>FWWM01005773.1_pt1 | contig 26693 bp, 21 predicted proteins | sample 2228351 | NCBI WGS metagenome assembly FWWM01 (sample SAMEA103939774, study PRJEB20133) | metagenome | reverse complement strand
CCCGCTGGCGTGGATGTGGATATTTTCGCGCAACTCAAGGACGAACTCGCGCGCCAGCTTAATACATATTCAGAGAGTAGGCTAAACCCAGCGGAAGGGCGGGTAAACTTCAGTCCCGCAGAAAAAGCTGGGCTAAAGCCCAGCGTACTCGTGGAGGAACCCGCCCGCACAGGAAGGGAGGGGCATAGACCCTCCCCTACAAGGTCCGCCCTACGCTTCGTCTCCAAACCGCCGACAGGGGAGAAGAACCAGGTGACAGACTTGGGGTTCCCCGGTTACAAGGTTAATCAGGATGCGACCTTTGAATTCACCTGGACGTATCAGAACGTCGGCGATTACGACCAAAACGGCGTTGTGTCAATATCCGACATCACGCCGCTCGCGGAACGCTTTCTTGAGGAGGCGGATGTCACGAACCGCTGGATAGACGGCACTGGCGATGAGTTGATCAACATTCAGGATGTCACGCCTATTGCGGAGCACTTCTTCTCGCAGGTCTACGAATACGCATTTGAAGCGCAGGACACGGAGGGTAACTGGACGGAAGTTACAAGAGTTGCATTCCGCTCGGGGATGAAGGACGAGAACGGTAGGTTGAAATTTGGCACTACCGCCACTACGGAGGAGCTTGCGGATTATCTGAGGGTGCGGGCGGTGCCCTTTGATTTTGGCGGGAACCGCGGCGTTGAGAGCAACGTTGTCGGCGTGGCATTTCCCGTGGCTAGCCTCAACGTAAGTCCGACGGAGGCTGAAGTTCCCGCGACTATCACCTATGAGGCGGGCGAGTCACAGGATCCCGACGGGGGCGGACTGGTGATCTACGAGTGGGACATTGACGGAGACGGAGAATTTGACGACGGTTCAGGCGTGTTTTCAAGGGTTGAGCGAACCTTCACCGAGCCTACGGAAATCTCTGGACGCACAACCTACGTTCCCAGGGTTAGGGTTTACGACAGTGAGGGAATGCTGAGCGTGTCAGAACCGAGGATTGTTGAACTATTCTCTGACCAGTGGATGCACACCTGGGGCACGGGGTTGACCTGGATTAATCCGTATCTAGGGTACCTGCTCGCGGGTAGCGAAGATTACCGGGACATTGTCATAGACAGGGAAGGCAACGCATACACGGTCGGGGAGTTTGAATACCGCTTTGAAGATGAAGGAGTCGTGAGTGGCGGAACAGTTAGCAAGTGGGATAGATTTGGCAGACCGTTATGGGTTAGGGCGCCGAGTACGATTCTTGCAGATAAGCAATCCAACATACATGTCTATCGCATTTTGCAGGACAGAGACGGGAAGTTTATTCTTTCCGGAAGCGTGTCGTATATAAAGGATTCGGACGAGCTGCAGCAACGTGCAATAATTATGAAGATGGACCCTGATGGGAACATCTTTTGGGGCAGGATGTGGTGGATACCGCAGACGTCGCCAGATTTTGCAACTTCCGTTAATAATCTTACTCACAGAGTCGTTCTGGATGACTCGGGCTGATTCTACGTGCTTGGGTCAGGCACGGATAATAACGTGGAGGGAGAATACGCGATCGTGCTCCGATATTCTGAGAGTGGCGATTTTCTCTGGAGCAAAGTCTGGTGGTATGAACGCGTGAAGACCTCACCCGGTGGAGGCGTACTACTTCCCAACGGCAACCTACTATTTTCGGTAAACACCCAGCATCCCACTAAAGACGTTTGGCCTAGAGCCTACCTGACGGAGATTACGCCGGATGGAGTAATAGCGAGGGAGAAGGCACTAGGTTCCGATAGGATGAAGCTCTCCGCGGATCCTGTGATGTTGGATGAAGCTGGAAACGTCTGGGTAATTGGCAGTGCGCCAAGTAACGCCTACATACCCTTTATCGCCTGCATTGACGGTTCGTTGGAGAGCGCGCTTTGGGTTAGACATCTGACGGAGTTCATAAGGGAATCTGACGAGTGGCAGACCCTACCCAGCCCATCCGGAGGCATTTACGTGACTCATAGTCGTCCTGACCCTGACGGTCCGTACGAGAACTATTCGGCTCTTAGCACTGTTGACACGTTGGGAAACATTACATCGTGGACGTTTATCCAAGAAACAAGGTTTGATGAACTCTACGGTATGGACATTGGACCTGATGGCAAGTTGTGGATCGTGGGTTGTAGCAAGGATAACCAGAACAGCTTTGAACCTTATACAGCATTCTGGGTTGATTTGCCACTCTACCTTGAGAACGCGTCAGTGTCTGACGGCATAGTTCCCCCTTGGGTTGACATAATAGAAGAAGCGGAAGCACCTCCCATTGAGATGTCAGACTTTACGGTGCCAGGTCAACTTGACGTCGGCGACCCGGTTGAATCGGTTAACGCTGCTATAGATGCCCTCATTATGAAGCTTGACCCTGATAAGCTTTAGGGTGCCTACGGGGATGGGAAGTCCCGCATTCGGCGGGATTCTGCCACGAGTATCCGATTCTCCCTTAGGTGACCAAGTTCGCGCCCAGAAATAGGGCGGAGCGGTTAAGTGGTCGGGAAGATTGGCTATTAGGGGGCGGGCGAAGGATTAGACGCGTCGTCAGTGCGATAGCTGGAAACGGGTTCCTCCGGGAAGTGTGTCCTCGCGGTGCGGTGGACGGTCTAGAATCTACCGTAGACGCGGTAGCGGTTCATCCCGTCCTCCTTGGCTTTCATAAGCGCTGATTCCACCGCGCTAACCAGATCCTCCTTACCTTGAAAGTCGCCGGTGAACGAAGCGACCCCAATGCTCACAGTGACTACATTCTTTTCTTCCAAGTCAGCGAGCGCCTCGTAGTTCTTTACCGTCACGCGTTCAATCAGCCTGTCCGCAACTATCCCGGCGTCTTTCGCATCCGTATTCGTGAGAATCACCGCGAACTCCTTTCCGCCATTCCTGTAAACGCCATCCAGCGGTCTCACGCTGTGGCTTATAGTATAAGCGAGTTCCTTCAATAGCACGTCCACCCGTTCCCTGCCGAGTGCATCGTTGAGTAACCCTAGACGGTCAACATCCACCATCATCACCGTTATAGGCTTCCCCTGGATCTGTGAGCGGGCAACCTCCGCCTCTATGTCCACGTCAAACTTCTTTCTGTTAAGGAGACCGGTATGCCCGTCTCTGATTGAAGTGATTCTGGTTTCGGGAAACTTAATCGCGGTTTCCGTGGCTATCCCCATCTCCCTTGCCATAAGCTCAACGAAGCGCAAATCATCCTCGCCAAAGGCGTTTTCCCTGAACGCGTCCACTTGGATCACGCCGGCTAGTCTCTCGCCGATAATTATGGGAACCGCAATTAGGGATTTAACCGCGCGTGCATCGGGGAAGCCTGGAGTCAGACCTGCGCCAATTGCGTTGCCTGCGAACACGCTACTTTTCATTTTGACGACGTCTTCCAAATGCCAACCGTCCAGGCTGATGGTCATACCGGGATACGCCCTTACCGCGCGTTTAAGCGGGATAACCTTGGCGGTTTTGTTTTCAATGAGCGCTATCAAGCATCCATCACAGGGGACGACTGAAACGATCTCCCTCACCACAAGCCTAGCAAGCGCGTCAACGTCATGGCTAGGGCCTATGCAGTGATGAATAGTTGTAATGGCGGAAAGCACCTTGACTTACTTAGTATCCTGAGGGTCCTCCATTTATTCGCTCCCTTTAGGCTAGCAAGCGTTGCCCGAAATTTCTTAAGGTTGTTAGCTATCTTAGCAACGAGGAAAAGATTATAATCCTTCATCAATGTCAAACTAGTTTTTAGGCTCAAGTTCGCGCGAAAGTTCTCCACGTCCTTCATTAGCTCCTTTAGTATAATCTTCCCTTGATGCTACTCCCCGATGAAATCCTCCGTAGAATTGAAAAGCTTAAACGCAACCGTAAGACTGTTGTTTTCACAAACGGATGCTTTGACGTGCTACATCCAGGGCATCTGCACATTCTGAAGCAAGCGCGCTCGCTCGGCGACTTCCTCATTGTTGGTTTGAATTCTGATGAGAGTGTTAGAAGGCTTAAGGGCGCAGATAGACCAGTATTCTCGGAAGATGCGCGGAAGGAAATGTTGTTGGCGATTCGTTACGTCGATGAGGTGGTGGTCTTTGCAGAGGATACGCCGGAAGAGCTTATTCTTGAAATAAAGCCGGATATTCTAGTGAAAGGCTCGGAGTACAGCGCTTCGGAGATAGTTGGCGCGGAAACCGTGGAGAGTTACGGGGGAAGGGTCGTTAGAATCCCGATGATGCCAGATTATTCAACCACAAATCTGCTAAACCGCCTAAAGGGAATAGAAGAATGAGCATTCTTCAGCGCATAACTGGTCTCTTCGTTCCCGGGCTATTCCCTGAATATTTCTATCCCCGGCGCTGCGTCATCTGCAGTGAAGACGGAGTAGGAGGAGTGTGCGACACCTGCTACCGGTCCTTCACGCGCGTGGACTATCCATTCTGCTTCAGATGTGGAAAACCGCTTGTTCAGGCGTACCGTACGGAATCTTGCGGTGAATGCTATGCGAAGTGGAAGCACGTGGATCGGGCGCGGTCACTCTTCGCGTATAAGCCTCCCGCACTCACCGTCTTGCATAGGTTCAAGTACCAAAACAGAATAGGGCTGGGGAAGTTCTTTGCGAAGGCTCTTCTTGATGCTTTTCCCAATAGGCGTAGCCTTTCAGCGGTCTTTAACTGGGAGCCTGTGGAAGAACCAATTCTTATCCTGTCCATTCCAATTCACCCAGTGAAAAAATTCACAAGGGGATTCAATCAAAATGAAGTTGTGCTACAATTCTGCAAGGATACCTTTGGCATACCTATGAGTAACCTAATGTTCAGGAGGAAATACACGCGTTCGCAAGTTGGTCTGACTGAGAATCTGCGGTTTGAGAATGTCCGTCGCGCCTTCGGAGTATCTGGTCGGCTTTCCAGGTTGATTGAGGGGAAGAGCGTTCTGCTCTTTGACGACCTCATCACGACTGGAGCAACGATAAACTCGGCGGCGCGTGCGCTGAAGCAGGTAGGTGCAAAGCACGTTTTCGCCTTATCCCTTTATACCGCTGTTAAATCATGATTGCTTCTATGGATGTTCAGAGGACAATCGTTGAAGCCAGCCCTCGTAAGCTAGATAAAATCCTTGCGCAAAAGGTCTCACGCGCCTACGGGGCTGTTTCTACCCCCATAGAGATAGTTGAGCTGATGATAAAGATTTCTGGAGTTTCGCGTTTCTCAGACCTGAAAATACTTGAACCCGGCGCAGGCTTTTGCGATTTTAGCTCCGCAATAAAGAGAATGCACCCGCGCGCCAAAATTGCAGGTGTGGAAATAAATCCTGAAATATATGAAAAGGCGCGGGAAATGTTTCCGGAGTTCCAACTCCACCTAGCGGACTTCCTACTTTGGGACACTGAACAGAGGTACGACCTCATAATTGGAAATCCTCCGTATGGTATCGTCGGTCATAGTAGCCATTATCCAATTCACGTTCTCAGGGCGCAAAAGGACTTGTATAAGCAGCGGTTCAAGACGTGGTACGGGAAATACAATGTTTACGGTGCTTTCATTGAGAAGGGCATAGAGTTGCTCGCGCCAGGGGGTAGGCTCGTTTACATCGTACCTGCGACCTGGATGATACTAGAGGAATTTAAGCTCCTGAGGAAATTCCTTTCTCTGTCTGGAAAGCTCAGAGTCTTTTATTTGGGCGAGAAGGTATTTCTAGGTAGAAACGTAAGTACCGTTATTATAAGGTTGGATATAGGAAATCCTGGGCAACTCGTTCTCTTTGACCTCTCAGACCTTAGAACCGGGAGGATCTGCTACAAGGCAAACAACTACAAGGGTGAATTGATAAGGTTTGAGGATGATTTCACGAGGGGTTTTCAGCCGAACTCAGTGAACCTAGGCGAACTCTTTGAAATGCGTTTCGCCGCCAGAAGCCCAGAGGTCAAAGAGCATCCAGCGGTTGAGCAAGCTCAGGTGAACCGCTTGGTTCCGGTCCTAACTGGTAGGAATCTACGTCGAGGTTCAATAGACTATACTAACTGTTACTCCGGTTTGTGGATGCCAAAGGAGAGGGCGGGGGATTTGCGGGAATGGTATCGGTTACCGCGCATTGTTGTTGGTCACACTAAGGGAGGTAGGGTTATTGCCGCGGTTGAAAAGCGTGGTTATCCCTGGCATGAGGAGATTCACCTTCTTCCCAAGAATCCCCGGTTAGATCTGATGGAGATTTGTGAGTATCTGAACTCCGATGCGGTTCAGACCTATATGAAGACGTTGTACCGTGAAATCACCCCGCACGTTACCATCACTCAACTTGAGTTGTTGCCCGTTCCTAAATCATTTGCCCACATCACACAAGGGACGTGAACACTCTTCTTCACGAAGTTTCACTGGTGCGGAGGGAACTTGCTGGTGAAGAAATCCAAGGGGTAGTAAGGTAAATTCAGAAATTTTTATCTAAAGGAGGGATGTTTATGAGACCCGTTTACATGGTGGCTGGTGGGGTCACCAAGTTCGCTAAAGCCCACCCGGACATGGACTTCCGCCTGATGGTCAAGAAGGCTTTTGACTATGCGATGGCGGATGTCCCAGAGTTAACGATTGACATGATTGACGGAACTGCCGCTTCCTATTTCTCCGACCACTTCACCCGGCAATTGAAGGCGGCGACGATGGTTCACGATTACCTTGGCTTAATCCCGAAGCCCTCTCGGCGCCACGAGGGTGGCGGGGCAACCGGAGGACTGTGCTTCCAGGCGGGATGGCACGAGGTAGCAAGTGGACGTATGAACGTCTGCGTCTGTTTCGGCTTTGAAACGATGAGCCACGTCAATACATGGAAGGGCAATGAGTTCATCGCGCTAGCATCCGACACGAACTTTGACTATCCTGTAGGTGGTTTCTACACCGGATACTACGCAATGATGGTGGTTCGCCATATGTTTGAGTTCGGTACCACCGTTGAGCAGATGGCTAAGGTTTCAGTAAAGAACCACATTAACGCCCTAACCAACCCCTACGCGCAGAAGCACCTCCGTGCAACTATCAAGGATGTCCGTGAATCTCAGATGGTCGCCTATCCTCTGACGCTAATGGACATCTGCACAATGAGTGATGGCGCGGCGGTCTGCATCCTCGCTGATGAGGATACCGCCTTCAAGATCTGCGACAACCCCATCAAGATTACTGGAGTGGGCACGGGAACTGACGCAATGCGAATGGCTGACCGTCCTTACGGCAACGTCCCACTTTTGCCCTTTGAAAGGCTCTCTGATTATGAGGGTTTGCACTATCCAGGTATCCATTCCTTCCGTGGCGGGAGAATGGCGAGCAAGCTTGCCTACGAGATGGCGGGCATTCAGGACCCGCTCGCAGAAATTGACGTTATTGAGCTTCACGATGCCTACACAAGTTCCGAAATCCAGACCTATGAGGATATGGGCCTCTGTCGCTACGGTGAAGGAGGAAAGTTTGTAGATGAAGGCGCCCCCTTTATGGCAGGGATAGACTACGGGCTCGGCAAACTTCCGCGTCAAGGCGAGATTCCTGTGAACCCCTCAGGCGGTCTCATCGCCTGCGGACATCCAGTCGGTGCAACCGGCTTAATGCAGGCGGTATTCGCTTTCTGGATGCTACAACACACGTTGGACAAGCACTACAAGAAGCTTAACCCGAGCTTTAATCCGAAGACCGACTCTCGCCAGGTACCAGGCACCAAAGTTGCATCCATTCACTCCCACGCGGGGACAGGAACCTACATTACCGTAAGCATTATGGAGCGAGTAAAGAGCTTGCCGCAGGATAAGCTCCGCAAACCCAAGAAAGCCCGTCCTGTGACTGATGACTACCTTAAGCAGAAGAAGATGAGTGAGCAGGCGATCTGGTATCCCGGGTATTACGAGCGCGCCAAGCGCAAGGGCGCCAAGCTTCTCATCGGCTACAAGAAGTGAGCATCATTGTTCAAGGAGATTCAAAATGGCTAAGACAACTACAAAAACCGTGAAATCCTCAAAACCAGCGAAGAGGAGATTTCACCTTGAATATCCCGAGAGGGACAAGATTAAGTGGGGAAAGAGCGTAAACCCCAACTTCAAGCTGCCGGAGACGGAAAGCGGAACCATCGTCTTCAACACTGACCCGCTTCAAATCCTTTATCACTACGAGATTGACTACCTGCACTCCTTCGCGCAGGATTCGGAGTTCTTCCGCGGGCTTGCCCAGAGACGGATAATGGGTAGCAGGTGCACCTGTTGCGGTTACATCTTCGCGACGCCGAGGAGCCACTGTATGTGCTGTGGCGAGAAGACGGAGTGGTTTGAGCTACCGAAGAAGGGACGCGTTCATACCTGGACAACCTGCTTCTTCGGCTCGCAGGAGTTCCTGAAGGAGACGCCGTTCCACCTTGCGCTCATTGAGTTTGAGGGTGTGAATACACTACTCCTCGCAAGGCTTTGCGGAGTAGATACGCCGGATATCTTCGTGGGAATGCCTGTGAAGGCGAAGTTCCGCAGGAACGCCAAGTTTAATCCCACGGACGTTTACTTCGTCCCGGACGTGTAAGTAGGTATGATGACCCCTGTATCGGACGAAGGTGTTCAACTCGCCTGACGCGAGCAAGTCCCACGGGCGTCTAGTTCGTTCCGGTGGTGTAAGCGGAAACGATTACAAGGGCTAAACTTGCCCGTAAAATCCGCTTAGCTTTCACGAGAGAAGGCGCTTACAGCGAGCGCTTTACAAGCCCAACTTTCCTTGCGAGAGGGATAGTTCCTTTCGTTTGCACTTGGTTACCGCTTAGAGCACCAGGCAGATTCGGGCTCCCTCTTGACGAAAAAAAAAGGCGGGGCGGAACCCCGCCAGATAGGAGGTATTGCACTATGCTTCGCTGTACCCCCTCTCTAAATGGGTGGTAACTAAGGGATTACTTCATTTGTAGCATATATTCAAGTTCAAGTCAAGCCAAATCGCCTAGCCTTTCTTCTTCACCTCCTCCTCCAAATCTAAGTCCAGTATTCTTGCCACCTTGCGAAGGCTATCGTAATCAGAGTCCTCCGCCGGAACTAAATCTTCAATCTCGTAGATATCCCAAAGCACCTTCTTTCCCTCCTGGTCTTTAGCAATTTCAAGGAGCGCATTTCTAATCCTTTGCACGAAACCCTCTGGCAGGCTTGCGGAAACCGCGACGTTATCAGCAGGAATTGCTTCCGTCTTAGCGATTATCTTAGTTTCCTGCAACACCGCGGGCATAGTCTCCCTGAACTTCTCGCGGGCATCGTCATAAAACGCCGCTCCATCAACGCTCCCGTTATAGACCGCGATAACCGCAGAGTCGTGGTTTCCCGCGAATACCACCTGCTTGAAGTCCTTATCTGGGTCTATACCGTTGTCCATCAATAACGCGCGAGGGTATAGATGTCCACTTGCGCTTGCAGGTTCCACGAAGGCAAACCTTTTGCCCTTCAAGTCCTTTAAGCTGTTTATCCCGCTATCCTTTCTTACGCATATGAAGCCGTAGTAAGAGTCCTTGCCATCCCTCACGACCTTCAAGATTACTCGTGTTCGGTTTCTCTTATGCGCAAGAACGTAAGCCATCGGCGGAAGCCAGGCGATATGCGTGTCGCCTATCCCGAGGCTTTCTACAACCGCTATGTAGCTAGTAGCCATTAGATTCTTGAACTCGTAGCCGGTGCGCTTTTCAAGCAAAACTTTCAGTGGCTTGGCGCTTTCGACTATCCTCTCCGCTTCAGTTGAAGGGACGAATGCCATCACCAACGGATCCTTCTCCGTTCCGAGCATTCCTACTGCAGTTCTCTTGGCGGCGGGTGTTGATTTATCAGTACTTTCCTTGTTTTGATTACAAGCGGTAATAAGGACAATCGCTATGGCAAGCAGTATGAATGTTCTCTTCACGCGTCGATTCTAACAGAACTACAACTGCGCTGATACCGCCTCCATCCATAACTTTGGGAGTCTTTAACGGGCATTCAAATTTCAATGTCCAGTATCCCTGGGATGTATAATTTACCTGGTTGGATGCGGTATTACATTAAGAAGATTTTTGCATTTGTTGCTTCGCCGGGGATGGTTAGTGCCCTGATAATCGCAGGTGGCATTATCCTAACTACGTTCAACCGTGTATGCGCTCAAACTCAGCCAGCTCAGGCGGAAGACAATGCCATCAAGGATCTTATACTTCCATCCCTCGCCATTACCGTTGAGGTGCCAATGCCCTCGGAATGGCAGAAAAGCTTGAAGTTCCTTGCAAGAAACGGCTTCCCGGAAGTTGAAACCTATCGGCAGAAGCTTCTAACGAGCGAGCGCGTCCCAATGGGTACTGAGCGCATAATCTCCCCCGCCTATGGTAATGGTACCCGCTACGTCGGTCCTCGGTTCAAGATTGAGGGGGAGCAGAAACCAACCGGCATCTCCTTCTACTTTGACGAGTATCAGTTTGGTTTTGAGTTCGTGAATAATCTTGCGGTAAATCCAACGGTTTACCAGGAGCTTACAGATGAAGTTGACCCCGAAACCGGTGAATACAAGACGATTGATAAGTTCAAGTTTACGGAAGAGGCGGGGTTGAAGAAAGCGAAGGAATACATTCAGAAGTATTCGCCCGGAATCACCGGGGTTGGTGGCGAGTTCTCTCAAGTTGAAAACTACTACTTTGATAAAGAAAAAGCCCGTCCCTTTGTTTACAGGGTTACGCGGACGTTCAGGGGCGTTCCCCTTTTGGATGAGTACGTCCAGGTGGCCATTGATGGGGAGATGACCCTCGTGAATCTTTCCTATTTCTGGAGTCCCAATATTGAGCCGGTGACGGAGGACTTCAAGGTGATTGACCCCGCCTACGCGCTTATGAACGCAAAGAGGGTAGTGCTCGCGGATTTCAACAACAACCCTCCGCCTTTAACCCTTTTTGATGTTCGCCTGGGCTTTGTGAATCACCGCACCAATAATCAGGCGATCGTTCCAGTTTGGCTATTTGACCTCAAGTGGAACGAGATAGTCAGGTTGCAGAATCCCAATCCCGGTCCGACGGAGGCGCTGTTCGGCACTCAAGTGATTGAACGTGAACTGGTGGTTGCGGTTGACGCGCTCAAAGGAGGAAAGTTTGAGATGGTTCCACCCCAGCTCAAGAAGTGATTCTCATTGGAGGGGAAGGTTCCGCTCCTTTGAATGATCGTTCCCTTTGAATGATTGTTCTTTCCCACTACCAATAATCCTTAAGCCTAATGTATAATTGTTATTGGCGGTTTCGGACCTGGGTTCTCGGAACAAGAAAGCGTCGCAGTGAACCAGCAAATGATGGATGCGCGGGAAAAGTGCGCGTTATTCGGAGTTTTCGCCCCTGGTAGGGACGTATCCCGCATCACCTACTACGGTCTTTTTGCCCTTCAGCACCGTGGACAGGAAAGCTCAGGAATCGCGGTGGCGACTTCCTCCCACGTCACCCTCTACAAGAATATGGGGCTTGTCCAGCAGGTATTCAACGAGGAGATCCTCAGAATGCTGAAGGGACACTCCGCCATCGGGCATAACCGTTATTCAACCACGGGCTCCTCCATCCTCGCCAATGCTCATCCAATACTTTTTGAGAACTACTCTGCGGAGGGTAAGGCATTCGCAATCGCCCACAACGGTAACCTCGTCAATACCTTGGAACTCTCCGCGGAGGTTGATAGGTTGGGTATTCATCCCCGCTCAACCTCGGACACCGAGATCTTTGGACTTCTACTGGAAAATGAGTTCAGGGAGAAACCCTTCACCGACGCGCTGATGGGAACACTCTCAAAGGTACAGGGCGCATACTGCTTCTTATTGCTCACCAGGGATGCCCTTTACGCGGTACGAGACCCGCGGGGTATCAGACCACTCGTTCTGGGTGAACTTAGTGACGGATACGCGGTTGCTTCCGAATCAGCCGCTTTCTCCATTGTCGGTGCAAAGTACTTGCGTGAGGTTGAGCCCGGGGAGATTATCAAGATACACGCCCGCGGGCTCGAATCTATAAAGTTCTCTCTCTCCAACTACAAGTTCTGTATGTTTGAGTTCTTCTACTTTTCTCGTCCGGATTCGTTGCTCCGCGACAGGGAAGCCTACTCGATGCGTATTGAAATGGGGAAACAGCTTGCGCGGGAGGCACCGGTTCCCGCGGACATTGTGGTTCACGTGCCGGATTCAGGACTGCCTGCTGCCATCGGCTACTCGCTGGAAAGCGGTATCCCGCACCACGAGGGCTTAATCAAAAATCGCTACGTGGGGAGAACCTTTATTCAGCCCCTTCAGGCGCAGCGAGAAATAGGCGTAAGAATGAAGCTGAACCCGCTGAGGGAGATTTTGGCGGGTAAACGAGTCGTCCTTGTGGACGATTCAATAGTGCGTGGTTCCACAAGTAGGCAAATTGTAAAACTATTGAAATCCGCCGGTGCTAGGGAAGTTCATATGCGTCTGTCCAGCCCGCCCATAAAATTTCCGTGCTATTACGGCATAGATTTTGGAACTTACGAGGAACTGATAGCGGCGAATCTAGGCGTTGAAGAGATTTGCGAGCAGATTGGAGCGGATAGCCTTCACTATTTAAGCCTTGAGGGCGTGGTGAAGGCAACGGGTCTACCTTACGATGAGTTCTGCCTTGCCTGCTTCAACAACGACCGACCCATCCCAATTCCCGAACAGCTGAAGATTGGCAAGTACGTCCTTGAGAAGAAGGAGTAGCTGACACCCTATGTGGGAAGTTCGGCGTGTTGGATTGCTTGCGCTGGGAGAGAAAACGGGACGGTTTACAACGAGGGCAAATGACTTGACACAATAGGCGAGATGTAGCAAAATACAAGTATCTCGTCTGGAGGATTAGGTTTCTCCGCGGGAAAGTAGCCTAAGGTTACCTAGGTTGCCAAATTGAGTCACCTGGCAAAAAGATGTGGCTACCAAAGGGGATCCTCTGGGGAAGTTTGACCTCCATCATCTTTGTCGCGGCCGCGTCAGGTTGCGGCGGGGAAAGGCATCCTACTCCCCAATCTGGAGCCATGGGCGTCCCCGTCGTGGGTAAGGACAGGCCCGAGACGGACCTGATCCAGCAAAGACTTGACACAGACCTGATTCAGGGCGGGAATGGAAAGTCAGTAGCCGTTGCGGACGTGCTCAAAGAATTGCACGCCCTTCAACCGCCCCCGGGCGTGGATGCGTCCCTCCTCGCCCAACTCAAATCTTGCCTGGCGCGCCAACTTAGTACATATTCACAGAGTAGGCGGGACCCAGCGAGAGGGCGGGTAAACTTTAGTCCCGCATGGAGGGCTGGGCTAGAGCCCAGCGTAGTCCTGGAGCCCCCCACCGCACAGGAAGGGAGGGTCAAGGACCCTTCCCCTACAAGTTCCGCCCTACGATTCGTCTCCGAACCGCCCACGGGCCCCGCCAACCGTGTCACTGACCTGACGCTCCTTGACAACGGTGATGGAACCTTCACCCTCACGTGGACATACAAGAACGTCGGGGATTACAACCAGGACGGCATCGTTTCCATTCAGGACATCACTCCGCTAGCGGAGCATTTCCAGGAGACTGCGGAGGGTGAGGGTGATAGCTGGAGGGGTTGGATGGACGGCAACGACGGTGGAATCATCAACATTCAGGACGTCACCCCCCCCTCTCTCGCGGAGAACTTCTTTGTGAATGTGGCGGGATACGCGATCTTTGGCGCGAATGTAATTGATGGTGAATACTCAGAGATTGGTCGGGTGCCGTTTTCGGAAATTGTTGCTGATCCACGTGGAATATTCTCCTACAGTTTCTCGGAGCCGACTTTATGAGTATTTCGCGGTCCTTCCCTGTGGTGGGGCGGAAGAGTTTGGCGAGGCTTCTAACGTTGTAATTTTCCCTTACCACAGGATTTCAGGACGGGTAATTCAGGAGGTGGGAACCGGGCTTCAAGGTGTGACGGCAACATTGGAGCTTTTGGGTTTAACGACCGTTACCGATGAAGAGGGAAACTACGAGTTTTCCCGCCTCTTGAACGGGGAATACCTTCTAACGCGGTCAAGGGCTGATTGGAGTTTTGAACCACCAAGCGTCGCGATAACAATTCAAGAAGCGAGTGTAGCGGGTAACAACTTTGACGCGACTTACACGGGGGTCAGAGGCAGGGGCGACTGGTAGATGTATGGTCACGACCCCCAGCACACGGGAAGAAGTGCCCTTGAGGGACCGGACTTGCCACAGCTCAAATGGAGAATAGTTGTGGCGGGGAGTGGGCTCGCTGGACCGCCCGCAATAGCCGCTGATGAAACGATCTACATTGCGGACGAGGGTGAGAACGCGCCGGGCGGAGGAATAATTTCAAGCCTACACGCAATTCGTCCGGACGGAACTGAGAAGTGGAAAATGCCACTTGTGGAGGTGCCAGGTGGGATTCCGCAACCGGCTAATCCAGTAGCGGCTATAGGCGAAGACGTAGAAATATATGTCACGTCGGGCGCGCGACGTTTGTACTCTTTCAACCCTGATGGTAGCCTCAGGTGGAAGTCCGAGCCGATAGTAGGACGGTATTCAATTCCCAGCCAAGCTCCAGACGGCACGATATACGTTGGTGGGTCGGAATTCTTGTTCGCCATCGCTCTGGACGGAACTCCCAAGTGGCAGTTTCCGTTCGTATCAAGTTATCAAACCAGTCCGGCTGTCGGATTTGAAGGAACTGTTTTTGCGACGAGCGAGGTTACGGGTCTAGATCGAGAGTCCCGGATGCTCGCCATCTCGAGTGATGGCTATATGCTGTGGGATATAGTGAAAGGCGCTCTAGGCTACACTCCCACCGTTGGCATTGCTGGGACGGTTTACGTTTCAACCAATCAATTTGCTCCCTCGCTCGGCAGCGTTTTAGCCATTGGTGCTGACGGGACTATCCTTTGGGAGACGCCTGTGGAGGGCGCAACAGAGATAGCAGTGGCAAGGGACGGAACGCTCTATGTTCAGGGAAGGTACGCACTGCATGCAGTGACAACTGACGGGCAAATCAAATGGTCGCGAAATATAGACACAGCAGGAGTGGTAAGGCATACGAGACCTGCGGTAGACGTAAAGGGAGTTATTTACGTGGGAAGCAGGAATAGACTCTTAGCACTTAACCCGGAAGATGGGCTCATTATTTGGACTTTTGTCACTCATCAGGACTATGTCATTGATGCTGGTCCAGTCATCGGAGAAGATAAGACTATTTACGTGGGCTCCGGTCCGTATCTCTATGCAATTGATGAGTTTTCGCCATTCTGAAGGCTAACGGGTGGGGAGGCAAGTGAGTGAGCAGATATTCTTTATTGGAGGAAAGTCATGAGAAAAGATTTATTGAAAAACCTTAATTGGGCTTTAACTGCCCTATTTTTAGTTGTGCTTCTAGGATGTGGGAGAGGGCAAAGTCATCTGAGCTCGCCGGTTACTGGCTTGCAGGGAAAGGCTCAACAAACAACCGTGACTAAAGCGGTGAGTTATTTTTATGGTCCCGGTAACTGGTGGATGTTCGGCAGAGAGCCGACGCATAACCGTCTGAGCCCGTTCGTTGGGACGCAAAAGGTACTCGTCAAATGGCGCTTCAAGATTCCGGAGGGTGACTAATTCATTGAGTCAAGCCCCGCAATCTAGTCATCGTTCCGCCAATATCTAGTATAAGAGCATCTTCTCGGGATTTTCAACTTGGTCGCAAACCGCGCGGAGGAACTTCACCGCGTATACGCCGTCAATGACGCGATGGTCAAAGCTCAATGAAAGGTAGCACATATCCCTCGCGACGATTTGTCCATCCCGCACTACGGGTCTCTTTTGCACCGCGTGGACGCCTAAAATAGCGGTGTTAAGATAATTGATAATCGGCGCGCTCACAACTGCGCCGAACCCGCCCGCGTTCGTTATTGAGAACGTGGAGTTATGAATCTCGGATAGCTCCAACTTCCTCTGCCTTGCTCGCTCAGCCTTTTCCGAAAGCTCCGCGGCGATGTGAATTAAACTCTTTCTATCTGCGTGCTCAATCTTTGGTACCACGAGCCCCGCGGGCGTGTCAGCGGCGAATCCGATGTGGTAGTACTTCTTGAGAACAACTTCTTCTTTCTCCTCGTCAAGCTCAGCATTCAATAGCGGAAAGTCCTTCAGGGGTTGGATGACCGCCTTAATGAAAAATGCTGTTACGGTGAGCCTGACACCATACTTGTCAAGCACTTCATCTCGGTATCGCCCCAAAAAGTTCGTCATCTTGGTGCAATCCGCTTCGTCCACGGTAAGGGTGTGCACCGCTTTAGAGTAGGACTTGGTTAGGGACGCGATTATGGTCTTTCTGATAGTTGTAAGGCCCTGTCGCTCAACTTCCTCTCTCGCCTCACCAAGGACAACAGGAGGAAGAGTCACCACCCTCGGAGCGGTGGGAGGTTCCGGTTTCGCCTCTGGAGCCTTTCCCACAGATGGTTCCGCCGCCCCTCGCTTAGCCACCGCAAGCTTTGATGGATCGGAGATTATTTCCTCCACGTCAATTTTTCGGATTCTCCCGTCAACGCCAGTGCCCCTAATCTTGGATGGGTCAAGGTCGTGCTCCGAGATTAGCCTAGCGACGACAGGAGAGAGTCTTAATCCAGGCTTGCCGTCGGCGGGTGGCACAGCGGATTCAGCCTGAGGTGTGCGTTCATACTGTGCGGTTAAGGAGACACCCTCAAGGGCGCTCACCGGTTCCTCCTTGGCAATGCCAGGCTTCTCAGCCTTTGCTTCAACCGTTTTCTTGGTGACTGGCGCTCCCGACGATGGGATCTCTTCGCCCTCCTTCACTATGTAACCAATTAGCTGTCCAACCTCCACCCTATCGCCTGGCCCTGAGATCTGCCTTGCAACTATCCCTTCGCCGGGCGAAGGTATCTCCATAGTGATCTTGTCGGTTTCTATTTCCACGAGGGGATCGTCCAGTTTTATGAAGGCACCCTCCTCAACGAGCCACCTTCCAACGACACCCTCATAGACGCTTTCTCCAAGTTGTGGGACTAAAATTTCAACTGCCATTTCCTTCTCCCTGATTCTTAAAACACGCCAAAACGTTTACAATCATCCCAGAAAGCCCATACCCTCCTCAGTACTCAAAAAGCTTCAACCCAGCCTCATAAAGCCTGTCCGCAGTGGGAAGCCAAAATTTCTCCATTTTTGAGTAGAACGGCACGGGCGTGTCATAAGAACAAACGCGAACTATGGGACCGTCCAGATATTCAAACGCATTCTCCGATATGAAGGCTGCTATTTCCGCACCCACACCTGCGGTCTTAGTCGCGTCGTGGGCGATGATGACCTTCCCAGTCTTCTTTACGGTTTCAAGGATTGCCTCCTTGTCATAGGGCAGGATTGAACGCAAGTCCAGAACTTCCGCGGAAACGCCTTTTTCCTCTTCAAGCTTCTTCGCCGCCTCAAGACAGTTATGCACGACCCACCCGTAGGAAATGAAGCTCACATGCTTGCCTTCCCGCGCCAGCCTCGCCTTGCCGATGGGAACGACGTAATCGTCATCCGGTAGTTCTTCCTTCAGCCAAGGCACGCGGTATATTGCTTTCTGCTCCATGTAAATCACAGGGTTGTTGTCCCGAACCGCAGATTTGAGGAGACCCTTGGCGTCGTAGGGCGTTGACGGCGCGACCACCTTCAATCCCGGGACATGCATATACCACGCCTCATTAGCCTGCCCGTGGTATACTCCCGTGCCCATTGCCCACGCATTGGCGACGCGAATCACTATAGGCACCTTCCATGTTCCGCCGGTTCTCCAGTAGATCTTCGCAGCCTGCTGACAAATTGGATCGTGGGCGCCACCGATAAAGTCCCCGAATTGGATTTCTGCGATGGGACGCATTCCCATAAGCGCCGCGCCAATTGCGGCGTCCACTATCAGGGATTCCGCGATCGGCGTGTCAAGACAGCGCCAAAATCCGAATTCTTCCATCAGTCCCTTGGTGGCTTTGAATACTCCGCCGTAAATCCCAACATCCTCGCCAAGCACGAATACGTTTGGGTCTCGGCGCATCTCCTCTGCCTGCGCCTCGACAATCGCGTCAATGTAAGTTATAGGTTTTCCCATCTTTTTGGCTCCTGAAAGTTTCCTCTTATTTGTCTCAATGTTTATTCACCTAAAATTACCAAAGAAGCCCCTTCAGACCGAGAGAGTTAGGGAGCATAAACGTCCTCAAGACAGACTTCAGGCGCGGGTTCCGGTGCGTTGAGCCCATACACGTAAGCTTTCTGCACCTCGTCCAGGCACTGCTCGGTCACGCCCTTAATTTCATCCTCCGTCATTATTCTCTCTTTAACGAGATACTTCTCAAAGTTCGGAATTGGGTCCTTTGCCTTCCACTTTTCTACCTCATCTTTGGTGCGATAATCCGCAGGGTCAATCTCGGAGTGTCCATACCATCGGTATGTGTCAAGCTGAACGATAATTGGGGGTCCGATACCTTCTCGTATCTTTGGAATCCACTCATTGAAAAAATCATAAAGCGGAGCTACGTCATTTCCGTCCATTCTGAAGCCTTGAATGCCATAACCCACCGCGCGTTTGGAAATATCCTCATTGCCCGCCTGCAACTTAATGGGCACGCTTTCCGCCCACCAATTATTCTGAACGATGAAAATGACGGGAAGCTTATGAACGCCCGCAAAGTTCACCGCTTCGTGCCACTGCCCCTTGCTAGTTCCGCCCTCTCCGGAGAAATTTATTGCGATGTTGTGCATATTTCGCATCTTAAATGAAAGTGCCGCGCCGACGCATACTCCCGTCTGAGCCGCCATCAGCGTGCACGGTGCTAAATAGTTAGCCTCAGTCCAGCCCCAGAAGTTGGGGTGGAGCTTGCCCTTATCCTGAGCGTGTGCCCTTGATAGCAATTGGCACGCCAGTTTCTCTAGCGGGCATCCACGAGTTATTACAGCCCCAAGCTCCCGATGCTGACCCGCTACGAAATCGTTCTTCTTGGTGAAGAAAGTGGGGACGACAGTGGTAGCTTCCTGCCCAATCTGAGAAAAGAACGTTCCCTCCATTCTGCCCTGACGCCATAGTTTCCTTCCGCGGTCATCAAATTCACGGGTAAGTCTCAGCAAATAGTAAATCCTGCGAAGGTCTTCTTTGCGCTTATCAGAATCTTGTGAAGCCTTAATATCGTGGTTATGCTTAACCTTTGTTGTTGCCTTTCCAGTCTTACCCTTGGTTGCCTTTTCCATAGTATGACTCCTAGAACGAAACTCCAAATAAATTCAAGTTACCTGCTCCTGAAGAGTAGGTCCACACGCCTTACGGCGTAGTCGTTCCGTATTTAAACAGCTCGCCAAATCGCTTGGCGAGTTCCTGAACGGTTGGCAGGAGTTGAACCTTGCCCGGACAGCACTCCGGAATATCATCACGCTCAAAGTGGGCGGTAGCGATAATGTCCTGCATTATTGAAGATTCGGGGTCAAAATGCTCAAGGGCATCAGATATGTAGCAAATCTTTCCAACCTCGCACTTGAAGCAGTCCTCAATTCCGTTATTCGCAATTGCGCAGTAAAGTTTAACCTTCTGCTCGCTGAAGAAATTTACTAGTGCTTTGAGCGCCTCCTGCGGGTGCCTTCCGCCGATTGCAATGGCAATGCCGAATTTTCCCTCAAGCATTTTTTTCCCTGCCTCAGGAAGGATGGACTCCCAAAAAGCAATTTCCCGATGCGCGGACGGCTCGTAATAGGTGGGTGCGGAAATCAGTACCGCTCCAACGCTTCTTAGCAAACCGGGAATGTCGCCGGTATTTATCGGTTCGTCCTTTTCGTTCTTGCTTAAAATGAGCTCATCACGAGGCATTCCGCCGTCGCCGGGTAGATGTACCGTGAAGAAGGGTAGGCGGGTGTTCTTAAGAAAGAACTCCGCCACCTTAGCGGAAGCTTCGTTCCTTGCGGTTCCCGCGACAATTCCTAAGACATCGCAACTCGTGCAGTCCATTTCAGTCCCCTTTAAATTCAATTAAATGAAATTGTATCTCAGTTTAGCCCACCGAGGCAAGGCACTGCCTCATTCTCTTACCCACCCGCCCCAGTCATTTATCTACTCGTTGGTTACCGTAGTTCGGGTCAGACCTTTCACCTTAATCGTCCGAACGACGCCTCTTATAACTAGCCTTGAAACACGAGTAGCTTCTCCTAACGCTAGCTTAATTCATCTCTTCCATTATAGCTAAGGGCTTGTAAATAGAAAAAAATATTTAACGTTCCCCTCTCGCGCGGGGCTCTTAGTTTCTTAGACTCTACTCATACCTCAGGGAAACAACCGGATCCATTCGGGAAGCCCGCCAGGCCGGCAGTATGGCGAAGACCAATCCAGTTATTAGGCTGAAGAGCAGGGCTAAAACTACTGTCTTTCCGTTAATCACGAAGGTCCAGTCAACCTTCGCGCAGAGGATGTAAACGCCTATTATTCCGAGGGTCAAACCCAAAGCCTGACCAAGGAAAACCTGAATCAATGCTTCCATGAGTAGCTGGTTAAGTATGTCTTTGTTTTTCGCTCCCACCGCCTTCCTGATACCAATTTCTCTAGTCTGCTCCACCGCGCTCATTATCATAACGTTCATAATTCCAATACCGGCAACCACTAACGCGATTGAAGATACTGCGAGTAAAATAATCGCGAATATCTCAAAAGTCTCATTCGCCGCGCGGGTGAGCTCCTTCATTGAAAACGCCTGAAACTCGTCCTGATTTGAAAGCTCTACAGAAAGCCACTCCGCTAATTCCTCCTTGACTTGCTGGACGACCTTCTCGGTATTCAGTCTTTCCTTATGCTTTATAGCGATCACATGGATGAACGGGAAGCGGAATAACTTCTGCGCCAGTCCAAGCGGTATGAAAAGCCTGTTATCAAAATCCTCAAAGCCGATTCTCCCTTTTTCCAATAGCGTTCCGACAACCTCAAACTTCTGCCCTCTAATCACAATCTCCTTGCCAACCGCGTTTCCTTCGGGAAATAGCTTTTCAGTAACGGTACTTCCTAATACAGCAACGGTGCTAGGGTTCTCCGCCTCCTCTTTGGTTATAAACCTTCCCTCCCTAAGCTTGTATGGTCTTATTTGAAATATTTCTGGGGTGGAGCCAATGATGTTCGTAAACGTTCGCCTATCCTTGTATCCAGCGTAGGCGGGTAGGGCAAGAATTGCGGTATAGGTTTCAACGTAGGGCTTGTCCGCAAAGAAATCCTTAAATTTTGGTGGAAGGGCGGTTGCCGCGACTCCGCTTTGCTCAAAGGGACTGCTTTCAAATTCAAAGTAGGGCGTAACGAATATGGTGTTAGCTCCTAGCTCGGTAATGAGCTTTATCGCCTGCGCCCGTGCTATCTCGGACACGGAGATCAAGGCGACGATGTTGGCGACGCCAATGGCAACCCCGATTACCGTAAGCGCGGTCGTCAAGATTCTTGCCCTGAGCCTTCTTAGGCAGTAGAGGATGAGATGTTTAAGCATTATTACTTGCCGATCCTAATTATATTCCTAGTCTAACTTCCTGACTGCTGGTTCCTCCAATGCCCAGCTGTTATCACTATTGAAAGATGCTTAGGGAACTTAAGCCTATGAACGTTCTCCAAAGGTATGAAGGCATCGCGGTGTAAATATTGAGTTTGCGTATCACTCGCAACTGGTATCCTCAAAATTGCGCGTCACTGGTTGTTTATGAGCGAGATTTTTCAAGGTATCTAATTCCTATGATTTGCTTGGCTTTATGCAAGGCTTCCTGGGCAAGAACCCTAATCAGGTTTTGCTGGGTGCCGTGCGGAGCCTTCCAAGATTTTGGCAACAACCGCGAAGGTTACGCTAACTACGTAGCCGATGCGAATTTGCATATGGTAAATCTCAAAACAATTCTAGGAGGACGATTCAACTATGTTTAAGGTTTTCAAATTGAAGAATGTTTCAGTACTCTCTACACTGCTTGCGGTCTACCTAATTTCCGCGAGCTGTGGAGGAGGTGGAGGCGGTGGGGCGCGGATAACCCCTCCGCCGGAAGGTGGTACTCCGCCCCAAAACGGCGGATCAACTTTGGATGTTGCCCAAAGTCCGGGCGAAGTGGGCGGAGTGATTAAGGATGCAAGCGGTCGCCCCGTCCCTGAGCTGGAGGTTTACCTGGATGCGTCACAGAATTTCGTTGCCTCAACTGACGCTCAGGGCGAGTTCCTAATCTCCGGTGTTTCAAGCGGACAGCATTTGCTCTACATTGGTAAGGAGGGTGAACAGGTTTCAACCTTTTCCTTCACCTACGACGCCTCCGGCCCTCTTAATCTCTCTCTTCAACGGCTGGTGAAGAGCGTCTCCCAACTTGGAGGGACCCTGACCGGTAACGTTACTGACGGTTCTGGTTCGCCTATTGCGGAGGTGAAGGTGCTTATTTTTGACCGTGCGGGTTTCTTCCTTGTCGGGTTTACCGACGCAAGCGGGGTTTATACGATTGATGAAGTCCCCGCGGGAGACTACTTTTTGCTTGGGTTTAGGCGCGGATACAGGACGCACGTCGGGCAGGTTACAATCTCCGAAAGTCAGACCACCACTTATGACTTTGTTATGGGTGGACAGCCGACTGGTTCTTTGAACGGTAACGTCACGGATACCGCTGGCGTTCCGCTTTCCAGAACTCACGTGTTCCTCATTTACAACGAGCGCGACCCGCGGCTTCCCGCACCGCCTTCCTTCCAGGTTCTAACCGACGACCAGGGGAATTACTCCTTTGAAGTGGTTCCAGCTGGAATTGCGTTCCTGCTTGTTTTCAAGCCGGAATTCGTTCCGCAGGACAGGCAAGTTAACGTACCCCCCAATTCAGTCGTTACGGAGGACTTCGTTCTCTCTCAGTCTGGTGCAGGAGAAGCTACCGAGCCAGGTTCAAGTGGAACCATCGTTGGTCAGGTTTTAAGGGAGGAAGACGATGGCAGTCTTCACGGTACTGGAGCGCGGGTATTCCTCTTCCTGGGCGAGCCGTTGGAGGGCAACTCTCCCATTAGGCAGGGGGAGAGTAATGAAGCTGGCGAGTTCCGCTTCACCAATCTGTCTCCGTCAGGCGAGCAGATGTACTTCATAGTGGCGCAGAAAATCCGTCACGAGCACCTTTGGCGTGGTGTAACCACAACGTCCCTTGGTGAGGGTGAACTTGCAGAGGTTACCGTGATTATCAGACCCACCGAGGTCGTTAATCCACCCTCGGGCACGGCGTCCCTCGCAGGCACGGTCTTCGGAGGCGACCAACCGATGGCTGGTGCAAGGGTAGAGCTCAAGAGGCTTGAGCAATCCTTTGAAACGACAACCGCGGAGGACGGCGCTTACTCGTTCACTGACGTTCCCGCTGGCTTCTACGAGTATGAAGTTGAAGCGGATGGGTTCGCGGAGATTGAAGGCGAGATTTTCCTTGAGGAGGGCGAGAACCAACGTGACTTCTTCCTCCATGAGGGTATTACCCCGCCACCTGGTTCCGGTGGGGTGATAACTGGGTTCATCTTCAAATTGGAGGACCACAGAAACGTGAGTAGTGACGATGATACGGGGGATGATGATGGCGATGATCTAAACGACGATAACGGTGATGATAATGGCGGTGACGACCTCAACGACGATAACAGTGGTGATGGGAATGACGACGACCTTGATGGTGGCGATGATAATGGCGGTGACGACCTCAACGACGATAACGGTGGTGACGGTAACGACGACCTTAGCGGTGACGACGTTGACGAGATGGAGCCAGAAGATGCGATAGTTACACTGTTTCACGGCGATCCAAACAATGGGGGAGAGCTCATAGCTACCGTTGAAAGTGGCGAAGATGGCTCCTACGCCTTTGATGACGTGCCCGCCTCCGGGGAAACTCCCTACTTTATAGTCGCCGAGAAAGACGAGGACAGCATCCACTTTAGAGGAGTAGCGCAGACCCTTCTGGAAGAAGGCGTTTTAGTGAACGTGAACGTTGTTATGACGCCTGTGGCGTGACGCCGATTTCCGTGTATCCCTTGATTCCGGAAGCGGTGAAGGAAACAAGAAGGCTCCTCACATTCCTGTGGGGAGCCTTTTTTATCTATAGTTTTAACCTCAGAAACCTTCAACTGGATTCCTTAAAAAATCCTGTAACTGGTAGTTTTGATCGTGCTTAACTTAGGGTAAACTAGCATTGTCAGATCCAAAATTTCCTTTTTCAGGAGGTGTGGCAGAAATGCCAAGAACCAAAAGAAACTTCTTGTTAGCAGTGAGCGTAAGCTTAGCAATCCTCGCTATCTTCCTGCTTTTTACAAGCTGTGGAGGCGGAGGAGGTGGAGTCAAGTTTACCCCAGCACCTTCTCCCGGCGTGAATCAACCAAGTGACGGTACCGACAGTAACTCCCCACCCACTGGTGAAACCACTGACGAAACTTCGGCGCCTAACGTTTCAACGCCGGAAGTCGCGAGGTCCGCTGGGGAATTCGGTGGTGTTGTCGTGGACGCTGAAGGAAACCCGATTGACGACCTTGAGCTTTACATGGACAGCGTCGAGAACTTCGTCGGCTCAACTGATGAGTCTGGTCAATTCCTCATTACCGGTTTGAGCAGCGGCACCCACGAGGTCATCATCGGAGTTGAAGGCGAAGACGTAGCCACCTTTGACGTCAATTACGTAGGAGTTGAACCCGTAAATGCAGTTCTTGCACCGCCGCTTGTCCGAGTGACTTCAGAGGAGCACGAAAATGGCAGTCTAGTCGGGAATGTAACGGACCTTGAGGGCAATCCTATTGCCGGCGTAAAGGTTCTCGTTTTTGACCGAAGTGGGTTCTTCCTTTTGAGAAGGACCAACGATGCAGGGTTTTACGAGTTTGAGAGCATTCCCGCTGGTCAGTACTTTCTTATTGGCTTCAAGCGCGGTTACAGAACACACGTTGGACGGGTCATCATTAACGCTGGTGAAAGAACTCGCCATGACTTTCAAATGGCTCGTTTGAACACCGGCGGGGTTAAAGGACAGGTGACCGATCCGGAAGGGAACCCCGTTGCGGATGCGCACGTCTTCCTACTCTACCGAGAGCGCTTTGGCGACGGCAGAAGACCGCCCGCATTCCACAGATTCACTAATTCTGATGGGTTTTACTTCTTTGAGCACGTTCCCGCGGGACTGGCGGATATGATCGTGTTTAAGCCGGAGTACGTTCCCGCTGATGCGGAAGTTCGTATTCCGCCGAACGAGATTATCACGCAGAACTTCACTCTCTTCCCCCACGAACCACCTCCCCCAGAGTTCAGCTCCCTTGATGGATTCGTATTTGAGGTTGGGGAGGAAGGGGAACACGGAGACCCCATCCCGGGTGCGCTTGTTAGGCTAAAGCGACCCGACGCGGTTTTTGAAGCTGTAACAAACGAAGACGGCTATTACAAGTTCATTGAGATTCCGTCGGGTCCCTGGTTGTTTAGAGTCTCTGCGGAAGGCTACCAGACCGTTGAGGGAGACCTTTTCCTTGAACCCGGCGAGAATCACAGAAACTTCCTCCTACGGCCGGTTGACCACAGGCTTTCAATAATTGAGGGCATAGTGTTCTGGGGAGAATCGGATGACCCAGTTCCAGGGGCCCGTGTTGAGCTTTGGCGTAGAGGTCCAAATGGCGATCTCCAGAAAGTTCGTGTTACCGAGACAAACGAGCGCGGGTTCTTTGTCTTTGAGGAAGTGGAACCCGGCTTTGTTGTGCTCAAGGCGTTCAAGGAAGAAGCCAGTGGAGCCGTTGAAGTTGAAGTCCCGCCGGACGAAACAGTTCAGGTTCACATCCGTATCTTCCCCCATCAGCGCCTGGGCGTTATAAAGGGGTTGGTGCTTATTGAAAGGGAGGACGGCAGTGAACAGAGAGTTCCTGGCGCAGTCGTGAAACTCTACTGGGGCGAACCTGACCCCGCCCGTCCACCGCTCAGAGTAACCGAAACTGACACTGAAGGCTTTTACAAGTTTCTTGAGCTGGAACCTTCGGGTGATAGACCTTACGTCCTAATCGCGGAGAAGATGATTGAGGAGACTCTTTGGCGCGGGATTGAGGACACCCATCTTGGACCGGGAGAGATTAAAGAGGTTAACATATTCTTGCGTCCTACCGCACCACCGCCACCCCCGCAAAACGGCTTCATCGGCGGACTAGTGTGGAAGTGGTTTGAGAACCAGGAACAACCAGTACCTGACGCGCTAGTTCTTCTATTCCACGGAGAGCCCGGCGAGGATAACCCGCCCATCCGCGAAACCCATACGGATGACAGAGGAATGTACGGTTTTGGCGACCTACCGCCATCCGGCGAGATTCCCTACTTCCTCGTCGCGAAGAAGCAATTTGGAGACACCTGGTGGACAGGGCACGCCAGCACTTTCTTGCGCGAAGGTGAGGAGAAGCGGGTGGATATTGAGCTGAGTCCGGTTAATCCACCTCCGCCCCCGCCGGAGTTCGGTAGTGTCTTCGGTCATATTTGGCGTGAGATTGGTGACCACGAGGAATTTGTTCCCGGTGCCACTGTGCTATTGTTCAGTGGTGAGCCCGGCGAAGACAATCCTCCCATTCGTCAAACGAGGAGTGGTGAGCAGGGCTACTATGAGTTTATGGAAGTTCCACCCTCAGGTGACCGTCCCTACTTCGTCGTAGCGAAGAAGGAGTTTGACAGCGGTTGGTGGTGGGGTCATTCTGATCCGTTCTGGCTTGAGCCAGGCGGTGAGGTCCGCGTTGACGTTCAGCTC
>FWWM01005772.1_pt1 | contig 26696 bp, 19 predicted proteins | sample 2228351 | NCBI WGS metagenome assembly FWWM01 (sample SAMEA103939774, study PRJEB20133) | metagenome | reverse complement strand
CCGCTCTCTCCTCGGTGCGGGCCGGCCGGTAGCCGCACTCGGGGAGCCAGAACCCACGGGGCAGTCGGCCAAAATGGCGCAGGTAGGTCGTCACGCCGGTCCTGAGTTGGGCATAGATCGTCGAGTCCCGCTCCATCAGGGGAAGGTAGGCGTGGGTGGCGGCCGAGGTGATGATCTCGACCCGCCCCTCCTCCTGGAGGAGACGCAGGGCGGCGATGAGGTCCCGCTCAAAACGCCGGCGAAAGGCGCGGAGGAGGTTTTCGTACCAGTCGTGGTAAAAGCGGGCCAGGTAGAGGAAATGGGCCGCCTGGGGGTCGCTCTCCTGCTGGGTGGCCCGCTCAAAGCGGGCCTCGTCCTCGGCCACCCCCTCTAACCGCTCCAGCAGGTGGGTTTCAAAGGCGTCGAGGACCTGGGGGTCGGCCAACTGCTCGGCCAGAATCGGGCTGAGGCTCAGGGTGAGGCGAAAGGGGATGGCCTCGTTGCGAAGGTCGTAGAGGAGGTTGACCAGGGGTAGGTAGGTTTCGGCGATCGTCTCGGGGAGCAGCTCCTCCCAGGAGTGGCGAGCAGCCGGCCGCAAGTAGGGCAGGTGGGCGTGGAGCAGCAGAATCAGGAACCCTTTGGGCATTGGTCTTCCTCAAGCCGTTTTTGGCCCGGCGGACCGGGCAGGCCGGATTATAGCATGGGCCGGTGAAGGTGTCAACGAAAAGGCCGGCCGGTCGTCCGGCCGATCTCTTCCCACGGCGGCGGGTGGGGTCGTCTGGCATGGCCGGAGTAGATCAGGCGGGGGCGGTGCTCTCGGAGGTGCTCCAGGCTGGACCGGAAGGCCGCTTCATCCTCGATATAGGAGGGTTGGGGAACGAGCCGGCCCCATCGCTCCACCAGCAGGTCCCCGACAAAGGCCCGGCCGTCGTCCAGGAGGAGGGTGAGCGACTCGGGTGTGTGGCCGGGGGTGTGCAGGACGGTAGCCGGCAGGCCGTAGGGGGAGAGGTCCGCGCCATCCTCCAGAGGGAGGTCCACCGGGAGGTCCGGGAAGGGCAGGTGAGGGAGGAAGGGGCGGAAGGGGCCTAATCGGAGCCGGCCGGCGAGTTTGTGGGCGGGGGGGACGGGAGGATGCCGGCCGCACAACCGTTCCTCGGCCAGGGGGTGCGCCGCCAGGCAAAGACGGCCGTTCGGGCGCAGGGCCAGCAGGCCGGCGGCGTGATCGTAGTGGACGTGGGTCAGCAGAATCAGGCGTAGGTCGTCCAGGGTATGGCCGAGGGCACGGAGGCGTGCCCGGATGAGGGGGGCGTCCAGGAAGGCGCCGCAGTCCACCAACGCCAGGCCGGCCGGCCCGACGAGGAGGTAGGCTTCTGAGGCGAGCAGTCGGATTTGGTGGACGGCGATCTCTTGGCTCATCGGTCTGCTCCTGGGAGGTATTATACCACAGGTGGGGACGGTCGTCCGATGGGCCCCTCCACCCCGTCGTGGTACAGTTTAGGGGAACTTTTGGGCGAGCGCAGGAGGCGACGGAGGCGGTGCTGCCCGCACTGCGGCGGTTGCCGGAGACGGGGCTGCCGAAACGGGAACAAGGGTGAGTGAAAGCAGTTTTTCCCGGTCCTTTCGTTCAGGTGTCCGCCTTTTGATGGCAGCGTTATACTTTTGTTGAAAGAATTGCCACCCATCCCTATCTGTGGTATACTGACTTGGGCAGGCCACAGGAGGATACTATACATACGGTGAGGGTCTCGACGAAAGGGTGGGTGGTCATTCCCAAGAGGTTGCGGGACAAGTACGGGTTGCAAGAAGGCACCCGGCTACAGGTGGTGGAGTACGGTAACGTCCTGGTGTTGGTGCCCCTGCCAAAGGACCCCGTGGGAGTTCAGAAAGGCAATTCCTCATCCTCGGCCGGCAACTCCCACTCGCCTCTGCCCCGGTAGAGGGGGGTTCGGAACATCCCGCTGTGGTCGGTCCAGGGGGACTGGGGATCGGCCTGCTGCTCCAAGTGCTCCTGAAAGCCACGGAGGTGGGCGTCGAGGGTGTCTATGTGGTGGAGGGCCACCGCCTCGATCGTCTTGGGTAAAAGCAGGGCCCCTTTTTCCGGCTCGCCGTGGTGGGCCAGGATGGCGTGGAGGATGCGCTGGGCCAGTTCCTGGGGGAACCCCGGCAGCGACTCGATCGCCCGTTCCACCCGGTGGGCCCCCAGGTAGGTGTGGTCGAGCAGGCGGCCCTGGTCAGAGTGGCGCAGACCGTCCTCCCAGGTGTAGGCGTCCACCTTGCCGATGTCGTGGAGGAGGGCCAGGGCGAGCAACAGGTCGTAAGGGACCTCGGGGTAGTGCCGGCAGAGCGTTTCGGCCAGAGTGGCCACCGCCAGCGAGTGCTCCAGCAGGCCGCCCAGGCAGGCGTGGTGGTACTGTCGGGCGGCCGGGGCGCGGCGAAAGCGCTCCCAAAAGCCCGCCTCCTGAAAAAAGACCGCCTCCAGAAGGGCGCGGAGGTGGGGGTCGCCGACTCGGCCGACCCGCTCGCGGAACTCTTGCTCCATCTCCTCGATCGGTCGGGGCGAGGAGGGGAGGAACTGCGCTGCTTCAACGGCCCGTGGCACAATCCGTTTGAGTTTCAGTTGCAGCCGCTCCTTCCAGGTGGTGACCTCGGCCTCCACCTCGACCCCCCGGCCGATCTGAAGTTGCTCGACCAGGTCGGGAGGGACGTCCCACATCAGGGCCGTGATCACCTGGCCGGCCTCGTCGCGCAGGCGGGCGCGCAGGTAGGGCTGGCCGTTGCTGGCGATCCGCATGTCCATCTCCTCCAGCAGATAAACGGCACCGGCAACCCGGTCACCGGGCTGCATGTCCCTGATCAGGCTCATGGCTTGGCTCCTCTTTATCCGGGGGCACCGTGGACCGGTCTTGCCCTGCCCCTGGGGCGGGCAGATCAACCTGTCCCTTTTGCCCAAAGAACTCGGGGTAGACCTCCACAGCGCAGTCGGGGCAGAGGCTGTGGCTGAACTCGGCTGCGGTATGCTCCTGAATGTACGACTCGAGTTGGTGCCAGTAGCCCTCGTCGTCGCGGATTTTTTTGCAGCGGGAGCAGATCGGCAGCAGGCCGCTCAGGGTGCGGACCTTCTGCAGGGCTTCCCGGAGTTGGGCGATGAGGTGGTCCCTCTCCTCCTGGGCGCGGCGGCGCTCGATGGCGTAGCGCAGTGTGCGCACCAGCAGCGCGCCGGTGATCTGCCCCTGGATGAGATAATCCTGAGCCCCGGCATTGACCGCGGCGACGGCGGTCTCCTCGTCGTCCAGGCCGGCCTGGACGACGATCGGGATCGCCCCGACTACCTCCAGGAGTCGCCTCAGCGTCTCTCCCGGCAGGCTGTCGGGAAGGTCCGGGTTGATCAGGAGGACGTCGAACGATTGCCGCTGGAGCAGGTTCATCGCCTCATCCAGGCGGGTGCAGTACGTCGAGGTGTCGGCCTTTTTCCCGCTGACCTCCAGGAAGGCCAGGAGCAGGCGTGCCTGCGCCGGGTCGCTTTCGACCAGCAAGACCTTCATATCACCTCCTCGCCGGCCGCCGCTGCGTCAGGGCGGGCTTGCGGCCCCGCAGTTCGGGCAGATAGGCGTCCAGCAGGTCCGGGGGGATACCCTTTGCCCGGACGATCTGCCGGTACAGGGCCGCACTAGGCCGGGGCGTGCGCTCCTGGGTTTCCGGATCCAGGGCGATCAGCCCAAAGCGCAGACTCCAGCCGGCGGCCCACTCGAAATTATCCACCAACGTCCAGTGATAATACCCCCGGACGGGGCAGCCGTGCAGTAAGGCCCGCCCCACCTGTGCCAGGTGGCCGACCAGGTAGCGGGGTCGCTGGTCGTCATCGTCGTCGGGGATGCCGTTTTCGGTGACATAGAGGGGCCGGCCAAAGGCCGCAAGCCGCTGCAGGCAGCGGTAGAGGCCCTCGGGGTAGAACTCGCCATAGCCGCCGTCGAGGAGTTCGGCATTCTCGGCGTGGCCCCGCTCGATAAAGAGGGAACGGGGCCGGCCTGGGGTGAAGCGTACCAGGTCGCGGGTGTAATAGTTCAGGCCGATCCAGTCGAGGGTGCCCTGGAGGTCGGGGGCCGCTCCCAGGCCCAGCGGCAGGGACCAGCGGCCCTCCAGCAGGGCGGTCAGGATGGCCTGGTTGTAAAAGCGGTCGGCGATGGCGGTGACCAGGCGGTCGCCGGGGGCGCGGGGACGGGCCGGGTCCAGCGGGCGCACGTTGTGGGCAAAGCCGACGCGGGCGTTGGGCTGGAGGGCGTGAACCTCCCGGTAGGCGGCGGCATGGCCCAGTAAGAGGTGCCGCAGCACGCGCATAGCCAGGCCCAGGTCGCTTTTCCCCGGCGGAAAGACCCCTTCGACGTAGCCCATATAGGCATAGACGTTCGGCTCGTTGACGGTGCACCAGAGGTCGCAGTGCTCCCCCAACGCCTCCACGGTGTGCCGGACAAAGCGGGCGAACCGCTCGACCGTGGTCGGGTTCTCCCAGCCGCCCTCTCGGCCCAGCCAGCAGGGGTCGGTAAAGTGGTGCAGCGTGACCATCGGCTCCAGGCCGCGGCGGCGCAGTTCGCGGAGGAGGGCGGCGTAGCGCTCCAGGGCGGCAGGGGCGAACTGGCCGGGGGCCGGCTCGATGCGCGACCACTCCACCGAAAGGCGCAGCGCGTTCAGGCCCAGGTCGGCGGCGCGATCCAGGTCGGGGAGGGGGTTCTCCCACCAATCGCAGGCCCGGCCGGCCCGCTGCCCCTGGTAGATGCGGCCGGGTTGCTTCTCCCAGGCGGCCCAGTTGTTCTGCTCGTTCTGCCCTTCGACCTGGTGGGAGGAGACGGCCACCCCCCAGCGAAAGGCGTCAGGAAATCGCAACATCTGTCTGCCCCTCGTCCTCCGGGGGTTGCTCCGTCGCGGGCTCTTCGCTCGGAGTTTCCTCGCCCGCGCCGGCCCTGGGCTCCGGCCGGCCAAAGCGTCGAATCGCCTCGGCCAGTTCGCGGAGGCGCCGGTCCACGCGGGCGTTGACGGTGCCTTCGGGGAAGGTACCGTCCTTCTGCCGCCGGCCGGCGGGGACGCCGGTGAGGAGTTCGATCGCCTCGTCCACGGTGCGAACGGCCCAGAGGTGGAAACGCCCCTCCCGGACGGCCTGGACGACCTCCTCCTTGAGCATCAGGTTCTGCACGTTGGCCTGGGGGATGATGACCCCCTGGTCGCCGGTCAGCCCCTTTGCTTTGCAGATTTCGTAAAACCCCTCGACCTTTTCATTGACCCCGCCGACGGCCTGGATTTCGCCCTTTTGGTTGACCGAGCCGGTGACGGCGATTCCCTGGCGAATCGGCAGGTCGGCCAGGGCGGAGAGGAGGGCGCAGAGTTCCGCGCCGGAGGCGCTGTCGCCATCTATGCTGCTGTAACTCTGTTCAAAGACCAGGCGGGCGGAGAGGCTGAGTGGCTTGTCCTGGGCGTAGCGGGCGTTCAGATAGCCGGCCAAGATGAGGACGCCCTTGGTGTGAATCGGCCCGCCCAGTTTGGCCGCCCGCTCGATATCCACGATTCCCTCCTGCCCCAGTCCGATCGAGGCGGTGATGCGGCCGGGCCGGCCGAAGGAGATGTCCCCCAGGTTGAGGACGGTGAGGCCGTTCACCTGACCGACCTCCTCCCCGGTGACGTCAATCAGGAAGAGGCCCCGCTCGATCATCTCACGGCTCTTTTCCTGAAGCAGGGCGGAGCGGTAAAAGCGTTCCTCGATGGCCCGTTGGACATGACCGGCCTGGATGGCGGAGGCGTTCTCCTGGGCGGCATAGTGGTGGGCCTCGCGGATGACGTCGGAGAGTTCGCCAAAGCGGGTGGAGAGTTTGTTCTGGTCCTGGGCCAGGCGGGAGCCGTGCTCGATGACCTGGGCGATGGCGGAGGCGTCCAGGTGCAGGAGGGCTTCGTTCTCGCAGAGGCGGCAGATGAAGGAGATATAGTCGTTTATCCCGGCCTCGTCGCGCCCCATCGTTGTGTCGAAATCGGCCTTGACCTTGAAGAGTTCGCGGAAATCCTCATCCAGGTTGTAGAGGAGGTGGTAGGTCTCGGGCCGGCCGATCAGGATGACCTTGGCCTGGAGGGGGATCGGCTCGGGGGAAAGCCCTTTGGTGGTGATAAAGCCGACCCGCTCGGCCGGTTCCTCGATGATGATCTGGCCGTTCTTGAGGGCCAGTTTGAGGGTGTCCCAGGACAGGGGGTTGCGCAAGAGTTCTTCCACCGGCAGGACCAGGTAGCCGCCGTTGGCCCGGTGGAGGGAGCCGCCCCGGATGAGGGTGAAATCGGTGACCAGGGTACCGAACTGGGCCTCTTTTTCGATGCGGCCAAAGAGGTTGGCATAGGTGGGGTTGGTCTCGATAATCACCGGTGCCCCCTGGATGTCGCCGTTGTCCACCAGCACGTTGACCTGGTACTTGCGCAGGGGTGGGGAGGGGGTTCCCGGTGGGGGGGGCGATTCCTTTGCCGACTCGTTCCGAAAGAGGTTCAGGTTGGCCAGGATGTCGTCGCGCACCGCCTCCAGGTAGGGGCCGATCTCTTCCAGGTCGCCGTAGGTTTCCTGCAACTCTTCGATAAAGGGGTTCAGAGCAAAGAGGGCCACCTGTTGGTCCAGGTTCTCCAGGGCCTCGCCGAGGGCCTTTTCCAGAGCGCGGGCCTGGCGCAGAAAGGCCTTGATCTCCTCCTCCAGGCCCTGGCGGCGTTGGGCGATGGCGGCCTGCTCCTCCTGGGGCAGGGCCATAAACTCCTCTTCGCTGAGCGGTTTGCCCTCTTTGGTGGGGATGGTAAAGAGGCCGATCTGGCTGGAGCGGATGACAAACCCCTGCTCCTGGGCCAGGCGGTTGATCTCGGCAAAGAGGGCATCGCGCTGTTTTTGAAAGGAGCGCACCGTCTCCTCGCGCTTGTTGGCATATTCTTCGCTCTCAAAGACGCGGCGGAGTTCCCGGCGCACCTCCTCGATGAGGGTGTGCATGTCTTTCTGGAACTGGCGGGCGCGGCCGGCCGGGAGGTGGATGGCGGTGGGGTAGTAGGAGTCGTCAAAGTTGTTCACATAGCACCAGTCGTCGGGGGTGGGTTCCCGGCCGGCAACCTCCTCCAGGAACTGCCGGGCGGCGGTCGTCCGGCCGGTGCCAGGGGGGCCGGCGATGTAGATGTTGAACCCGGTGGATTGGATGGCCAGGCCGAAGCGGAGGGCCCGGACGGCCCGTTCCTGGCCGATGATTGCCTCGCCAGGAGTGGCCTCGCGGCTGCTCTGGCAGGTCAGGCCGGCCAGGTCAAAGGTGCGGCGCAACGATTCGGGAGCAAGTTCTTCGGGCATGGGGGCTCCTTTAGCTCTCTCCGAAAGTGAACAGGTCGCTAATTGATTGGCGGGTATAGTTCCTCCAGATCGCCTCCCCAAAGACCGGCGCGACCGAGAGGACGGTCAGATGGGGAAGGCGTTTCTCCGGCGGTATCGGCACGGTGTCGGTGGTGATCATCTCGCGAATTTGGGGGACGGCAGCCAGTCGCTCCAGGGCCTGGCGGACAAAGAGGCCGTGGGTGCAGACGATGGTGATCTCCTGGATGCCGTGTTCGATGAGCAGTTGGCTCAGGGCGATCACCGAGCCGCCGGTGGCAATCTCGTCATCGTAGATGACGGCGTGGCGGAAACTCTTGACCTGCCGGCCTACCAGGCCGCCCAGTTTGACCTCGATGTCGGAGACGCGCTGCTTGGCCGCCGAGGTGGAGGGCAGCCCCAGGCGGACGGCCAGGCGAGAGGCCGAGCCGGCCCGGCCATAGTCCGGCGCGACCACGATCGTCTCGTCGGGGCGGAGGTTCTTTTCCCGCAGGTACTGGACAAAGAGATGCCGGGCGGTGAGCGGGTCGGTGGGGAGGCTGAAAAAGCCGTGCACCTGGGGCGAGTGCAGGGTCATGGTCATCACATGGGTCGCCCCGGCGGTCTGGAGGAGGTCGGCGATCAGGCGGGCGGTGATCGAGATGCGTGGGGCGTTCTTTTTGTCCGAACGGGCGTAGGAAAAGTAGGGGATGACGGCGTGGATTTCGCGAGCGGCGGCCCCCCGGGCGATGTCCAGCATCATCAAAAGTTCCAGGAGGTGCTCGCTCACCGGCGGGACAAGCGACTGGACGATATAGACGGCTCGGCCGCGCACGCTGGCCCCCAACTGGATGTAGAGGTTGTCGTTGCTGAACCGCTCAAAACGGGTCTCCTCCAGGGGGACCGAGAGGTAGGCGGCGATGCCGGCGGCCAGTTCGGGGTGGGACCGGCCGCTGAAAAAACGCACGTCGTTCGGGTCGAGGGTTCGCTCCGTCATCGGGGTTCTCCTCTTGTGTCTTGGGCGGGTCCGGTTGCAACTTGCTGCGCGGCGCGTTCCCATTCGGCCCGCCGGCGCATCTGGCGGCGCAGGGTGGCGATGTCCTGAGGCACCAAGTAGGCGGTAAAGGCAAGCAGAACCGCGCCGATGAGCCAGGCCGAGAGGCACAGGATCAGGATGGCCTGGTGCATCGAGGCGCGGTCGGCAATCAGGCCGGCCAGCCAGGGGGCCAGGGCCGCGCCGCTGTTCTCGATAAAGTACTGCACCGCCAGGGCGGTGCTGCGCACCTCGGGAAGGGTGATGTCATAGACGGTCGAGACGACGTTCGGCGCGGCGATCGGGATGAGGATCGCCGTCAGGCAGAGCAACCCCAGAAAGAGGCCGGTCTGCTCAAGCGGGACGCTCATCGTCGCCGCCAGGGCGACCGCTCCCAGAAGGACGCCGACCATCGAGACGAGAATGCGCCCTCGGGGGGTGCGGCGGAACCAAAAGTCGCCCAGAGCCCCCCCGACAAAGTAGCCCAGCGCCAGCACCAGGATCGTCGGGACCATCGTAAACAGGATCTGCCGGTCGTCGTAGAGTCGCTCGGTGCGTAGGTAGTAAAAGAACCAGAAGGAGATGACGTTCCAGGGAAAGACCCCCACAAAGCCCTGGGCAAAGAGCAAGAGCAAACTTTGTTTGCGAAAGAGGCCCAGAGCGGTCTGCCGGTCAAAGCGGTAAATGCCAATCTGCTCCAGGTCGGCCAGTTCCGGTTCGCTTCTGCCCCGCCGGGGTTCGCGGACGATGAAAAAGATGACCACGGAGAGAAGGATGCCCAGCGAGCCGGTCAGATAAAAGATGCGCCGCCAGCCCCAGCCTCCCCCCAACCCCAGGGCCAGCCCCAGCCCCATCAGGTAGCCCAGCGGCATCGTCAGTTGGAGCAGGCCGTAGATTTTTCCCCGCAGGGTCGGCCCGAAATAGTCGGCGATGAGGCTGTAGAGACCGGGGTAGGAGGAGTCGTCCACGCCGGTGCTGGCCCGGCTGGTCAGGAAGGTGGGGTAGGTTGGAGCGATCGCGCTGAGCCAGGTGGTCGCCCCCCAGAGGAAAGAGGCCAGTGCCAGGAGTTTGGCGCGGGCGTAGCGGTCGTAGAGGTAGCCCCAGATCGGGTAGAGGATCGTGCTGACGATGAGGGCGGCGGTCGAAACGGCCCCCATCTGGGCATGGCTGATCTGGAAGGTGTCCTTGATCCGGTCGGTCAGGGAACCGATCAGCAGTTTGTCCGACTGGTGCAGCAGCATAAAGAGAAAAAAGATGGCGACGACGATCCAGCGGTGTCCAGATTTGCCCATCTCGATTTTCTCCCGGTGTGTATCGTGCGTTTGCCTCGCGCCTCGTGCCGGCACATACGAGGATATTTTAGACGGAGGAGGGGTTCTTGTCAACCGGGGGCATGAATTTCGTAGCCGGTTGTCTGACCTCGGTGTCCATCGAGACGGCGCTTTGAACCGCCAAGGCGCCAAGGTCGCCAAGGATTTGTTGGCTAAATCTTGGCGTCCTTGGCGTCTTGGCGGTAACCTCTGCGGAAAATCTTTTCCTTGGCGTCTTGGCGGTAACCCCTTTCCGGCATCTGGCCGCCGGAACGCAACTACGGGACAAGCCTTCGGCGAATCTGTCACGCTCCCGGTGAGGGGCAAGGTTACGGCTCCAGGCAGAAGGGGATCGAATCGCCGGCCCCCTCGGGCTCTTCGGTCTCGCCGTTCTGGTCGTAAATCTTGACATATTTGATCTCGTCAAACTGGGTCAGGTTGACCCGCAGCGGCTGGGCGATCGTGTAGGTGGCCCCTCCCGAGGAACAGGCCCCCCGCAGATAGACGTGGGCCACCCCTGCCTCAATGACCAGACGGTCCAGGCCGGTAAAGCCACTGGTGATGGCGGCCAGCCCCCGGGCCTGCTCCTCCTCGGTGGGGCCCTTGAAAAACTCCCGTAGGACCGCCTCGGGCAGGCTGGTGGTAATGACCACGGTGCGGGTTACGGCCACCTCGTACGGTTCGGTCGCGGCGGCGTAGCGCTGCAGGTCGGTAAAGTAGACCTGCACCTGAGTGACGACCGGGGTGGGGGTAAGCGTGGGCGTGGCGGTCGCTTGGGCCGTGGTTGGAGGGGGGAGAGAGGGGAGCGGCGTCGGTGTGGGGACGGTTGCCGTTGCCGGGGGTGGGGGCGGTGGGGAGGGAGAGGGGGGCGTCGCTGTGAGGGGGGGAGAGGTCGGCCGGCAGGAGAGGAGGGCGAGGGTTAGGAGAATGAGCGCCGTGCCGGAAAAAAATCGGTTGGGTCGGGGTTGCCTGTTTAGGTCTGACATAGTCACCTCCGTTGAGACTGAGCGGTTCTCTCTCTCCGAAAAGCGGTCCAGGCCTGCAGCAGAGCCTGGTGATCGGGGACCTGCCCAAAGGTCTCCTGCTCCTCCGGGGGCATCTGGGAGGTTAGTTCCTGAAGGTAGCGGCCGGCCTGCTCCAGGACCGTAACGGCCCGGGGGTCATCGGCGGCCCGGAGGACCTGATAGCAGGTCAAGGCGACCCGGAACGGTTCCTCCAGTCCGTTGAGGGTGCCTTGCTCCAGGAGGGGAAGGACCAGCTCGATCTTCTGGAGGGCCTGATTGACCTGCCCTTGTTCCAGGGCCAGCCGAGCCAGGCCGGCCTGTACGGGAGCGGCCAGATGGGTCTGGCCGGCCTGCTGAAAGATATCGCAAGCCTTGCCGTAGGCTTGCCCGGCCTCCCCGGCCTGGCCCCGCTCCTCCAGTACCTGGCCCAGGCGGGCCCAGGCCAGGCCCTGCAGGTAGTGGTCGCCGATCTGTTGGGCCAGGTCCACTGCCTGGCGGCAGCGTTCCAGGCCGGCCGCGGAATCGCCGGCCAGGGCAAGGACTCGGCCCAGGTGGGCCAGCGTGTGCGTCTCGCCGAGGCGGTCCTGGCTTTCCCTGTAGATCTGCAGGGCCTGCTCCAGGGCTTCCCGAGCCTGGGCATAGCGGCCCAGGGCGCCCTCTAGGACGCCCTGGTTGCGCATTGTCTCGGCCTCCCCGCCGAGGTCGCCGATCTGGCGGTAGAGGATCAGGGCCTCGTTGTAGTGCTGCCGGGCCTGGGCATACTCCCCCCGGCCGGCGGCGACGAGGCCCAGACTGTTCAGGGCGCGGCCGGCCCCTTTGCGGTCGCCGAGTTCTCGACAGGTCTCCAGCGATTCCCGATGGTACGATTGGGCTTCCTGATAGTGGCCCCAGCGAAAGGCGATCTCGCCCAGGTTGTCCAGCGAGACACTCTCTGCCTGGCGGTCGCCCAGGTCGCGCCACAGGCGGATGGCCTCCTGCTGTCGCCGGCGGGCCCCTTCATACTTGCCTTGGGTGGCCAGCAGGATGCTCAGGTTGTTCAGGATGGCAGCCTCCCCCTGGCGGTCGCCGATCTGGCGGTAGATCGGCAACGCCTCCTCAGAGTACTGCCGGTAGCGTTCGTGCTCCCCCAAATAGTAAAAAACTGCTCCCAGCCAGCGCAGGCTGTCGGCCTCCTCCTGACGCGCCCCGGCTTGCCGGGCCAGAGCGAGGGCCCGCTCCAGCCAGGTCTGGGCGACCTGGTAGTGCCCCTGGTTCCGGCGCACCCAGCCGGAGAGGTTGTAGATGCGCGCCAGTTCCGCGCTCGGTTCGTTCTCGTCCAGGTAGGTGAGGCCCTTTTCCAGCCAGGTGAGGGCCAGGTCGTACTCGCCGCGTCGCTCGCAGATCTGGGCAGTCTGACAGCAGAGGGCAGCCAGGCGGTGTTGCTCCTCCCGGCTCAGCCGGGCCCCTCCTTCCAGGAGGGAACGGGCCTGGTTACAGTGCTCCAGCGACTCGTCGTACCGCCCGATCAGGGTGAGTACCTCGCCCAGGTGCTGGTGGGTCAGCAGGCGGGTGGCCTGGAAGGAGAGGGCCTGTTCCGGGGGAACCTGGTCGGCCATCTCCAGGGTGCGGTTGTACCAGAGGAGGGCGCGCTCGTTGTCATAGGCCGCCTGGGCCTGACGGGCGGCGGTGAGGCTGTAGATGAGGGCCCGTTCGTATTCACCGGCCTCGCGAAAGTGGTAGGCCAGGTCCTCGGCGATGCGCTCCGGTTCGGGCATGACCTCCCGTTCCAGCACCTCGCCCGCCCGACGGTGGAGCATGCGCCGGCGCAGGGGGCTCAGGTCGGCATAGAGGACCCGCTGAACCTCGGGGTGGTGAAAGCGCAGGTCGGCTCCCCCGGGCAACTCTTGAACCAGACCTCGCTCCAGGGCGATCTCCAGGTGCTCCAGAACCTGCCACTCGGAAAGGCCGCTCATCTCCCGCAGGGTGCGGATAGGAAAGGTCTGCCCCAAGACAGCGGCCTGGCTGAGGAGGGTCTGCGTGCCGGGGCTGAGGTGGCCGATGCGGGACCAGACGACCTCGCGCACACTTTCGGGCAGGTGAATCTGCTCCGGATCGGGAAAGTGCCGGCGGCCATCCACCAGCCGGACCAGTCCGTCCTCCTCCAGTTTCCTGGCCACCTCCTCCACGTAAAAGGGGTTTCCCTCGGTGTACTGGTAGATCTTGTCCGCCAGCGGCGGGGACACTGCCTCCTGCCAGACCTGGTTGAGGAGGGCAGCGGTTTCCTGCCGGCCCAACCGCTCCAGGGGGATGGCCTGGTATCCCGGGTGGATGCGCAGGTCGCGCAGGGTGGCGCTGAGGGGATGCTCCGGCCCCACCTCCGTGTCCCGGTAGATGCCGATGAGCAGGAGGGCCATCTGGGGCAGGTGTCGGCAGAGATGGCGCAACAGTTCCAGGCTGTTGGCGTCGGCCCACTGGAGGTCGTCGAGGATGAGGAGCCAGGGGCGTCGCGCGGTGGCCCGTTTGATGAACTGGGTCAGGCTGCTCATCAGGCGCAACTGCTCCTGCTCCGGCTCCAGGGGGGAGGGTTCGGGCAGGTCGGAGAGGATGTGGCCGATCTCGGGGACGAGCCGGGTCAGGTTGGCGCAGAGGACACGGGCCTCCTGGTCGAGGAATTCGGGGGGGGCGGTGGCGACGTACTGGCGCAGGACCTCGCTAAAGAGGTGATAGGCCGGCCGGCTCTCCCGTTCCTGGCAGTGGCCGACCAATTGTACAGGGGCCTGGCTCAGGGTGGCAACATGCTGGGCCAGGCGGCTTTTGCCGACGCCCAACTCCCCACAGATCAGGGCGAGTTGCCCCTGGCCGGCGCGGGCCGCTTCCCATAGAGAGAGCAGTGTGGCGACCTCTTCCTGCCGGCCGATCAGCGGGATGGGCCGGGGGACCGCCACCTCCATGCCGCTGAGGAGGCTTTCGCTGATCTTGCGCACCTGTTGCGCCCCCGGATAGCGGTCGTTGGGGTTTTTGGCCAGCAGTTTGAGTACCATATGCTCCAATGAGGGGGAAAGGTGCGGGTTCTCCTCCCTCAGGGGAGCCGGCGGCCGGCGCAGATGGGCCTCCAGAACCTCCTCGTCGGGGCCCTCGAAGGGAAGGGAACCGCTGAGCAGTTGGTAGAGGATGACCCCCAGGGCGTAGAGGTCGGTGCGGGCATCCATTGCCTGCCCCAGAATCTGCTCCGGCGAGAGGTAGGCCGCGCTCAGAAAGAGGAGCGGGCGGTCCAGCAGGGTCTGCCCCGACTCTAACTGGCCCAGGCCAAAGCCGCTCAAGCGGGCCCCGTCCTCCGTCAGAAAGACGTTGGCCGGCTTTAGGTTGCCGTGCACAACCCCGCGGGCGTGGGCATACTCCAGGGCCTGGGCGATGTCGTGGGCAATCTCCAGGGCCTGGCGGGGCGACAGGGCCGGCGGTTTCCCCTCGGCGGCCCGTTGGGCCAGGGTTTCCTCCAGCGTGGGGCCGGCAACGATCTCCTCCACGTGGAAAAAGTGCCCCTCGGCCTGGTCCCAGGCCAGGACGCGGACGATGTTGGGGTGGTTCAGCCCGGTCACCTGTTTGGCCTGGAGCATCAACCGGGCGATGGCCCGCTCGCTAAAGGCCGGGGAGAGCAGTTTGACGGCGACAGGCTGCCCTGTTTGCAGGTCCACCGCCTGGAGGACCACCCCTAGGCGGCTTTCCCCTAGCCGGCCTTGGATCTGATAGCGACCCTTGATCACTTCGCCGGGCAGTTTCAGCGCATCGCGGGCCTGGACGGCGGCGAGGGCCGCCTGGACCGAGGGGTAGATGGCGAAAAAGTCCTGATAGCGGCTCAGTTCGATGACCTGGCGCACCTTGTTCGAAGGGGCGGCCAGGACGATCGGCGCGCTGCCGCCGCGCTTCTGGTGCAGGCGAACGAGTGCCTGCAGGCCGGCCGTGGTCAGCGTCTCGACCTGCGAAAGGTCAATGATTGAACTGGCATCTTCGTCCAGTTGGGCCAGTTGCCGCTCCAGTTGGGTCACCCCATAGTGGTCAAAGGTAAAGACGGGGGAGAGGATGGCCGTCTCACGGTCCGGGGTGACCTGAATGTCCACCGCCCCCAGCGGGGCCAGGTCCAGCGTCAGCCCCTCATAGGCGACGATGACCTCGCAGATCGGCCGGTCGGTGTCCTGGGCCTGATAGGCCATCACCTGGGCATGAATCGCCTGCAGGTCCCGGTCGCTGTAGGTGGGGTCGTGGTGGAAGAGAATCAGTTTCTTCACATGGGCCGCACGGGCCAGGTCTGCCCCGATCAGGGCAGAACTGTGGCCCCAGTCCTCCTTCTGCCAAGCCTCCCGCAGGGTGTACTGGGCGTCAAAGATGAGGGCGTCGGCGTTGCGGAAAAAGTCAATGTATGGTTCGAGGGTCTTGGGGTGGAGGTGCTTGTACTCGGCGTCGCTGGCGTGGACCAGGGTGCAGTGGGTGTCCTGGAGGCGATAACTATAAGAGGCCCCGGGGTGGGTGCTGTAGAGGGTGTCGAGGCGTACCTTGCCGATCTCGAACGGTTCTCCCGGTCGGATCGAGACGAACTCGATCGAGGCCTGCATATAGGAGAGCGAAACCGGCCAGTAGAGGGGTCGCTGCTGGCCTTCAAAGGCGGTCTCTAGGTCGTGCACGCCATAGATCCAGATCTGGTTGCCGGGGACAAAGGCCGGCTTGAACATGGGAAAGCCGTGGATGTGGTCCCAGTGGGGATGGGTGATCAGGATGTGCAGCCGGCCGCGCCCCTCCCCGCAGGGCCCCTTCATCAACTCAATCCCCAGTTCCCGGATGCCCGAGCCGGCATCAATAATCAGGGTTTCCCCCCCTGCCTGGACCTCCACGCAGGGGGTATTACCGCCGGCCGTGCCCCGCAGCAGCGGCGGCAGACCCTGCACATAGGCGCGGACGGCCTCCTCGTCCTGGGGGTCTATGGGCGGCAATCCCAGAATTGCCTGGCGGATCTTTTCCTCCACCTCTTCCGGCCTGAGCGGAGAGGGAATAGACCCCCTTGTGCCCCAGAACCGAATGCGCATCGCTCACATCTCCGCCGGGGAGAACAAGCCGTTCCGGTGCATGCCGATCCCCAGTTCCCCTCTCTGGGCGGTTATCTTAGCATAACCCGCCCCAAAATGCAATCTTGATTCACCGCCGAGCCACAGAGGGGAAAATCAAGCCCGCCACAGATTTTGCATGGTTCAAAGCCCCTCATTTTCTCGGCGTACTCTGCGGTAAAATACCTCGCTTCAGCAGAGCCCATCAATGGTCGCCTCGGTAGGCCTCGATGGCCCGATGGAGGGCCTCCGGGGCCACCACCGAGTCCACCTTGCGCTCCGGCACACCGCCCAACGCCTCGATGACCACCTCCGGGGTAATCTGAAGGGCCTCCTCCAGCGTCTTGCCCTCGGCCAGAGTGCAGGTCATGCTGCTGGAGGCGATCGCTACCGGGCAGCCCATCGTCTTGTGCCGAATCTCGGCGATGCGCCCGTCCTCCACCCGAATCCAGATGTAGGCCATGTCCTCGGGGCAGCGGGGGCCACCACCTCCCTGGCCCACACCATCGGCCTCCTCCAGCGTGCCCACGTGTTGCGGGTTGGCGAAATGTTCCAGCAGGGTCGGGGTGTAACGCGGGCTCATAGCAGCCTCCTCTGGACGATCTCGGCAAGCACCTCCAGGAAACGGTCCACCTCCTCGGCGGTGTTGTAGAGGTAGGTGCTGGCGCGAACCGTGCCCTGGGGGATGCCCAGACGGTCGGCCAGGGGATGGGCACAGTGGCCGCCGGCCCGCACGGCGATCCCCTCATCGTCCAGGAGTTGCGCCACCAGGTGGGGGTCGGCCCCCTCCACGGTGAACGAGACAACCGAGGCCCGCTCTTCAACCTGGAGCGGGCCATAGATGCGCACACCGGGAATTGCCTGCAACCCCTCCAGCATGCGGGCGGTGAGGGTCTGGTCGTGGGCCCAGACCTGCTCCATGCCGATCTCTTCCAAATAGTCCACCGCCCCGATCAGTTGCCGGCCGCTGCGCAGGTCGGTCGCCCCGCCCAGGGCGATTCCCCCGGCGACGTTGGCCGTGCCCGCCTCGAACTTCCAGGGCAGGTCGTTCCATGTCGCCCCCTCCAGGGTGACGCGGGCGATCATGTCCCCTCCGTAGAGGAAGGGGGCCATCTGCTCCAAAAGTTCCCGCCGGCCGTAGAGCACCCCGATCCCCATCGGGGCGAGCATCTTGTGCCCGGAAAAGGCCAGCAGGTCGCAGCCCAACTCCTCCACCCGGACCGGCAGGTGGGGGACCGACTGGGCCCCGTCCAGTAAAAAGAGCGCACCAACCTGGTGGGCCATGCGGGCGATCTCGACGACCGGGTTGACCACCCCGAGGACGTTGGAGATGTGGGTACAGCAGACCAGCCGGGTGCGGGGGGAGAGCAGGCCGGCCAGGTGCTCCAGGTCCAGGTGGCCGTCCTCGCGGATGTCGGCCATCCGCAGGGTCAGGCCGGCCTCCTGGCAGATCGCCTGCCAGGGTACCAGGTTGGAGTGGTGCTCCATCACCGTGATGACGATCTCGTCGCCGGGTCGGAACTGCAGGTCGCCGCTCTCCCGGCGGGTGAAGGAGTGGAGCACCAGGTTGATCGCCTCGGTCGTATTGCGCACAAAGACAATCTCGCGCTCGTCGCGGGCGCCGATAAACTCGGCCACCTTTTCGTGAGCCTGCTCGTAGAGTTCGGTGGCCTCCTGCCCCAGCAGGTGGGGGGAACGGTGGATGTTGGCGTTGTAGTGGGTGTAAAAGGTGGTCAGCGTCTCCAGTACCTGGCAGGGTCGCTGGGTGGTGGCGGCGTTGTCCAGGTAGATCAGCGGTTTGCCCCGAATCGTGCGTTGAAGGATCCCAAAGTCGGCGCGTATCCGGGCCAGGTCCATAGGGGTTCCTCCTTTTCACAGGCCGATATAGCGGGCATAGAGCGAGCGGGCGATTCCCTCGTCGGTGGTCCCTCCGATGATCGCCCGGCCATCGGGAAAGAGGACGATCTCGTACGGTTCGCTGCGGAAGCGGAGCATGTAGGGGTTGTGAGTGACCTGGCCAAGCGGGGCCAGCCGTTCGGCCAGCCGGGTAAAATCGGGGGCGGCGGCCCCCCGCAGGCGAATCTGTACCGCCGTGCGCCCACAGAGCGAGGTTACCACCGTCCCCCGCCGGCCCTGGAGGAACTCGAAGCAACCCTCGTCGCAAGCCGGGCAGGGGGTCTCCCCCTTGCGCACCTCCATCCGCTCCAGGGTGCCCTCCCAGAGGTCCACATAGACCGCTCCCCGCAGGAGGGCCTGCCGGTTCCCGCTGAGCAGTTTGATCGCTTCGGTCACCTCCAGCGAGGCGACGACCAGGGGGGTTGTCCCCAGGATGCCGGCGGTGTCGCAGGTGGCGACGCTACCGGGCGGGGGCAGTTCGGGGAGGAAGCAGCGGAAGCAGGGCCCTTCCCCGGGCAGAATCGGCATCACCACCCCGTAGGTGGCGATGGCCGCCCCATAGATCCAGGGCCGGCCCTGCTTGACGCAGGCGTCGTTCAAGAGCAGGCGCGTCTCCAGGTTGTCGGTGCCGTCCAGAACCAGGTCGCAATCGGCGATCAGCGACTCCACATTGTCGGGGTTCAGGTCGGCGACGACCCCTGCCACCGTCACCTGGTGGTTCACCCGGCGCAGTTTTTGCTCGGCGGCCGTCGCTTTGGGCAGGTTGGCGGCAATGTCCTCTTCGTCAAAGAGAATCTGCCGCTGGAGGTTGTTCTCCTCGATAAAGTCGCGGTCAATCAGCCGCAGATAGCCCACGCCGGCCCGGACCAGCGTCGAGGCGATGACGCCGCCCAGCGCGCCCAACCCGACGATCACGACGCGGGAACGCAGGAGCCGCTCCTGCCCCTCCCGCCCGATCTCGGGGAGAAGCATCTGCCGGGAATATCGTTCCAGTTCGCTGTGCGCCATCGGCAACCTCCTGCCCTGCAAGTTTACCACAAAACGGAAAAAAAGTCATCTGCCCGCCCGGAGAAAATGTGATACAATAGGGCCGAGCACGCGAGGTGGATGGTGACACTGGACCGTCGGATACCATTGATCTTGCTGATCATCTTGAACCTGGCGACCGCCCTCTTGGTGGTGGTGGATCTGCGTCGTCGTCTGGACGAACGGACGTTGCCCCAGGGGGCGACGGAGGTGTGGCCGACGGCGACGCCGACGATGATTCCGGCCCCGACGGCCCGTTTGTCCACCCCGACGGCGGTCGCTCTGCCCACGGCGACGGCCCTTTCCTGGCCGGCGGGCAACCTTCCGGCCATCCTGGTCGCCGATGACCGCTTTTCTTATGAGGAAGGGTTCTACGCAGCGGAGGTGCAGGCATTCCTGGAGGCCCAGGGCAGCATCCTGGCCCGGACAACGGTGGAGGTGGGGCAGGGTGAGGACCTCTTTTCCCATGCCTTGGTGGGGCACAGCATCCGCTACAGCCTCAACCCCAAGGTCCTGCTGGCCCTTCTGGAGGTGCAGAGCGGGGCGATTCGCAACGGGGACCTGGCTCCAGGGGCGTTGGATTGGGCCTTTGGCTACCACGACCCGCAGTGGCAGGGGCTGGACTGGCAGTTGCAGTGGGCTACCTATACCCTGGCCGATGGTCTGCGCGGTGCGGACGAGTCGCCGCCGCTGCTTTTGGACGGCACGCTGGCCCCCATCCCCGGCGAGGCCAACCCGGCCACCCAGGCGGTGCTCTATCTTTTGGCCCATACGGCCGACCGGAGACGCTTTTCCCAACTCCGCTCCGACGGGGCCGGCTCCTTTGTGCGCACCTACCGGGAACTCTTTGACCAGGACCCGCGCCTGCCCCTGGGCGATTGGGCCCCGGAGCGGGGGCCCTTCCTGCGCCCCCCCTATGCCGGTCAGGCGGCCCTTTCGGCCTATTTCGACCACGAGTACCCCATTTTTCAGGAAAACGGCTCCCTGCTGCCCTACACGGGGGAGGCGGGGCACTATGCCTACGACGGCCACGATGGCTGGGATTACGTGCTCGACGCGGGGGCGCCGGCCCTGGCGGCGGCGGGAGGGCAGGTCGTCTTTGCCGGCATGCTGGACACCCTCTGCCCGACCCCGGCCGGCCTGATCGTCCTCGACCACGACGAGGGCTACCGGACGCTCTACTGGCACCTGCAGCGAATCGAGGTGGAGGAGGGACAGGAGGTGGCCCAGGGAGAGCGCATCGGGCTGGTGGGAAGCACCGGTTGCTCCACCGGGCCGCACCTGCACTTTGGGGTGCAGGTGCTCGGCCGCGATACCGACCCCTACGGCTGGTGTGGCAGCGAGGAGGTCCCGCAGGACCCCTGGGCGGTCCACCCGGCCGGCGTGGCCAGCCGCTGGCTGTGGGAGGACCGCCCCTCCCCCTGCCCGGTCCCGGCAGGGGCGGTGGCGGTGGATGACATGGGGGGGCGGTTTGCCAAGAGCCCCGCGCTGTGGTACGAGGCCCCCGTCGGCTATGCCGGCCACGCCTTTTGGGCCGTCACGGTCGGCGATCAGCAGGAGAGCACCCATCGGGCGGTCTGGCGGCCGGACCTGCCCCAGGCCGGCCGCTACTTTCTCTACGCCTACATCCCCTGGTACGACACCAACCGGCCCGACACCCTGGCGGCCTCCTATCGCATTCATCACGCCGGAGGGGAGACAATGGTGACACTGGACCAGGCCCACGTGGCCGGCCTGTGGGCCCCGTTGGGGGTCTTTCCCTTCGAGGCGGGCGCACGCGGCTACGTCTACCTGGATGAGGTCTCGACCGACCCCGACAAGACGATCTGGTTCGATGTGATCGTCTGGGTGTTGGAGGAATGAGGGGGGCAGGCAGGTGCCCACAGGACGTTGCCGGATTCTCCTCCCCTTGTTGATCGGGGTGCTGTTGGTGCTTCTGCTTGGCTGCCGGAAAGAGGATGCCCGTTGGCTGGCCTTCTTGCCCGAAGGGGAGGGGTTTCGACCGCTGGCGCCGGCCGCACCCCCGCCGCTCCCCACACCCGTCCAAGCCCTCCCTGTGGACCTGGATGCCGACGGGGTGGCGGAGGTGGCCCGGGTGGACAAAGGCCGCTTTTTCATCGAGCGGGACGGGCGGGTCGTCTGGACGGGACCGGCGGAGTGGCTGGTGGTGGACCTGGCGGCCGGCGATGTGGAGGGGGACCTGCGCCAGGAGGTGCTGCTGGCGCTGTGGAAGGCCGACGAGACCGGGACGCCGCGTTCCCACCCCTTCATCGTGGGGCACCGCCACGGGCGCTACGACCTGCTCTGGGGCGGCTCGGCGGTGACCGAACCGATCGTGGACCTGGACCTGGGGGATGTGGACGGAGATGGGCGAAACGAGTTGGTCGTGCTGGTGGGAGCGGCGGGAGATCCGCCGGGCCGGCCGGCCCGCACCGTCACCCTCTGGCGCTGGAACGGCTGGGGGTTCACCCAGGTCTGGCGGAGCGAGGCAGGGGTCTACCGGCGGCTCTATCTGCTGGATGTGGATGGGGACGGGCGGGTGGAGATGGTGGTAGAGGGTATTTCGGCTGAATAGGCCAAGTGAACGTTAGAACGTTCCACGTAAAAGAGGTAACTACTCACCGCAGGGTCGCAGAGCACGCAGAGGGATACTTTGGGGGCCGCAGAGAACCCCCTTGTCCTCTGTGGAAAGACGAAACCTCTGCGTCCTCCGCGTCTCGGCGGTGAACTTGGGTGTGCGGCTGAGCAGGTGCGCCTGACCTTGCTCTGGCCGGGGGAGGCAACCATGTTCGCCCGGTTGCAAAACAACTCCTCGGGCAACTTTTGCCCACAAAAGGGAACCGCACCCGTCAAGCAGGCGTTTACGGGCCCGGTGGCGTGGTTGCCTGACCTCCTTGCCTCCTCCACCAGCGCCGGCCATATTGGGCCGCCTGCGAAAGGAATGCCAGGGCCAGAATCAGCCAGGGCATCCACCAGAAGAAGGAATGGTCCTCTTCCCCCTTTCCCATGACCGGCCAGGCCGTCAGGAACCAGAGGAGCAGATAGCCCCCTCCCCAGATCAACCGGGTTGACCGGACGGTCTGGCGGTTCAGGAGGTCAAAGATCAGGGGAAGCAAGAGGACAAAATCCCACGTCCAGATGTAAGGAGTGGCAACCGTTGTGAGGGCCAGGCTCCAGGGGAGGACCTCTTGGGGGGGACACCGCCACCACAGCCGCAGGTTCAGGAGGAAAAGGGCTGCCGAGATCACGGCCGGGACAATCCGCCAGGTAGGGCCCCACCAGCGGACAAAGGCCGTATACAGAGTGGGCTGAAGCCAGTCGGGGTTTTCGGTCAGGGCGCGGAGAAAATCCGGTACCCAGGCGGGGTAGCCAATCCACAAGGGCACGGTCAGTAGGGCCGTGCTCAGGAGGATGGCCGCCGGAAAAAGCCAGGCTCCCCTCCAACGGCCCCGGTGGTAACTGAGAATCCAGTAACCGGGCAAGGCCAGGAAGGCGATCTGGGGTTTGGCCAGGGCCACGGCCATACAGAACCCGGCCAGGATAAATCGCTCCTGCATCAGCAGATCAAAGGTAAGCAGTAACAGCAAAAGTGCCAGCAGGTTGAATTGTCCAAGATAAAAGATGAACCCGATCGGGGGAAACAGAGCGGTCAGAAGAAGAGCCCGGAGAGGGACCGGGCCGGCCGCTTTCCGGCAAAGCCACCAGATCAGCAGCAGGACCAGGGCAAAGTTGACCAACAGCCAGATATTGGCCACCAGGCGAAATTCTATCAGACCGATCGGGAAAAAGAGCCCGATCACTTGGGGGAACCAGACCGCCTGGGCTCCGTCAACGAGCACATCCACCCGATAGGGGCTCTTGCCCCGGAGCAGCAGGTAGGAGGGTGCCCAGAGGTTGTTTCTCAAGTCACCGGCGAAATATTCCAACTTGAGCAGAACAAGAAGGGCTCCCATCCCGAGCAGGATGCCCATAGTGATAAGCAGGAGCGTTCGTCCCCACCTTCTTTTTGGTCTCACAGCAGTTCCCCTTGCCTTTGGGTCCATTCTGTATCTCTCCAAGCTTTCTGCGGCCCCTGCCATCATGATGACCAGGGCCACCCAGGCCAGGTCGGGGGAATTATGCCATGGAAGCACCAAGTTGTCAATGGGGGCTCTTGGCCCCGCTTGCCAGGTGGGGCCGGATCTGGCAGAGAAAGAGACACCGCGGCTTGAGGGTGGCAATGGCCCTGTTGGGCGGCCAGGCGAGGGCGCCGTCCTCACCTACCCCTAACCCGTCGCCCGTGGCAGGGTGAGGTGTACCGTCGTTCCCCGGCCGGGGGTGCTCTCGGCCCAGATACGCCCTCCCATCGCCTCGACTAGCCCGCGGGCGATCGTCAAGCCCAGGCCGCTGCCGCCGGTCTCGCGGGAGCGGGAGGTGTCGGCGCGGTAAAAGCGGTCAAAGATGTGCGGCAGGTCCTCGGGGGGGATGCCCTCGCCGGTGTCCCGGACGGCCAGGTGGACGCCCCCCCCACCGGCCTGGGCCGCAACCTCGATCTGGCCGCCGGCCGGGGTGTGGCGCAGAGCGTTCTGGAGCAGGTTCAGGAGGACCTGCTGCAGGCGGTCGGGGTCGGCCAGGAGCGGGGGGAGGTCCTCGGAAGCAGCGGTGTGCAGCGAGATGCCCTTCTCCTCGGCGGTGGTGGCGATGCGCTGCACGGCCTGTTGCACCACCCGGGCCGGGGGGAGCGGCTCGATCTGCAGGTGCAACCGGCCGGCGTCCATCAGCGAGAGGAGCCGGAGGTCCTCGACCAGGCGGGTGAGCAGGCGCACCTCCTCGCCTAGCGAGGCGACCGTTTCAGGGGTCGGCTCGCAGAGCCCGTCCTCGATGGCGGAGAGTTCGACCTGCATCACGGTCAGGGGGGTGCGCAGTTCGTGGGCAATGTCGGCGACCATCTGGCGGCGGAGTTCTTCCTGCTGGGCCAGGCTGGCGGCCATCTCGTTGAAGGCCTGGCCGACCTCGGCGAGTTCGTCCTGAGAGCGAATTGCGACGCGCTGGGAGAGGTCGCCGGTGGCGATCTTGCGGGCGGCGCGGGTGAGTTGACGCGCCGGGGCGGTCAGTTGCAGGGCCAGGACGGTGGCGACGACGATGGCGGCCAGTCCCCCGACCAGGCTGGCCCCGGCCAAGGCCCAGCCGATCGAGCGGAGAAAAGCCCGCTCCTCCTGGGTCCGCTGGCGTGCCTCCAGCAGGGCGGCCTCGCTGATCAGCCGGCCCACCTCCTGGCCGTTGACTTGGATGGGGACGCCCGCGTTCCAGATTGTCTGGGGGACGGTCTGGCCGGTGGCCTGGCCCTGGCTATCCACGACGACGCGGCGGTCGCCATCCAGGATGAGGAGGCGCATACCGCCCCGCACGCCCATCCCCATGCCCATGTTCCCCGGCCCGCGCCGCTCCAGGAGCCAGCGTTCCAGCCCGTCCCAACTTTCGTGAGTGGCGTAATAGTCGGCCAGGAAGGGGGCAACGGCCTGGAGGATGCGCTGCTGGGGGGTCTGGACAAAGCGGTCAAACTGCCTGCGGATGAGCCCGCTGGCGAGGAGGCCGGCCACAATCAGACAGAGCAGGATAACGATGGCGGAGGCCAGGAGGAATTTTAGCCAGAGGCGCATCGCTTTCCTCTAGGAGACCAGTTTGTACCCGACCCCCAGGACGGTGACGATGTAGCAGGGGTTGGCGGGGTCGGGCTCGACCTTTTTGCGCAAGTTTTTGATATGCACATCTACGGTGCGCTCCTCCACGGCATAGTCATAGCCGTAGGCCAGTTCGAGGAGGCGGTCACGGGAGAGGGCCTGGCCGGGGTGACGGGCCAGGACCAGGAGGAGTTGGAACTCGGTGGGGGTGAGCGAGACCGGCCGGCCGTTCATCGTCACCTCATAGCCGTCCACATCAATCGAGATCGGGCCGACGTCAATCCGCTCGCGCTGGGGAGCGGGCCCCTCGGTGCGGCGGAGGACGGCGCGGACGCGGGCAATCAGTTCGCGGGGGGAGAAGGGCTTGGTCACATAGTCGTCGGCCCCCAGTTCCAACCCGACCAGCTTGTCGGCCTCCTCCACGCGGGCGGTCAGCATAATGATCGGCACCTGGTTGCCCTCCTGACGGAGGGCGCGGGCGACGTCCAGCCCGTCCATGCCGGGGAGCATCAGGTCGAGCACGATCAGGTCGGGCCGGTCGCGGCGGGCCGCCCGCAACGCCTCGATGCCGTCGTAGGCACTGAGTACCTCAAAGCCGGCCTGGCGAAAGTAGGGCTTGAGCCCGTGTACGATCTTGGGTTCGTCGTCCACAATCAGGATGCGCTTCATCCAGGTTCCTCCCGGTTCGCCTTTTCTACTCAAGATAACCGCTTTTGATGAAACGGGGACAAAAGGTCAATGAAGGATCGGTAAAGATCGGGGGGATTAGAACCTTCAACCTTCAACCCTCAACCTTCAACCTTCAACCCTCAACCCTCAACCCTCAACGATCTTTACCGGCGACCGTCATCGGGATCCTGGAGGGCCCGCTTCACCAAGGTGACGGCCGGCGCTTCCTCGATGGGGCACTCGCGCAGGTAGGTGCTGAGCATGTGCCCGATGATGAGATGGGTATCCTCGACCTGCTCCATGCAGTGGGAGGGGACGATGATACAGGGGTCGGACAGGTCTTTGAGCAGGCCGCCGTCAAAGCCGGTCAAACCGATCACCATCGCGCCGCGTTCGAGGGCCAGCCGGGCAGCCTGGACGATGTTCGGGGAAAGGCCGCTGCCGCTAAGGGCAATGACTACATCGCCGGGGCGGAGCAGGTTTTCCAGTTGGGCGGCAAAGACGTTGGCGTAGGAGGTGTCGTTGGCCCAGGCGGTGGCCAGGGGGACGTTGTCCACCAGCGAGATGACCCGGAAGCGGGGCAAACCGTCGCGGATGCAACTCTTGGAGAGGTCGCAGGCGATATGGGAGGCGTTGGCCGCGCTGCCGCCGTTGCCCATCGTAAAGACCTGTGCGCCCCGTTGGCGGGCGTGCCGCAGGACCTCCATCGCCCGCCGAATCTCCTCGGTCGGCAAAGCCGCCAGAATCTGCTGCATCTGCTCTAGATAGGGTGCCGAAAAGGACATCCGCCGGTCCTTTCTTTGTCTCCGTGATCACAGCCCGGGGCACTCCCAGCTGGGACAAGTTCAGTATACCCGTTTTTTAGGGGGAAGTCAAGTGGAGTGCCCACCGCAGATACGGACCTATTGGTGTACACGCCGGAGGAACTGGAGCGCATCCGCCGCCGGCCGTTTATCCGGCGGGTGTTGGCGGAGGGGAAGGTAATCTATGAGAATGGCCCCACGCGCTACCCGAACAGCCTGCCGACCGGCATCCCGGCCGATATCTACACGCAGCGGGCGGTGGAGAAAGCCGTTGGGTTGGCCGGTGAAGTGGTGGAGCAGGTGGCCGCCCTGTTGGATGCGGTGTAAGAGGACCCGGTAGCGGTTCCATGTCAAAAGACCCCACGTAAGAACCGGCCGGCGTTCTACCTGCCCAAGAAGGAGCGGTAGACCCGGTACAGCCAGGGCCGGCAGGGCCGGTCATAGGCCCCGACGCTGCTCCAGACCTCCCCGCCAAACCCCTGCTTGAAGCGGTAAACCCCCCAGAGGCCGTCGCGGACGTTCTTTTCCGGCAGGTGCTCCCGCGGGTCCTCTCCCTGGGCCACACTCTCGGGGATGCCCCAGAGGTCGTAACGGGTGCACCCCTGGGCCCGTGCCCAGCGCATGGCCTCCCACTGCAGAAGGTAGGTGGGCATGTGGCGCTGTCCCTGCTCGTGGGAGGCTCCGTACATATAGATGGTCTCCTGCCCAAAGGCTACCACCCAGAGGCCGGCCAGGGTCTCTCCCTCGCGTCCGGCGAACAGAAGCGCGCCCCGGCCGGCCTGGTTGAAAAGGCGGTAGAGGGCGTGGTAATAGTCCAGGGTGTGGATGCCAAAGCGGTCCCGCCGGGCCGTCTCCCGCAGGAGGTCGTAAAAGAGGTCCACCTCCTCCGGCCCCCGGGCCGGCCGCAC
>FWWM01005767.1_pt1 | contig 26717 bp, 23 predicted proteins | sample 2228351 | NCBI WGS metagenome assembly FWWM01 (sample SAMEA103939774, study PRJEB20133) | metagenome | reverse complement strand
CTCGCAAACTTAGCTTATCTCTTTGTTATTCCCACATCAAAGATGGCTGGCTCCAACAGAATAGCGAGCGATGCCCTCAATGTTGTAATAGGTCCGACAGGAGCATCCATTGTGGCATTTATAATTCTCTTCTCTATTGCCGGAGCTTCAAATGGAACTGTTCTGACTGGTCCAAGAGTATACTTTGCCATGGCTCGCGATGGTGTGTTTTTCAGAAAAGTTGCGGAAGTTCACAAAAAATTTAAAACTCCTCATGTGTCCATATTAATTATAGGGATCTGGAGTGCAATTTTGAGTTTAACAGGAACTTTTGAACAGCTCTTCACATATGTTATTTTTGGAGAATGGCTCTTCTTTGGACTAGTAGCAGGAGCTGTTTTTGTCCTGAGAATCAAAAGACCTGATATCCCAAGACCATACAAAACCTGGGGCTATCCTCTTACACCCGCTCTATTCATTTTTTCCTCCCTTTTCATTTCAGCGAATACTCTTGTCAAGGAATTCTGGAACTCTGTGGCTGGCCTTTTAATAATTGCGATGGGTATTCCATTTTATGTTTACTGGAAGAAGCTGTTAAGAGTGAAAACTAAAAGGTAAGGGCTGGAATTTATCTTTTTGTTTCCTTTTCCTTTTCAATACATTTCTCACAAACTCCATAGAGAAACAAATTTATTCTTTCAATTTTATCGCTGGTATCCAGTTCCATCATTGAAGGTTTGAGCCATACATCCTTTATCTTTCCGCAAACTTTGCAAAGAAAATGGGTGTGTTCTTCAGAGGTCGAATCATAGAATATCTTCTCCCCTTCAATGGCGAGGGGGGTAAGAAATCCTTCTTTAACGAGAATTTTTAATGTGTTGTAAACAGTGGCAAGGGAAATTGTGGGATGTTCCTTTGATACCTCTTTATAAACACTTTCTGCAGTATGGTGAGTTCTGTGGAAAACAAGATATTTAATTATTACCGTTCTTGGCATGGAAATGACATAGCTTTTTTCTTTCAACTTACTGATTATCTTTTCAAATTCTTCCATAAGCTTTATTTTACCATAAAATTACTCTTGACAAAAAATTTCTTTTAATTTAGAATAATTTCTATTTTGAAATTTTTATAATTTAGGAGATATGCTATGGCAATTCAGAAAATCAAAGAAAATATCTTCTCCTTGGGAACCCAACATTGGGAAAGAAGAATTTTTGATGAGTTGATCCCCACTCCTGACGGAACAAGCTACAATTCTTATCTAATTGTTGGGAAGGAAAAGATCGCCCTGATAGACACAGCTGACCCTTCCAAAAAAGATGAATTCATCGAAAATCTTAAGTTATGCGGGATTAAGAAACTTGACCTTCTTATTTCGAATCATGCTGAACAGGATCATTCTGGTTGCATTCCTGATGTTCTATCTCTTTTCCCTGAGGCAAAAGTTGTGACAAACGAAAAAGGAAAAAGCATGTTAATGGATCTTTTGCGTGTCATTGAGGAAAAATTTTTAACAGTTAAAGACGGTGATACCATCTCTCTCGGAGAGAAGACATTAAAGTTTATATTCACTCCATGGGTTCACTGGCCTGAGACCATGGTTTCATATCTTGAGGAAGAGAAAATCCTCTTTTCATGCGACTTTTTCGGTTCTCATTACGCCACCTCTTCCTTATTTGCTACAGATGAGGAAAGAATTCTTGAAGATGCGAAAAGATATTACGCTGAGATAATGATGCCCTTTAGAATCCAGATAAAGAAGAACATAGAAATTGTGGAATCCCTTTCTCTGGAAATGATAGCTCCAAGTCATGGTCCCATATGGAAAAATCCTTCTTTTATAATTAATGCCTACAAAGAATGGATTTCAGATAAGTTCAGAAATATTGTCCTGATCCCATTTGTTTCCATGCATGGAAGCACAAAGAAGATGGTGGAATACCTTTGTGACTCCTTGATGAAGTTCGGAATTGATGTGAAACTTTTCTCTCTCCCGGTCACTGATATTGGTGAGTTCGCTATAGAGCTTGTAGATGCTCCCACTATAGTTATTGGCTCTCCCACTGTTCTGACTGGAGCCCATCCGCTCTCCATCTTTTCCGCTTATTTGGTAAATGCATTAAGACCTAAAACCAGATTTGCCACTGTGGTAGGCTCTTATGGTTGGGGAGGAAAAGCAGTGGAACATATTCAAAATCAGTTTTTAAATTTAAAAATCGATTTTCTTGAGCCAGTTTTGATAAAGGGCTACCCAAGGAAAGAGGACCTCGCTCTTCTGGATAATCTTGCAAACAGAATTTATCAAAAACATAAAGACATCGGATTAATAAAATAATTAAGGAGGTAAAAACATGAGAAAAATGACTGAAAAGTCACTATCCGAAGCTTTTGCTGGTGAGTCAATGGCTCACATGAAATATCTTATATTCAGCGAGGTTGCAGAAAGCGAGGGTTTTCCTAATGTTGCTAGGTTGTTTAAGGCAATTGCATACGCAGAATTTGTCCATGCAAAGAATCACGCAAGGAATCTTGACTACATTAAAAAGACTCCTGAAAATCTTCAAGCAGGTATAGAGGGAGAAAATTTTGAGGTTACAGAAATGTACCCTGCCTATAATGCCATTGCCGAACTTCAGGAAGAAAAAGGAGCAAAAGTTTCTATTCATTACGCCCTTGAGGCTGAAAGAATACATGAGCAACTTTACGGAATTGCAAAGGAGAGTGTTCTATCAGGAAAAGATCTGGAAATCACGGATATTTATATCTGCCCTGTATGTGGGTATACTTACTCTGGTAAGACTCCACCTGAAAAATGCCCTGTTTGCAATGTCTCTAAGGATAGATTCGTAAAATTTTAATTTTGAATAATCCGAGAACGGAGGTAAAAATGAAAGATTTAATTCAAACTGGAGAGTGGAAAAGTGAGAAACACGTTCCTTCAATTGAGGTGACGAGAATCCCAAAAAAGGGAGAAGGAATTGAGATTAAAGTTGGGGTCGGCAAGGAGATCCCTCACCCCAATACTACAGAGCATCATATTAGCTGGCTTGAGGTTTATTTCCATCCCGAGGGAGAAAAATTTCCTTATCTAATTGGAAGATATGAGTTCTCAGCCCATGGAGAATCCACACTGGGTCCAAATACATCAACTATCTATTCCGAGCCCTGGGTAAACTTAATTTTCAAAACAGAAAAGAATGGAACTATTCATGCCCTTTCTTTCTGCAACATTCATGGGATATGGGGAAACTCTTATGAGTTGGAACTGAAAGAATGATCTATATGGATAGAAAAGCTCTGGAAAAATTAAGTTACGGTCTTTACATTGTCTCATCTTCAAAAGATGGTAAGCCAAATGCACAGATAGCAAACACAGTTTTTCAGGTGTCTTCAGAACCCCCTCTTGTCGCCATAAGTATCAATAAGGAGAATCTTACCCATGAGTTCATCGATTCAAGCGGTTTTTTCGCTGTTTCTGTTCTCAAGCATGAAACTCCTTTTCCTTTCATAGGAAATTTTGGATTCAAAAGCGGAAGAAACATAAATAAATTTAAAGATTGCAATTACAAGACTGGAAGCACAGGTTGTCCTATTGTCCTTGACAATGCTATCGCTTACATGGAATTTAAAGTTCTTGGAAAATTGGATGCGGGAACCCACACAGTTTTTATTGGAGAAATGCTGGGAGGAGAAGTTATAGAAGACTCAGAACCTCTAACTTATTCATTTTATAAAATGGTGAAAAAAGGAAAATCACCAAAAAGCGCACCAACATATATAAGGGAGGAGAAATGAAAAGATTTGTTTGCACAATTTGTGGGTATGTATATGATCCTGCAAATGGTGATCCTGAGAATGGGATCAGCCCTGGGATTCCATTTGAGGCTCTTCCAGATGACTGGGTATGTCCTGTCTGTGGAGCGGGAAAAGAGATGTTCGAGCCAGAAGCTTAAAATTTAATTAAAATAAAAAAGGAGAAATGGGATGGATGCGGTTCTTCTCTCCAGACTTCAATTTGCCATATCTGCATCCTTTCACTTCATTTTCCCTGCCACCACTCTTGGGTTGACTCTTTTAATTCTAATTCTTGAAACTCTCTATTTGAAGAAGAAAAACGAGATATGCAAAGATATCTCAAATCTCTTAATCAAAATTCTCGGTATTGTATTTGTTATGGGCACTGCAACAGGAATAACTCTTGAATTCTCGTTCGGAACAAACTGGGCAAAATACTCAAGGGTTGTAGGTGATATATTTGGGGTTCCCTTAGCAGCAGAAGGAGTTCTCGCTTTCTTTCTTGAATCAGTTTTTATTGGAGTTCTTGTATTCGGAAGAAAGAGGGTATCAAAAACCTTCTTCTGGTGGTCCTCATTTTTTGTTTTCCTTGGTTCCCATCTCTCAGGAGTGTGGATCATAATAGCTAATTCATGGATGCAGACACCATCGGGCTATAAAATCGAGAATGGAATCGCAAAACTCACAAATGTATTCGATGCAATTTTTAATCCATCTTTTCCCATTAGATATTTCCACATAGTTATTGCCAGCTGGATAACTGGATCTCTTTTATGCTCAGCTATTTCCTCCTACTATCTCCTAAAAAAGAAGAATTTAGAAGAGGCAAAGGTTCTTCTAAGGATCTCCATAGCAATATTCGTCTTTTCATCAATGATACAGATTTTTTCAGGTCACATCCATTCAGTTCAGGTAGCAAAAACACAACCCTCCAAGATGGCTGCCTTTGAGGCACTCTGGAAATCGCAGGAAGGGGCTCATCTAATAATTTTTGGAATACCATCTGAAAAAGAAGAAAAAGTTTATTTAAAAATAAGCATTCCAAAACTCCTGAGTTTTCTCATTCATTTTGATTCAAAGGCAAAAGTCAAAGGATTCGATGAGCTTCCTCCAGAAGATAAACCATCTGTGTTCCTCCCCTTTGTTGGCTACCACATAATGATTATTATAGGATTATATTTTGTAGGTTTATCAATTTTGAGTATTTATTTAATGCTTAGAAGAAAATTGTTTTCTTCAAAGCTATTTCAAAAATTAATTATCCTATCAGTCGCTTTCCCTTACATATCCAATGAAGCTGGATGGATAGCAGCTGAAACAGGACGTCAGCCCTGGGCAGTTTATCACATAATTAAGACAAAAGAGGCAATTTCCCCTGTGGTGCCTCCAGAACAGATACTTATAACTCTAACAATTCTAACAGTTTTATATACCATCCTCACAATTTTAGCAGTAAAATTCATTTTAAGAATAATCAGAAAGGGCTTTAAAGAAATAGAGACAGGTTATTAAGGTAAAAATTATGGAAACATTACAGATTATATGGTTTTTTCTCATATTGGTTTTATTTACGGGATACTCTATTCTTGACGGATTTGATCTTGGGGTTGGCATTCTATTCCCTTTCGTTGCTAAAAATGAAGAGGAGAAGAAAGAGCTGATAAGTTTTATCGCTCCTTTCTGGGATGGGAACGAAGTCTGGCTTTTAACAGGAGTCGGAGCTCTATTTGCTGCATTTCCTCCTGCTTATGCCACTGCTTTAAGTGGTTTCTATCCCCTTGTAATGATTTTAATATTCTCTCTAATTATAAGAGCAGTATCTATAGAATACAGAGGTCTATCCGAAAAAAAGAAATTCTGGGACATGGGCTTCACTTTAGGGAGTATCTTAGCTACTTTATTATTTGGAATTATTCTCGGAAATATTATCTGTGGAATTCCCATAGAGTTAATTAATGGAGATAAAGAATTTTCAGGTAATTTTTCCACTTTTTTCAGGTTGTTTCCGCTATTGACAGGATTCCTTGCTGTCTCAGCCTTCTCCCTTCACGGTTCTACATATACATTAATGAAGAGCAATGGCATTTTAAAACAAAGAGCAAAAAAGGCAATCCCCATTCTGCTGCTCCTTTGTGCAATATTTTTTATTTTAGCCTCAATAACAGGAATTTTTTCAGAAAAGCTTGCTTCGAATAAAATTGTTCCATGGGTATTTATGATTTTAACCTTTTTCTCTTTTTTAATGGTCATGGTTAGTAAAGACTCTGTGAAAGATCAACTGCCTTTTTTGGGTTCATCCCTATCGATTTTTTCTATCTGGGTAATAATAGGATCTGTTCATTTTCCAAATCTCATTCGAGCATCTAATGGGTCTGATCTGAATTTAACCATTTACAATTCCTCATCCACTAAACTCACCCTCACTTTAATGTTGATAATAGCAGGAATAGGAATGCCCCTTGTAATTTTTTACACCACTTATGTATACAGGATTTTCAGAAGGTTCAATAAATAATCCTTTGTGAAATATTACTTAAATCAAAAACTAAATTTCTCTATTTTTATCTCTCTCATTCATCAGAGGAATAGGATGCTCAGCATCCACTTGATAAGTCTCTTCTATTTTAACAATTATTTTTCCTTTTTCACTATCAATTATTATCCTTCGAGCCTTTGCATAATCCTCTGATAAAGCAAGTTCTGAGATTTTATCAAGGGCACTCCTTCTAATTTCTCTCGAAATATTTCTTGCTCCATATTCCTCGCTATAACCGTTCCTGGCAATGGTCTCTGTGGCGGATTCTGTTATTAAAAGCTCCTTTCCTTCAGCAGTTAATCTTTTTTTAACATCTTCCAGTTGGAGAAGAACAATCTTTTTAAGCTCATTCATGGTGAGAGGTTTAAAAAATATTATTTCGTCCAGTCTATTGAGGAATTCAGGAGAAAAATATCTCTTTATCTCCTTCATTAATTGATTTCTTGAGACTTTGTTTATTTTTCCACTACTTTCATAACCTAAATTTACTTTCGAATAAAGAGTCGTCCCAATATTAGAGGTCATTATGATGGTAGCGTGGTTGAAATAAGCTGTCTTGCCTCTTCCATCTGTTAAGCGACCCGCATCGAAGATCTGAAGGAAAATATTCAAAAGTTGAGGGTCTGCCTTCTCCACCTCATCAATTAAAATCACAGAGTAAGGTTTCTGTCTTACAAGATCTGTAAGCTGATTCTGATCGTAATAGCCTACATATCCAGGAGGAGAACCCACCAGCCTGGAATATGTAAACTTCTCCATGTATTCCGACATATCAAGTCTTATCAGTTTATCCTCATCCCCAAAAAGCGCCTCTGCAAGAGATTTAGCAAGTTCTGTCTTTCCAACCCCTGTGGGACCTATAAAAAGAAATACCCCATCAGGTCTTTTGGAATGGGTATCAAGATTCAACTTCGCAGTCCTTATAGCTCTTGAAAGAATCTCAATAGCCTCTTCCTGCCCCACAACTCTTTTTTTGAGACTATCTTCTAACATTAAAAGACGTTCTTTCAAAGATGTGGAAATTTTTGCTATGGGAACTCCACTGAGTTCTGAAATTACTTCTGCAAAATCCATCTCTCCAACTTTGTTATCTTCTTTTTCCCCTTTCGAAAATTTAAGGGAAACCTTGGAAGATGCTCTATCCACAATGTCAAGAGCCTTGTCAGGAAGAAATCTATCTCTTAAATAGATTTTTACATTTTCAACCATTTGGGGTATTTCATTAACCACTATTTCCACATTATGATAAGCTTCTATTGCATCTTTCCTACTTAAAATCACTTTGATCGTATCTTCTACTGATAGCTCCTCCAGCTTTACTATCTGAAAATTTCTTATGAAGGATGGTTCCTTTTCAAAAAAACTCCTGAAATTTTCAAAATCAGTGGTAGCAATAACCTGAATCTCTCCCTTCTCCATCATGGGTTTAAGAATGGAGATCGCATCGAATCCACCGGACCTTATTGTGAGAGGAGAAGAAATGGTATGAATATCATCTATAAAAGAAATACAATCCTCCTCTTTTATTCTTTTGAGCAACTTCATAATCCTTTCTTCAAACTGACCCCTTAACTTAGCTCCTGCAATCAAAGGCGAAAAATGCAACTGAACTATCTTCTTCCCTTTCAGTTTTTCAGGAATCTCTCCACACTTAATCCTTTGAACAAGACCATAAACCATGGAGGTTTTTCCAACGCCGGAATCTCCCAGTATTAAAACATTATTCTTTGTTCTGCACATTAAAATTTCCAGCATTTGTTCTATCTCATCATCTCTTCCAATGATGGGAAAATATTGTTCTTTAAATGTGGAGATGAGATCCACCATGCATTCCTCGATAACATCCGCATCCTCATCTTTATGAGAATCCTTAGATTTTATCTCTTCCTGAACTTTCCTTAATTTCTCAGGGCTTTTCTCAAAAGGGTTTATTTTTAATGAAATTTGATAATAATTAGAAGCCTCGCTCAGATTCCCCTCTCTCTTGTATAGATCACCAAGAAGCTCAAAAGCAGAACTAAAGCCCGGGTCTCTGTTTACTATAGAGTGCGCTATTTTCATGGCATTCTTATTCGCTCCTATGTTAAAATATGCTCTTGCAAGTATCAGGTCAAGATAGGGAAAAGAACCCGAAAGATTGGAAAAGGATTCAATAGAAGTGATAGCCTCTGAAAACCTGTTCTCATCCATTAGTTTCAATCCATCGGAAAGAATGTAGCTATTCAAAATTTCTATAGTCTCTTTTAAAAATTTTTGGGCTCTTTGAAGCTGAAGTTGCATAAGGAAGAATCTTCCAAAGGAAAACTGAAAATTATTAAGCGAAATCTCCTTCCCTTTACTCCAGTCAATATAATGCGCTTCCCCCTTTTCCTCTTTTATTGCTTTGAAAAGAAATAACGCTCTCTCTTTACCGCGAAACTTCTCCACTATGAAAGGATGAAGAGGAAGAAAATACTTCTTTTCTTTTATTGCAAAATAAACTTCAGAATCACTACTGAGTTCAGAAAAATATCTCTCTTTAGCTTTTTCAATACCCTCGTTAGAATTTGCGCCGTAGTAGAAAGGCTGATATTCAATGGCACCCACTGTTTCTTGATTCTCCTCCCAAATTCCAGAATAAGAATAGAATTCTTCTTTCTCCCTGCAATAGGAAATAATGTTTCCCTTAAGATGCTGAGAGAGGAATTTAAGAAAATTAACAAATGTTCTTATAAAATCTCCTTTGAGCCCTCTGCTCTTTTCCTCCGACATAAAATAAAATGCAGTAATCAGTTCTCTTAAATATTTGAGAAATGTATTTTTAACCTCTTCTCCCTTCAATCTTTGAGAATCACTGAAAAGGGAAGTGTTAAACTCTTTAAGATAAATTTCTTGAAGTCTAAGAGATTTCTCTGGAGTTAAAACTTCAAAATCTTGGAAAAATCTGGAAAGAGAATCACAACTCCTTCCGTTCTGGAAAATTTCTGCTAAGCATAAATTTCCAATAAAACATATGAAAGACTCAAAAAGATTTTCAAAATAACCATAAGGGTCTTTCTCTATTAAAAAATTCTCGTTTTTGAGAAAGGGGAATCTGTTCAAAAGGTCAAGAATCGGACGATATTCAAATGTTATCATAAGAAAATATAATATCAATTGGAGAAAAAAATGTAAACCTTAAAGCGTTTTTTATTTGTCCTTTATTTGCCTTCAATATATAGCCAGAGCTCCCTCTGGGAACTCCAGAACACAAATTTTATCCAAACTCTTGTCAAAAGAATTAACTGAAAAATAAGAAAATTCAAAAAAATGAAGAAAAAAGAATATGAGGAAAAGAGGAAGTATGAAGAGACAAGGTATAAAACAAAAGGTATTAAATTAAGAAAAAAAGTTAGAAAGTAAAGGATCATGACAGGAGAAAAGTTTCTCAGAGTATAGAAAAATGTGTAAAGGAATTCAGAAAGAACACTTGCGGAGTTCTTCGCCACTATTCTTACCTTTGTTATATCGAAAACCACATTTATAAAAGCGAATAGGACAAAAGAAAATATATAAATCAGAGATTTTGTGAAAATTAATTTAACCTCTTCCACTTCGTATACCTTTTCAAAATAGGGTAAGAGATAATGCTTAAGAAATAAATATGGAAGAAGATAAAAAAAAATCGAAAGAACAAATAGTCTGACAAATCTGAAAAAGAAGTCATAACAACCAGAAAGAAAGTATTTAAAATCGTAACTACGCCACTCCCTTGATAAAACTTTTATAGACCCGCCAGATAAAAACAAATTTATTAAAAAGAAGATGGGTAAAGAGATAGCTATTAATATTTTTATTGTAGAGCCAAGATCAGGGTCAACTGAAATCAAATGGACAAGAAAAGAAAAACCAAGAGTCTCATAAAATACTTCTCCTTCCGCTGTTCCTGCAAGTATTTTATCGATTTTAAAAGTGATAAAGAGAGAAAAAAAAATCGAAAAAATTAAGTTGGGAATATAAAACCAAAATATTCCTTTTTTTGTGATGGAGACTCTTTCTATTCCAAGGAGCAAAAATTTCAGGGGCATTAATTAATTTTGATAATAAATGGCATTAAAAGATAAGGCTGAGGTTTATAATTAGAGCTTGAAACAATAAAAGAAAGAATGTTTTTCCATTCAGCTGGAATATCATTAAAAGCTTCCATAGAAAGGAGTTTTTCATATATAGTCTTTCTTTTTGGATAAAAAACTATCTCCACCTCCTCCTTTTCAGGAATTTTAGCAAGCTCTTTCACTTTTTTGATCGCCTCGTTAAGCCCGCCGAGCTGATCAACAAGTTTAAGGTTCTTTGCTTGTTCTCCTGTCCACACTCTTCCCTTTCCAATTCTTTCTACCTCCTCCAATTTAATTTTCCTGCAATTAATAACTCTTTTTTTAAACTCCTCATAAATCCATGCTATCTCTTTTCTTATTTTTTCCTTTTCTTCTTCTGTAAGCTCCCTGTAATCCGAGAACATATCAGAAAACCTACCTCTTTTAACTACCTCCATGGTAATTCCGAGCTTATCGTAGAAACCTTTCAAACAGAACTTTCCTCCTATTACTCCAATGGAAGCTGTAAGGGTGGAGGGTTGAGCAATAATCCAATCCGACTCAGTAGCTATCCAGTAACCACCCGAGCCAGCAACATCTGACATGGAAACCACAAGAGGTTTTTTACTTTTTATGTTTTTTGCGCTCCTCAGGATTATATCTGAAGCGGTAGCAGAGCCTCCAGGGGAATCTATTCTCATCACTACACCTTTTATGAAATTATCCTCTGCGATCTCTTTCATAATTCTTCTCATACTTTCAGAACCCATAACATAACCGCCAAAGATGGGATCTATCCCGCTCTCTCCCAGATTTATTGAACCGAGAGCATAAAGAACAGCAATTTTCTTTCCTCCCGTGAACTGCCAGGACTTAAGATAGGGCTTTATCTTTATAAGGTTTTTCTCTTTTACCTCTTTTAAAACTTCATCCTCATATAAAAGATTATCCACAAGCCCTTCTTTAAGAGCATCTGGAGCTGTGAAAGGTCCCCTGTCAATTAAAGCTTTTACTTCTTCGGGTTTCTTTTTCCTTCCTTCTGAAATTGTATGGACAAAGTTATCAAAAATACTGTCCATCAATGAATTCATCATCTCCTGGTGTGCAGGGGTGAACTTCTCCTCTGTAAAGGTATTGGATGCTGTTTTATATTCCGCTATATGCTCAAGCTCTGCTTTTATTCCAAGTTTATCAAGCGTCTTTTTGAGAAACACCGTCTGTGAGGCTAATCCATTCAAGAAAAGAACTCCTGATGGGTTTAGATAGATTCTGTCGCCCGCACTCGCTATCATATATTCAATATTTCCCATAGTTTCACTGTAAATTATCACCCTCTTTCCCTTGCTTCTAAATCTTTTTAAATTATCCACAATTTCCTGAGCTTTTGCAGGTCCTATCCCAAGAAAAGAAAGCTTTAGATAGAGCCCCTCTATTCTTCTATCATTTACTGCTTTCTCAAGAGCGAGCCAGAATTCCTTCATGGTAAGGGGAGCTCTTCTAAGAAAAGGAATTTCGAGTCTTTCCTCCTCCATCACCCCTGACAGAGTAATAGCCAGCATTCCCTTTTCAGGAAGTTTCTCTTCCAGATAATAAGAAATCAAAAATAAAGAAAGGAAAAAAGCCACTATCAAAAAGGCAAAAATTAAAATAACAATCAAAATAGCTGTATTCCTTTTCATTTTCAACCTCACAAATTGAATTATATAACTTCATACAATTTTTAACAATAGTCAATACTTTAATTTTTTTGATTTTATGAGTTATAGTCTAATTATGATCAGGAAAGAAAAAATAGAACATGATATTTCTGAGTTGATTCCGGAGTTGAGAAAACCCTGGAAAAAGAAAATGTATAATATGTGCTTATATTTTCGGAAGCTATGGAAAAGGAACACAGGGTAAATTAAGCGATGTGGATATAGGTGTTCTTCTAAGAGAACAAAAAGATTTTTTCGAGAGAAAATTGGAATTGATTTCTTTGATTTCAAAAATTTTGAAAACCAAGGATGAAAATAAAAGAATTTTTTAAATAGAAATTCAAAAGAGCATCTTGATTTTTCCTATTACAGAGAAAGGATATGGAAAGCAATGAGTAAAAGAATAAAGGAAGGGAGATCTGGCTTCTGAGAATATTATAAGAAAGATACTTTTAAAACTTGAGGAAAGTATGAGAAGACTTGAAAGTAAAAAAGATTTCAAGAGAAAAATTCCTTAACGATTGGGAAATTCAGGATATTGCATAGAGGGAATTTGAAGTTGCAATGGAACCATGCTTGGAGAATGGGAACCCATATAATTTTTCAGAAAAGGGATGGAAATCGCCCGATAAATATACCGATGTTCCTGATATGCTCGCTGAAAAGGGTGTGATACCGGAAGATCACAAAGGAAAGCTCAGAAAAAAATATTGCATTTCTTAATATAATAGTTCATGAATATCTTAACATAGACTTAAAAAAGTTTACGCTAATCTGAAACAACCAAAAGATTTAAGAAAATTCGCTGAATTTATAGAAAATTTTCTACACAGAAAAAGATTGAAATCACTTACCATATTATTATTTTTCTTGGCTCTCTTTTGTCCAGTCTTGTAATCCCTGCTTCCTTTGCAAATTTTATTGCCTCTTCAAACTCTTTATAGCTTATCCTTCTTGAAATGGAAATGTGGTCAAAAGCTTTATAGCAAGGATAATATTGATCCATGATATTTACATATGTATTTTTTGAAATCTCTTCAGCAATAAATCTCATGACTTCCTTTGTTCCTGCAAGACCATTGGGAAGAACAAGATGTCTGACCAGAAGCCCTCTCACTGCTATTCCCTCCTCATTCAGAACTAAATCCCCCACCTGTCTGTGCATCTCTTTTATTGCTTTTTTCACCACCTCAGGGTAATCCTCTGCGGAAGAATATTTCTCCGCAGGCTCTCTATCCATGTATTTTATATCAGGCATATAAATGTCAAATATGCCTTCAAGGAGCTGAAGTGCCTCCACAGAATCATAACCACTGGAGTTGTAAACAAGAGGGACATTCAAACCCATTGAAATAGCGATTTCGAGACTTTTCAAAATCTGGGGAATTTGATGCGTGGGAGTGACAAAATTTATATTGTGACATCCTCTTTTTTGTAAATAAATCATCATTTTTGCAAGCTCCTCATAAGAACATTCCTCACCTTCCATAAGATGAGAAATAGTATAATTCTGGCAATATATGCAAAGAAGATTGCAAGAGGTAAGAAATATTGTGCCTGAGCCATATCTTCCCACAAGGGGAGCTTCTTCTCCGAAATGGGGGCTAAAACTTGAGACATAAGGTAATGCTCCCACTTTACATGTTCCCTTTTCTCCTTTTAATCGGTTCTTCTCACATCTTCTTGGACATAGAGTGCAGTTTATGAGAATCTCCCATGCCCTCTCGGTTCGCTTTTGCAGTTCCCCTTTTTGCCAGAGGGAGAGATAAGAAGGAAGAAATTTATTCATATTCCTGAGCTTAATCTCCTTGCAAGCATTGGAGGGAGTCCTGCTTCCAGAATTTTCGATTGAGCCTTCGAAATATCGTAAGAAATTCTGTGAATGGTGATCATTTTCTTTTTTGAGTCGTATATTAAAAAAGAAGATAAGGGATTCCCATCTCTCGGCTGACCGATAGAGCCTGGGTTAACAAGATATCTTAGTTCATCATTTATTTTAAATCTATACGGAAATTCTGTTGGGTAAATTGTCTCCACATCGTCATTTTTTAAAATATGAACAGCTGGAAAATGGGTATGCCCGAAAAAAGTTATGCGAGTCTCCACAACAGAAAAAGCTTCCAATGCATCAAATTTATTGAACATATAGTAATCTTCCTCCCATGGTGAGCCGTGGCATATGGTTACATAGTCATCCATCTTTATAGGTCCTTTTTCCATTTTTTCCAGAAAATTCAGATTTTCCCTGCTCAGATTTTTGGAAGTCCAGAGAACTGCCATTGCTGCAACTGGATTGAAATAATCAAGATTTGTAAAACCTGCCACAGCCTTGTCATGATTTCCCCTCACCATAACTATGGGATTTATTCTTCTCACTTCTTCTATAACCTCATTGGGATTTGCTCCATATCCAACAATATCTCCCAGAAAAACGAACTTGTCGAATTTTCTACCCTTGATGAAATTCAATAATGCTTTGAAAGCCTCGAGGTTTGAATGAATATCACTAAAGATTAAATATCTCATGAAATTAAGATCCCTGCATGATATGAGGATCTCACAAGAGGACCTGAATTTACCCTTTTGAACCCAAAAGTAAGGGCAATCCTTTTCAAATCTTCGAATTCTGAAGGCTCATAATATCTTTCAACAGGCAACTGGTTTTTTGAAGGGGTAAGATATTGGCCTATTGTTAAAATTTCACAACCTGTGCTGGAAATATCATAAAAAGCCTCAAGTATATCTTCAGGTTCCTCTCCAAGGCCTAACATTATACTTGATTTTGTGGTAAAGCCTAAATTTGAAAACCAGCTCAAAAGGCTAAGAGATATGAAATATTGACTCTCTTTTCTTCCAATCTTTGAGTAAAGTCTTCTGGGAAGTTCAATGTTGTGAGCAACAACATCAGGCTTAGAATTTGCAATCACCATAAAAGACCCCTTCTTCCCTTGAAAATCAGGAGTGAGAACCTCCACCTTTGTCATGGGAGAAAGTTTCTTTATATTTTCTACTGTTTGAGCAAAAATGGAAGCACCTCCATCCTCCAGGTCATCTCTTGTCACAGATGTGATTACAGCGTATTTTAGGTCAAGAGACTTAACTATTTTAGCAATTTTAAAAGGTTCTTCAGGAGAAAGGGAAGAAGGCTTTCCCTTTTCAACAGAACAAAATCTGCAACTTCTTGTGCATACATCGCCAAGGATTAAAAAGGTTGCAGATCCTTTATTCCAGCACTCAAAAATATTTGGACACCTTGCTTCCTCACAAACTGTATTTATCCCCTCCTCTTTTAAAAATTTTCTTACCTTTCTAAAATTATCCTCTTCCCTTAGCTTTATTTTTAACCAATCAGGCTTTCTTTTTTCTCCCAATTAAAGGTATCTCTCCTTTTCAGCTCACAACTCCATCTGTTCTCTATTCATTCTTCTTCTCATTCTTTTAAGAGCCATAGCCTCCTTCATTCTTTTTCTCTCTCCGGGCTTTAGATAAACACTATGCTTTTTTATTTCCTTAATGATTGCCTCTTGCTGAACCTTTCTTTTGAATCTTTTCAAAGCACTTTCAAAGCTCTCACCATCTTGAATCTTTACATAAGCCAAAACTTTTCACCTCCTTTCTCTAATCTTTTGAAAAAACAAATTTCAAAATGAAACACTCAATTAAATATTCTATTAATAATTTAAAACCGTGTCAATTAATCGGAATTGTATAGCTCATAATCTAATTGATTCGTTTGAATCATAAGAAAATCATTCTGATTTATTCTTAAATAGTTGAATCCCACCTTACAGTTTGATATCATACTTTATTCATCCATGCCAAAATACTTTGGAACAGATGGAATAAGAGGGAAACCAGGAGAGTTTCCCCTCGATGAGTCTTCTCTTTACTGGATCGGCTTCATTCTAACCCAATTATTAAAAAGTTTTTTTGAGGAGGCTAATATTATCATTGGAAGAGACACAAGAGAATCTTCTCCATGGATGGAAAGAGCTCTTTATTCTGGTATAAAGAATGCAGGGGGAGAGCCCTTTTTAGCAGGAGTGCTTCCGACCCCCGCACTTTCTTACTTGATAAAAAAATTCAAATTTTCAGGTGGAATATCCATTTCTGCCTCTCACAACCCATCCGAGGAGAATGGAATAAAAATATTTGACTGGGATGGAGTTAAACTTGAGGACAGGCTTGAAAAAGAGATTGAGGAGGAACTTCTAAAAAGAGAAAAATTTAAAGGGAAAATTCCCGAGGACATTAAAATAGCAGATTATCTCTCTGAAGCTTATACGGATTTTTTGAAATCTCACATCATTTTGCCTGCACCTTTTAATTTAAAAATTGTAGTCGATTGCGCAAATGGTTCAGCTTCTTCCATTGCACCAGATATTTTACGCATGCTCGGAGTAAATGTCGTAGAGATTCATTCAGAGCCTAATGGGAAAAATATAAATTTAAATTGTGGTTCCACCCATCCAGAGGTTCTATCAAGAGCTGTTCTGGAAAATTCTGCAAATTTAGGTGTAGCTTATGATGGAGATGCAGACAGGGCAATCTGGAGCGATGAGAAAGGCAGGATTCTTGATGGAGACCATACTCTTTACATTATGGGAAAATTTATGAAAGAGAGCGGGAGACTCTCATCAAATTCTATTGTGGCTACAGTTATGAGCAATCTTGGGTTGGAGATTTCCCTTAAAAGAGAAGGCTTGAATCTGGTAAGGACATATGTGGGAGACAAAAATGTTTACAAAGAAATGATCAGGATAGGAGCAAATTTAGGTGGCGAGCAATCAGGACACACTATATTTCTTGATTCTCTTCCCACTGGTGATGGGATTCTGACCACTATAATGCTTTTAAATTGCATATTTGAAAAAGAAAAGCCTCTGTCTGAATTGGGCAGAGGAATAGAGCTTTTCCCTCAGGTGATAAAAAATGTAAAAGTGAGGGAAAAGGTGCCATTTTCAGAGATACCGGGTTTCGGTGAGGCTCTGGAGTTTGCAAAAAAGAAACTGGGAGAAGATGGAAGAATTGTGGTGAGATATTCTGGCACAGAATCAAAGCTCAGAATAATGATCGAGGGAAAGGATGAAAATGAAATTTTAAGCCTGGCAGAAAAACTGGAAGAGATTGTCAGAAAATATATAGGAGGTGAGAAATGATGCTATCTGTAAATGTTGATCATTCTGCTACTCTGAGGCAGGCGAGGAGAGCCTCTGAGCCTGATCCCATTCAGGTTGCTTTATTAGCGGAGATGGCTGGAGCAAATGGAATAATAGTCCATCTAAGAGGAGATAGAAGACATATTCAAGAGAGAGATCTGGAGCTTTTAAGAAAAACAATAAAAACAAAACTTAACCTTGAGATGGCTTCCACTCAAGAAATGGTGAGGATAGCTCTCCACCATAAACCGGATATCTCCACTCTTGTTCCAGAAAGAACTGAAGAGCTTACCACAGAAGGAGGACTCGATGTTATCACTCATTTTGAGCACCTAAAAACAGTGGTTAATCAACTGAGAGCAGGAGATATTGAAGTATCTATTTTTGTGGATCCAGACGAAGATCAAATAAAAGCTTGCCATAAACTAGGAGTTCCTATAATAGAAATCAACACAGGCATATACTCAGAAGCCAAAGGTTCCAAAAAGACTGATGAAATTATAAAAATTGAGAGATGCGCAAAACTTGCAAAAAAACTGGGGCTCAGAGTTGCAGCTGGACATGGGCTTGATTATAGAAATGTTGCGCCAATTATAAAGATTCCTGAAATTGAAGAGTTAAGCATAGGATTCAGTATCATGGCAAGAGCTCTGTATGTAGGAGTGGAAAGAGCTGTAAAAGAAATGCTTGAGTTAATAAAAATTTACAGGGAGAGTCTTTGAAAAAACCAAAATACATAATTTTATTCGTTTTAATAATCCTTTTAATTTTGATCTTTTACACGCCAATAACATATAAGAGTTCTCCTTCATCTTCTCATCTTCCAGAGCTTGTAGGCGCAATTCATGTGCACTCCCATCTCTCAGATGGAAGATTGTCAGTGGAGGAGATTGCAAAGGATGCAAAAAGGAGTGGGCTCGACTTTGTGATCATTACTGATCATGGAAATCCAAATTTAGAAATTATAGAAAAAGAAGGAATTATTAACGATGTGTCAATAATATCTGGCTCTGAGCTCTCCCTTTTTGATGGTAACCTTCTCGCCATCGGGGTAAAAAAGCCAACCTATAAAATCTCTCCTTTTGCTAAAGAAGCCATAGAAGATATCAAAGACCTCGGAGGCATCAGTATAATCACTCATACAGAGGATAAAAAAAATAACCAGAAAATATGGGAAGTCCGTGGGATAAATGGTATGGAAATAATTACTCTAAGTGATGAAATAAGAAAGAGAAACCCACTCTCCATAATTTACTCTTTTCTCCTTTATCCTTTCAATTCTCGTTTTGCCATGCTTCGCCTGGTGGAAAGACCCCTAAAAGAAATAGAAATATGGGATAGAGAACTAAAAGAGCAGAGAATATCAGGTTTATTCGGTTTAAACCTTCACGGAAAGATCTGGATCTTCCCTTTTTCTTACGCAAAAATTTTCAATTTAATTAGAATCCACATACCCATCCATGGAAACAAACCTGATAAATTCGAAAAAATAAAATCCATGGTTATGGAAAGTTTAAAGGAAGGGAATTTTTTCTCTGCCATTGATGGAGCAGGTGAAGCAAAAGGTTTCAGGTTTTATGCCACGAATAATGGAAAGAGGGCAGAGATGGGAGCGAGAACTGACCCTGGTTCAACTCTCTTTGTCGAACTTCCTTTCCCATCAAAGTTCGAATCAGTAATATATAAGGATGGTAAAAAGTTTTTCTCCTCGGGTAAAAGAAAGATAGAGAGAAAAATTGAGAAAGAAGGAGTTTACAGAGTAGAAGTTTATCTAAAGAAAAACAGAGCATTAAAAAGTTCGGTTCCATGGATTCTCTCCAACCCGATATTTGCAAGAAGAGAGAGAATCCTCCAGAAAGATAAAGAACCTTCAATAAGAAAGGTTTCATATTTTAATTTAAAAAATTTTTCCCTTGAAAATGACAAAAATTCCCAGGGTAGAATAGTTTTTCATAGAGAATTCCTTGAGTGGAATTACAAACTGGGATTCTCATCTTCTTCTCATCCACATGTATGGTGCGCTCTCTCACTTCGCAAAAATTTCTCCCTAAAAGGATTCGGAGGGATTGGAATTGAAGCAGAAGCATCTCCAGCAGCAAGGCTTTGGCTACAACTGAGGGATATGAAAGATGGAGAGGAGAGATGGTGGAGTGTCTCTTCGAAGATTAAAGAGAGCTGGAGCAAAAAAAATTATAGTTTCAATGAATTCAGACTTACGGAGGGGAAGAATGGCTCATTTAACTTGGAAAAGATAACAGGGATTTTTCTGATAATCGATAAAGGCTCCATGTGGGAAGGAGGAGAAGGAGTAATAAAAATTAAATCCATTTATCTTTTCCAATGATTTTGCCATACCCAAATTGACTCTTTTTTCTGGATTTTGTAATATTAATGTGATGAATTTCAAGGAAAGATCGGGAGGTTAAAATGAAAAAAATTTTTATTTTCCTATTCTCCCTTTTCTATTTTTCTCTTCTTGCTCAAGGACAAAAACAGGAAATACCTCAAAAATACCTCAAATGGCTCAACGAAGATGCGGTTTATATAATCTCTTCACAGGAAAGAGAGGTGTTTTTGAGTTTAAAAACGGACGAGGAAAGGGAGAATTTCATAAAAATTTTCTGGAAAAGAAGAGACCCTACTCCAGAGACCGAATTCAATGAATTTAGAGAGGAACATTACAGAAGAATCGAATATGCAAATAGAAATTTTTTCGAAGGAATGCCTGGATGGAAAACAGACAGGGGAAGAATTTACATTATGTTTGGCCCTCCAGATTTTATTCAGACAAACCCAGGGGGACTCAGGGGATTTCTCTTTGGTCTCAGAGCAGAAACAGCTGAATTTCCTTCTGAGGTCTGGACTTATCGATATTTGCCAGGAATAAAGACAAAAGCTCAGAATATAGAATTCATTTTTGTAAATTATTACAACGCTGGTTCCTATAAACTAACATCCTCCCCTTCCCTTGCAAATGCTCTTAGAAATATTCCCACAGATAGTAGATTTGTTGGATACTATGATGATCCAAGACCAAGACCAGGAGTTCCACCGAACATCTCGGATCTCGAAGCTCAACAAAGGGCTCAGGATAGAGTAATAGGAACAGGTGATTCTCTCTTAGGGCAACTGGCACTTTTCTCTGAACTCACAAGGTCAAGAGGAGAAATTTTGGAAGAAATTGAAAGAGCTAATCGTTTGAGAAAATTGAAAGGAATTGTTTTCACAAGAGATTCTCTTTCCACTATAAAATTTGACTCCATGAAATCTATATTCAAAGGAGGAAATAAGGAATATTATATTCCCATTGCAGTGCAGGTAGAACTTAGTCAGCTCTCCTTTAACAGGAGAGCAAATAAGTATCTGGGCGAACTTAACTTCTACATAAGTATTTTAAAGGGAGGAATCTCTGTTTATGAAGGCTCGGATAGACTGGAGATGAACCTTTCAGAATACACTTATAAAGGATTAAAAGGGAAAACCTACCAGTATCATCACTCTGTAAGCCTTCCTCCTGGAGAATATTTTCTGAAAATAATCTTGATGGATGGAAATTCAAATGCTGTTGGCTATGTGGAGGAGGCTTTAAAGCTAAATCCCTTCAGCCAGGATTATCTCTTAAGCGATATTATATTAGCTGAATCTGTAAAACCTGTAGAACAAAAAGAAGAAAAGTTGAATGCAAAAGAACTGGATGCTCTGAAACCACTTCAGAAAGTAAAAGTTCCTGAAAAAATCGATTTCTCTTTTACAAAATCTCCCTTTGTTTTCCAGAGCCTGTTTGTAGTTCCAAGGGTAAAAAACCTTGTCCGTGCAAATAGCGAGTTAATCTTCTTCTACCAGATATACCCGCAGAATTTAGATTCTAAAATAAAAATTGAGAATATCATTGAAAAGGACGGAAAGAGAATAGCGATGGCTGGTGAGCCACAATTTTTTGAGGTAAAGAATTTAAATCCGATAAACAATGGAGCAAAAATGCCTCTAACAAATCTTGAGAAGGGAGAATATGTTTTGAGAGTTGTTGCTACTGAGTCTTCAGGAAAAAAGGCGGAGAAAAGAATTGTATTTAATATTATATGAAATTTTATGTTCAAAAAATTGAATATTTTTCCTAAGGGAGTTCACGAAAAACCTCATAAATAAAAGATCGATTTTCTGGCATGAAATTTGCGTAAATTTATATGAGAATTATAATTTTTAAACAAGGAGGTGAGAATAGAGAGAGGTTAAAATTTCCTTACAGTATAGGCAAAGGGCAATGGTTAAAATTTTAGAAGGAAGTAAAATGAGATTTTTGAAATGTTTAGTTTTATCCCTTTTATTAGTTGGGGTTAGCCTCTGGGCTCAACCCACTGGAACCATAGTGGGTTTAGTTCAGGATGAGGAAGGAAACGCTATTCCTTGGGTAGCTGTCACAGCAAAGAATGTTCAGACAGGGTTGACCCAGACCACTGTAACCAATGAAAATGGGTTTTCCGACTGGAGAGATTGCCTCGAGGAATTTACAATGTTACTTCAGAACTTGAAGGCTTCCAGACAGTGACTCAGGAAAGAATAGAAGTCGCAACAGGAGCGGAAATTAGCCTTAACTTCAAGCTGAAATTTGGAAAAATTGAGGAAGCAATAACTGTTATTGCCACCACCCCTCTTGTCGAAACTACAAGAGCAGCTGTTTCCAATGTTATTACAGAGAAACAGGTTATGGACCTTCCCATGCTCAACAGGAACTTTTTCCAGCTTGTATATATTTCTCCGGGAGCAACCCCTGGCGCAGGAAGAGCGGGGTACTCCATTACTGGACAGAGGGGTTCCTCTAACCAGGTCACCATCGATGGTATTACCAATGATGATATCGGAACCGCTTCGAACGATACACTAACTCTTCCTCCCGAAGCCATTCAGGAATTTAGGTTGATCTCTAACAACTTCTCTGCTGAATATGGAAGAAACACAGGAGGAATCCTAAATGTCTCAATGAAATCAGGAACAAATGAACTCCACGGAAGCGCATGGGTATTCAATAGAGATGGTGAACTCGCAGCAGCAGACTGGTATACACACGAGAAGGAACCTTTGAAGAGATGGCAGTATGGGTTCACCCTTGGCGGACCAATTGTTAAAGACAAAACCTTCTATTTCGTTATGTTTGAAGGAATTAATCATGAGGCAACGACCGTTCCCATAGGTCTTTTCTTCACCCCTGAGGCTATTGCAAAAATACCTGCTGGCACCCCTCAGAAATGGTATTTTGATAAATATCTGAACAACTATGCAGAACAACCAGGAAACAGATATCCTGTCCCCACCCATGACTTTGTAGATTTGGATGGTGATGGAGTCTATGACTATGGAAGAGCTCCCTTTAACGATGTTTTCAAATACCAAGAATACAATGTGGGTATAAAAATTGACCATATCTTCTCTGAAAAAGATAGAATCTCCTTTAGGTGGGTATATGATTTTGGAGAATCTCACTGGAATTACAATGGCGGATATAACACCCTTCTTCCTGAAATGTCAAATAACTACTTCCACTACCATACAGGCGGTCTGACATGGCTCCACATTTTCTCTCCCACTATGTATAACGAGGTCAGACTTGGATTCCACAGAGACTATGATGATTATCCCAGGACAATAGCAGAGGTTCCACTCGCTTATTTCTACGATGGGGTGATAGGATTCGGTGACGCTGTAAACCTCCCTCAGCTTTTCAAAAATAACATATTCCAACTAGCAGATACCCTCTCCTTCCAGAAAGGAAATCACTCCATAAAGGCTGGATTTGAAGTAAGATACTGGAGATCCTATTCTACATTTGATGCCTACAAATACGGGGGCTACTACTGGTATTACGGACTAGATTGGATTTATAATTATCCTGCATTCAGGTTTACAATAGGTGCGGATCCACCTCCAGGAGTTGGTGGAAATGATGATTACACCACTGCTGTGGGATCATGGGCAATGGGTGATACTTATAGAAACTTCCACGGACTTGAGGGTGGAATATTTTTTCAGGATGATTGGAGAATAACACCAAGATTAACTCTTTCCATGGGTCTGAGATGGGAATATTACGGAGTCCCGGCAGAAATGCATGATAAACAGGCAATGCCCTCCTTTGGTCCTGGTGATTATGTAAGCGGAATAAAATATCTTGTTGCTGATGGAAGACAGAAGGAAGGAAAGGGGCTCTGGGATCCTTACTATCTAAACTTTGCTCCAAAACTCAGTATTGCCTATGACCTTACTGGTGATGGAAAGACCTCATTGAGAGCAGGTGCTGGTGTCTCTTATGATAGAACCTTTAATAATATATATGAAAACGATAGATTCAACTTCCCCGATTTCTGCTTCTCGAGCTTCTTCCTTTCTTATTACTATACTATACCCACACAGCTTCCGAGGGATAATGTTCGAGGAACTTATAGTTTGAGATGGATGGATCCAAAATTGAAGCCAGGAATGGCATACAACTGGCTTCTCGGTGTTCAGAGAGAGATCGCTACTGACCTGGGGCTCGAGGTTAACTATGTAGGTTCCATTGGAATGCATCTGGGATGGATTCACAGATTGAACAGATTCACAGGTGATAGGCTTGATGGGAGAAGAGATTACATCAATCCATACTTCGCTGTCACACAGGTTAACTTCAGAAGCCAGGATGCCAATTCAAGATATCATGGACTCCAGATAATCCTCACAAAGAGGTTCTCAAAAGGTCTCCAGTTCCAGACATCTTACACACTGGGCAAAGCTATTGATATGAACTCTGACTACTTCGGAGATGCTATGACAGGTTCTCTAACTGCTGTGGGCCATGAGTTTCGAGAGATGGAATATGGAAGAGCTGCATTTGATTATAGACACAACTTGGTTGGTTCCTTCATCTATGAGCTTCCTTTCTTCAAAGAATCTGAAAACAAACTGTTGAAAACTTTATTCGGAGGATGGCAGATAAACGGAATATTCCAGGTTCTTTCAGGCAGACCCTTCACTGTATACCATTCCACAGCTGACTGGAACAGAGACTGGAACGGATATGATAGACCTCTCTGGGGTGGAGGAAACTTCCAAGATGCGATAAAAGATTACTCTTTATTCGGTGGAAGCAAGGCACCCTCTCTTGATAAGACAAAATTTGGAACTCCAAAATATCCTTCTGGACCAGGAGATCTTGACTACTACAAACAGAACCTTCTTGGAAGGAATACTTTTGAGTGGCTGTGGAACTACAACCTTGATCTTTCCCTTATGAAAAACTTCACCATTCCTCTTGGTGGGAGGGACACTACCCTCCAGCTCAGAGCAGAATTCATAAATGCTCTCAACCACCACATTTGGCAATTTCCTCAGAGAAATATGGCTTCTGCTCTTTTCGGAACAACTGCGAGAAAGGATGGAAGAAGAGTGGTTCAGCTCTCTATCAGATACCTGTTCTAAGCTGATATAGAAAAAATCAAGGGATGGGGCAAATGTCCCATCCCTTTTTTATTTTTACCTCTAAAATTGACATTAAAAGGGAAGAATTATAGAATAATGAAGAAATGTTCAAGACAGAAAAAGCAGAAGAGATAAAAAGAAAGCTCACTCAAGTTTTTAGTGAGGAGCAGTCTGAAACTATATTAAGTAGAATTAATTCAGTTTTCGATGAAATGGTAAAGGAGTTAGCCGAAGCTCAAAAAAGAACGGAAAAGAAGCTTGGTGAGCTTGTATGGGAACATAAAAGGACCCGTGAGATGTTAGCAGGACTTCCTGATACAGTTGGTTATAGTCTTGAAGACATAGCCATGCTATACATGCCTTATTTTTGCAAAAAGGAATTCGGAATCGATGTCAAACTAATTGATAGAAGGAATATTGTTTATCCCGGTGGAAGATTTGATGAAATAAATATATATAACGAAGGACAAAAAAACTGTGGGAAGGTCTATGTGATAGGCGAATGCAAAGCAAGACCTGGAGAAAAAGAAATACACTCTCTTTTAAAAGCTGTTGAAAGACTAAAAAATTTTTTTAAGGCTGAGGTTTATCCTTTTATAATAGGTTATTACTATTCACCAGATGTCAAAGAATATCTGAAAAAGGAGAAGCCTGAGATAAAAGCTTTGAATAAGAGATGAAATACAGGCAAGGCCAAATTTTTTGGTAGATTTCTTTTTAAAAATAGTGAAAAAGGGTTTAATAATTCTTATTTCAAAATTCCTTCTCTTAGGCGCTTTCTTTTCTACAACATCTTGCTCCCCTTCTTCAAAAGATTGGAATGTTCTTCTTATTACTTTGGACACCACAAGGGCGGACAGGATAGGATGCTACGGATACGGGAAAGCGACAACCCCCAATATGGATAGATTATCTCAAGAGGGAGTGAAATTTGAGAATGCTTACTGTCAGGTTCCTCTCACTCTTCCATCCCATTGCACCATACTCACTGGAACCTACCCTCTTTACCATGGTGTAAGGAACAATGGGAACTACAAGCTTTCCGAGAAAGTGGAGACTTTGGCAGAGGTTTTAAGGGCTAAGGGCTGGAGGACATCTGCCTTTATAGCATCCTTCAGTTTAGACTCTCGGTTTGGGCTGGATCAAGGTTTCGAAGTTTATGATGATGATATGGGGGAGGAGAGGATAAAGACATTCTTATCTGAGAGGAGGGCTGAGAAGGTGTATGAGGGATTCAGCAAGTGGTATAGGAGCAAGGGAGAGGGGAAGTGGTTCAGCTGGGTTCATTTTTATGATCCTCATTTACCTTATGATCCGCCTGAGCCATGGAGGTCTGAGATAGAGGATAGATATGATGGAGAGATAGCGTATATGGATGAATATGTAGGGAAGTTGGTGGAGGAGATAAAAGGTGAAGAGGACAGGACATTGATAGTTATTGTAGGAGATCATGGTGAATCCCTGGGAGAACATGGAGAGATTCAACATGGATTCTTCCTTTACGAGCCTGTCTTAAAAGTGCCTTTTATAATGGTGAAAAAGGGGGATCTACCTAAAGGAAGATCAGTAAAGGCAAAAGTAAGATTAATTGATATAATGCCAACCATTCTTTCTTTACTGAACATTCCTTCCAAAGAGAGATTTGACGGTATTGACTTGAAACCATATATTTATAAAAGGAAAAACAATGATCTTGCCTCCTATATTGAAACTCTTTATCCTGAGGAATCCATGAACTGGTCCAGGCTGATGGGAATCATAAAAGAGGATTGGAAATTGATAGTCGCTCCAGAACCAGAGCTTTATCACCTCTCTTTTGATCCTGAGGAAAAAGTAAACCTTTATAATTCAAAAATAGAAAAAAGAAAGGAACTACATGCTATTCTTGACGATCTTCTTTCTAATTCATTACCGCAAGCCACTGAAAAATATTCGCTTTCCTCAGAAGATATAGAAAAGTTTCAGTCCTTAGGTTATATATCAGGAGGAAAAAGAAGGAATTTTTCTGAACCTTTGCCTGATCCAAAACATAGAATAGAAGTCATAA
>FWWM01004135.1_pt1 | contig 26722 bp, 16 predicted proteins | sample 2228351 | NCBI WGS metagenome assembly FWWM01 (sample SAMEA103939774, study PRJEB20133) | metagenome | reverse complement strand
CCCGCCTCTTCCACGCGCCGGCCCCGCGGGGCGGGGGCGGCGCGGTAGGAGACGTCGGCTTGGATGAACACCACAGTGGGGCCCACAAGCTTGGCCGCAATCTTGATGACCGCCGACTGGCGTTCCAAGAACTCGGCCTGGCTTTGGAGCTGCTTGTAGAGTTCCGCGCGGTCGCCCTCGGCCGCCGTCCTAGGCCGCTCGATGCCGGCCGGCAGGGTCGTTTGCCCCCAAGCCTTGATCCCCGCTCCCTCCAGAGCGCCCAGCAAAAGCCCGAAAAACAGCGGCGACGCAAGGATCGGCCGCGCAAAGCGGCAAACGTTAGGCACACACCGGCACATGGGTGCGGCTCCGCAGACCTGGGCATGAAGGACGACGGTCCTGGACCAACAAAAAGCCCCGAAGAGGGATGCACCACAAGGCGCCTCCCTTCGGGGCTATTGTGCGGCGCGCGGCCGAAACGAAGCAAGACCTCAATGCGAGAGGCTTACGACACATCCAGCTCCAGGTCGTTGATCGACAACTCGGAGTCATGGGCGCCGCCCTCCAGGAGCCGGCCCCAATCGACCTCGCTGCTTGTGCTTACGCCCTCACGTTCCGCCTCGCGCTGGCACTTGATGCACAACGTGGCATAGGGAAGGGCGTTCAAGCGTGCCAAGGGGATATTGGTGCCGCACCCTTCACAAATGCCGTATTGGCCTTCCCGCATGCGCCGCAAGGCGTTTTCGATGCGGGCCAGCTCGCGGCTCTCGACTTCCGCAAGCTGCGAGCTGATCTCGTCCTGGACGGAATCCAGCGCGGCGTCGACCACGTCGCCGGCCGATTCGGCCCGCAGCTCCCGCAGCAAACTCAAATCGCCCGCCAGCGCTTTGCGAAGCGCATCGCGGCGCTTGATCAAAATCTGATGCATGTTCAGGATCGCTTCTTTTCGCGTCATAGCTCCACACCCTTGGTGTCCGATCCTGGCCTGACTGAAGGTGTGCCCCCCTCAGATGAGCCGTCGTCGAACCCCCGTCTCCTTGCCTCCTAATCTGTCCGAACGTCAAACGCCATATCGCCAAGGCCGCGGTTCGGTGGTGGCCGGCTGGGCACCGGCTCGCACAAGTCCGCAACCAAACTATAGTACGCAGTCCGCAGCCCCGGTGCGCGAAATTCCGTAAAAGTTTTTCCTACCCGCAATGGGCGGGCCGAACACCCGCTATCGGCGCAACAACCGGAAGCCTGCATTCGGCCCCGCCACCCCAGCTACCCCACCGGCGGAGGTGCCTCGTCCCGCGTCTGGAAACCAACCGGCGACCGACGCTGCGTGCCAGCACCAATCCGGTACCAAGTAACCAATGGTGCTAACGGATAATCGTCAAAACCGGCAAGGATATGCAACCGTTTTGCGCCGAACCGGTAGGACCTGCCGAAGTCGGGTCAACCCGTTTGACCCGCCAGCCGGTACAAGCTAAATGCGATAAGAGTTTTAGCCTTGAAAACGCCGATGCCTTCCCCCTTTACAAGGCATTCGCACGCCCCTCTATTGGCAGAGGCCTGCCATGCCCGCGTCCGTGGTTTCCCAGGGACCCAGTGTATTAGATGCCTCGCAAGGCCCTTTGTTACTCCAAATCTGCGGCGGTTCGCGAAAAGGAGAAATCGTCGCCTTTCACGCCCCCAAATGCACACTAGGATCCGCCCCAAGATGCACGCATAGGATCCTCGCGCGGGGGGTACAACCTGTCCACTGCCTTATTGTGCGGGGCCCGGTAGCGACGGTGGTTCGCAGCGTCTCGGCCGACACACGCCTCAACGGCCGACCATTTGACGACGCGGTACTTAAGCCGGGCGACCGGTTGACCATCGGCCCGGTGCAGTTCCAAGTCATCTGCCTGCAGGCCCTGTATTGGCCGGATCCCTCCCAGCTAAAAAAGAACCCCCCAGAAGGTTGGGTTCAACCCGGGGCCCCCCATATTGGGCGCGACACCGCCTCCCCTTTTCACGCCACGGCACTCCGTCAATCGAGGGGTCTGACGCCAGCCCTTGACGATCGCACCCGGCCGACGTCTAGCCGCGAAAACAGCACCTTTGAACGACACCCCGCGACCAGCGCGGTCGAGAGGATTGAGTGCACTCCTGGCTTCGCGGGGGACCAGCCGGCTGACCCGGCGGAGGAATTAAATGGACGCCTTAGCGATCTCGACCCGCACCAGGCGGAGTTGGCCCGCCAAGTCGCCGCGTTGCAAGCCGCCCGCAACGAGATGGATGCCCGGGTGGAGAAGCTGAACGTTCGCCAGGCCGAGTTGGACCAGTGGGCCTGCGAGTTGGAAAAACGGCGAGCCGAGTTGGAAAAGCGCCAGGCCGCCTTGGCCAACCACCAGGCTGCGTTGGACCTGTGCCAAGCCAACCTCGACAGGCGCCAGACCGACTTCGATGAGCGGCAGAGCGAGCTAGCCACCCGCCAGGCCGAGCTAGAGACCCGTGAGGCCGAGCTAGCCACCCGCCAGGCCGAGCTAGAGACCCGTCAGGCCGAGCTAGCCAGCCGCCAGGCCGAGCTAGAGACCCGTGAGGCCGAGCTAGAGACCCGTGAGGCCGAGCTAGCCACCCGCCAGGCCGAGCTAGAGACCCGTGAGGCCGAGCTTGCCATTCGTCAGGCAAAGCTGGACACCCAGCAGGCCGAGCTAGACACTCGACACGCCCAACTAGACACTCGTCAGGCCGAATTGGATGCTCGCCAAGCCGAACTCGACAGCCGCCAGGGTCGCTTGGATAAGCGAGAGGCCGAGTTGGACGCTCGCCAGGCCGAGTTGGACCGGCGGGAGGAGGGGTTGGGCCAGCAACACGCAGACCTGACGGAACAGCGTGCCGAACTGGACCGGCAGAAGGCGCGACTCGACGCGCGCCAGGCAGCACTGGAGGCCCGTCAGGCGGAACTCGACCGGCTTGCGGCCGAACTCCAGGCCCGGCAGGAGGAGCTTGCCCAACAGCCAGGCTGGCTCCAGGACGGCCAGCAACAGCTCGAAAAGGGGCTTGCCGACCTCCAGCGCCGCGAAGCAGCGGCGGACGAAGTCGAAGGGTGGCAGGCGGCGGGAATGGAGCCGCCGGCCACGCCAATCAAGCCATTTCTGTTTGCTACGCCCGCCATGCAAACAGCGTCCCGGGGGGAAGACGAGACCCCGCTTGGCTTGTCCCAGAAAACCGGGGAGTGCGAATCGGCTCCAGAACAAGCACCGACCGGGGCGCCCATGCCCCTGGCACTTTCGGGCGGCGAACGGGCACCGGCGACCAATGCTCCGGTCGATGCCGAAACCATTTTTCGGCGTTTGGGGATCCGGCTTCCTTTGGACGACGAGCCCGAGGAAACGCTGTTGCCCGGCGCGGCAACCGGCTCGGCCAGCACTTTTGCGGCCTCTGCGGCGCCGCACCCCGAGGAGGAGTCGATCGACGCCTACATGGCGCGGCTGCTGGAGCGACTGCGGCAAGGCAGCGGCGGCGGGCCAAGCGGAACTCAGCATTCGATGCCCCAGTCCGCCGCCCCGGCCGAAGCGGCCCCGGAAAGCCAACTTGCCCAGCCACGCGAGGATACCGGAACCGCCGACGCCACCGGCTCGGCAGAGCCGGGGGATGTGGTTTCGCAGCCCGAGCGACGCCGGCCGCGCCCTGTCCCGAAGTCGGCGGCTCCAGAGGATTGGTCGCACCTGGCGGCCATGCGCGAGCTGGCCAATCTCTCCGCCCGAAACGCCTTGGACCGGCACGGCCGAAACATGCTCCGCCGCGCCATCCGCAGCAAACTGGCCGTGCTGGCCCTGGCCCTTACCGCAGGCACCACGCTGGTCGCCTTATGGTGGCGGCTTGGGGCGGGCGAACTGGCTTACTACAGCGCCCTGGTCTGTTACCTGGTGGCCGTGGTTTGGGGCATTCAGTATGCCGTCCTCACCGGCCGGCTGATCGTCAGCCGTTCTGGCCACCTCGGCTGGCATTGGTCGGGTACTGCCACGCAAAAGAGCCACGCATCGCCGGACCCCGCCGCAGCCAGCCATCCCACCAATGAACCGGGCTCTTCGGCGTAAGGTGCGGCTGGGGCGCAGGCACGTCGCGCTCGGCCGGCTCCTCGGCTTTGAGGAACCGCCGGGGGACGAAATGTCACCCGGTCGTCCACCGCCGCAGCCAAGGACCGATCGTACGTCTTCGCCGCAACCCGCCGGGTTTCTCGTACTGCGTGGCGGGCCCCATCCTTTGCCGCGCCCCGGCCAATCGTTACACTGGCGTGCAGTTCCGGCAGTCGGGAATCGGCTGGCTAACCGGGGGTTTTGCTGGTGCAAAGCGCAACGGCTTGCTGACCGAGAGTGCATGCAGCGCGGCGGAGCGGTTTATGAAGACACCTTTCTGGCCAACCCGACGGATAGCAGCCTGGGCGGTCACCGGGTGCGTGTGCCTGGTGATGGTGGCGGCCGGCAAATGCCTCGGTGCCGAAGCCGCTTCGTCCCAACATGGCCCGGCCGTGCCTAGCCGCCTCCCTGCGGGCAAGACCTGGAAACTCGTCTGGAGCGACGAGTTCGACGGCACCGCACTGGACCGGAGCAAATGGGGTTTCCGGCTCCACATGATGCACCGCCGCCATACGACATGGACCGACGACGCAGCCTCGCTGGACGGCAAGGGGCATCTGCTGTTGCGCGTATACGAGCAGGATGGCCACTATTATTCCTCGCAGCTCCAGACGGGCAGCAACTTCATGGACCGCCCGCCCGATGCCCCCTACACCCGGCAGTTCACCTGGCCCATCGCCAAGCTGGCGCCCGCCCGGTTCATGCATAAGTACGGCTATTATGAGATTCGCTGCAAACTGCCAACCCAGCCGGGATGGTGGGCCGCATTCTGGCTCCAGTCGCCGACCATCGGGTGCAGCCTGGACCCTGCGGAGGCCGGCGTCGAGATCGACATCATGGAGAACTTCACGCGTGACGGCACCATCAGCCACAATCTGCATTGGAACGGGTATGGGAAGGACCACCGCAGCAAGAGTTCCGGCCCGATCCGCCGGCCCGAGCTGGCCCAAGGCTTTCACACATTCGGCCTGGAGTGGACACCGAGCCAGTACGTGTTTTACACCGATGGCGAGGTCACATGGCGTGTCGATGGCCCCATCTCGCACCGGCAACAGTTCATTCTGATTTCCACCGAGTGCATGGGCTACCGCACCACGGGCCAGCCGGCCCCCGAACTGAAGAAGGCCCGCCTGCCCGACTACTTCGTCGTCGATTACGTGCGGGTGTTCGACCGGGTCGATAAACCCGAGCCCAAATAGCAGTCCCGGCCATGCCCTCCGGCTCTGCCAAAATGGTGCGGTCCGTTCGACGGGAACGCCGCTGCCGTTCGGGAGTCGCTTGGCCGAAGTCTGGCTGGTTTGTCTGGGGAGTCGATACACCGCGATGGTAGAGGATCGTGCAGTACAGGCGCCGATTGCTTCAACGGGAGGTCCACAAATGGCTTGCCCATTGTCAATAAGACCGTCTGTTGCCAGGAAAAGCGGGGCGGGCGTGATCGCGATATTGGCGGCGGGATGGTTGGTGGCCGGGTGGTGGGCGGTCTGGGCGCCGCGGGGGGCTATGGCAAGCGGGGCGGATCGCCCTTCGCCGCAGCGTGCGCCGGCCGATTATTGCTGCATTTCGGGCATCTATCCGCACCTGGCGGTTTTTAATCAGCCCGCCGATGAGGCCGACCGGCCGCAGCACGGCGAGTGCGGCATCGGGGCTTTGGCCGTGTGGCAGGACCGCCTCTGGTATCTCACCTATCCCCAGCACAAGACGGCGGGCAGCAACGACAAGCTGTACGAGCTGGATGCCGGGCTGAACGTCCGCATCCGGCCCGAGAGCGTGGGCGGGACCCACGCTGGCCGGATGATTCACCGCCCCTCGCAGCAGCTCATCCTGGGCCCTTATTTCATCGATGCCAGGAGGAACGTACGGGGGGCGAACCTCAAGCAACTTCGCGGCCGGATGACGGCCGTCCTGGCCCACCTCCACGATCCCCGGCACAAGGTGTACTTTTTTGACATGGAGGGGGCGTTGTACGAGGTGGACGTGTTTACCCTCCAGGTGGCCAGGCTGTTTGAAAAACCGGTGCCGGGGTGGCACGGCAAAGGGGGCTACACGGGGCAGGGGCGTGTGGTGCTGGCCAACAACGGCGAGGCCGGGCCGAAAGAGGGCTACCGGCACCTTTTGGTCGGCGGGCCGGCGCAGGGCGAAGAGGCCGGCGTCCTGGCCCAGTGGGATGGCCGGCAATGGCAGATCATCGAGCGCAAGCAGTTCTGCGAGGTCACGGGCCCCGGCGGGCTGGAGGGTTCTGCCGACGAGCACGCCCCTTTGTGGGCCGTCGGCTGGGATAAACGCTCCGTAATTCTCAAAGTGCTTGATGGCGGGCAGTGGTTTACGTTCCGGCTGCCCAAGGGATCACACACCTTCGACCCCCGGCACGGCTGGTACACCGAATGGCCGCGGATCCGTCGGATCGACCGCGAGCGATGGATGCTGGCGATGCACGGCCAGTTGTTCGATTTTCCGCCGGGGTTTTCGGCCCCGAGGGCCTGTGGCATCCGCCCGTTGTGCACGCATCTGCGGGTCATCCCCGATTTCTGCGACTGGCGGGGCCGGATCGTCCTGGGGGCCGACGATGCCTCGATGATGCAGAACCCGTTGTGCGGCCAGGCCCAATCCAATCTCTGGTTTGGCACGGCGGAGGATCTCAGGGGTTGGGGGCCTGCCGCCGGTTGGGGCGGGCCGTGGATGAACGATCCGGTGGCCGCGGACCGGCCATCGGACCCGTTCTTGTTTGCGGGCTACCGCTACCGGGTGGCCCACGTACTCCACGATGCACCCTGCGGAGTGCGGTTCCGCTGGGAGATCGACCGGCTTGGCACAGGCCGGTGGGAGCCTTTGCAGAGTTTGGAGGTGCCTGCGGGCCAGTATCGGTTTGTCGTATTTCCCGAACAGACGCCCGGCGAGTGGATTCGTGTGCACGCCTCTGCTGCCTGCCGGGCTACCGTGTATTTCCACTATGCCTCGCCCCGGCGGGGGACACCTGACGAGGGCCGCATTTTCGCCGCGCTGGCTGGGGTGACCGAGGCGGGCGCGGCGTGGGCGGGCATCGTGCGGCCGGCTGCCCACAACCGCAATTTGCAGTTCCTTCGCCTGGCCGGGCTGGGGCAAGGGGCCAGCCACGAGATGCATCGGGGGGACGCCTATTGGGAAGTCGACATCACCCCGGCCGGTCAGCCCGTGTTCGTCCGCCCCAGCGAAGACCGCGGGGAAGAGATGCGGCGCCTGGGCCGATTCGCCGCTGAGTATACCGTGGATCAGGCCTCGGTGGTTGTGCGGGATAGCGCGGGCCGGCGGTTCCGTTTGCCGAAAGGAAACCCCGCCTTTGACGCCTTGCTGGGGCGAAGCCGCGCACTGCGGGAATGTGCTACGGAACGCTTCCTGGCGAACATCCACGGCACGTTCTACGAAGTCCCCCGGACCGACGGTGCCAAGCCCGATTGGCAACGGATCAAGCCGGTGGCGTCGCACGATCGGGCCATCTTCGACTTCTGCTCGTGGCGCGGCCTATTGGTGTTGGCCGGCGCACGGCACCACGCCAAGTTCGATGGACACGCTTTTGCCGCCGACGATGGATCGGCCTTATGGTTCGGCGCCTTGGACGACGTCTGGAGGCTGGGCAAACCCCGCGGCCAAGGGGGCCCCTGGCTGGCCACGCCGGTCCAGCCTGGCAAGCCCTCCGACCCTTATCTGATGACCGGCTTCGACCGGAAAACCCTCCGGTTGTCCCACGACGCACAAGAGACGGTCATGTTTTGGCTGGAGGTCGATTTCGACCACTACGGCTTCCACCGCCTGGCCGAGATCGCCGTGCCGGCCCGGACCGAGCTGCGCTATGAGTTCCCGCCGGGCTATCAAGCCCACTGGCTGCGCTTGCAGACGGACAAGGCATGTCGGGCCACTGCGCAACTGGTTTACCAGTGAGGCTCGATGGCTGGCGAAATTTCGGATGCGTCTGCGCTGGTCGCCGTGTTCCTCGAAGGTGTGTTCCGTCTTGGGGAGCACGGCGGGGATCGGAAAGGGCCGGCAGTCGGGGCCGTTTTCGCCTCAAATCGTGGTGGCTAACCGCGAGCGACATCAACGGACAAGACGGGCTTTTGGGTTTGTGATGATGTTCTCGACGATCTCGCGAAGCCGATCCTCGTACACGGCCGGATTGCCGCTGCCCCGGGGGCATTGGCCATCGCCGTTTGCCGTACCGCCGACCCGGGCAGCCCGGTCCATGAAGTCGTAGTCGGTGCCCAGGCCGATGCCGACGGGGAACACGTACCACTTGCGAAGCTGCATGTCCATGGATTGCATCAGCGCGGCGTTTTTGGCGGTCGTGTAGCGCCCACTGGTATAGAAATCGTCGCTGGGATGCGCGCTGATGAACGAGCTGACCTGCGAACTGCTGCTGGAATACAGATTGGGGATGCCGTCGGTAAGGAGCACCACCAGTTTGTTGGTGAACAGCCGGCCGCTGCCTCCTTCCATACTTGGGCGGATATGGTCTTTGGCGGCCAAGAGGCCGGTTTCGGTGGCGGTACTCGCGGCGTTATCTGCCACCGCCTGAAGCAACGTGCAAGCCTGCATCGCCGCGTCATAGTCGGCGGTCAGAGATTGCGCGATAGTGGTCCCTGTGGTGCGGTCGAACGTGATGATCGCCACCCAGTCCTTCTGGGCGGGATCCGAAATGCCTTCGTTGCGCTCCTTGATGACCTGGAGGGCGGCAATGATCGCCCGGCGGGCTGCGTGGGTTGGCTGTTCCCGCGGTGGGAACAAAAAGGTTCCGCCCGCAGTGGACTCGAGGTGCCAAGGACAGTTCGGGCTAAAGCGTGATAGCTGGCCATACTGGCCGTTCGCCGGCTGCCCATCCCGCCCGTAATCCATCAAGAACTGGATGTAGGTCCGATATCCGAGCTGGTTCCGGTAGCCGAGGGGCGTGCTCGTGTTAGCATCTGGGAAGGCATCGGTATACGGGTTCCCCGCCCCACTGATCCGGTAACTCGACTGGCTGGGCGGCAAGGTGACCGGATATCGGGGACGCGGACGGCCTTTCGGGCTTGTGGACGTGATCTTCTGGGCTTGGAGGATGTAGTCCAGGTACGCCGACCAGTAGTTGTAGCTCCCCGTATCCGCGCTATTGGGCACGGGCCGGGCGTTGGGCATCAAACGAGCAAGCTGTTGGTCGATGATCCACTTGTAAGCCTTTTGCTTGCGCGTGCTCTCGGAATCGGAACTGGCGATCCGATAGGTCGCCGGAATGGACGCCTGGCTCAGAGGACCACCATTCTTGGTCATCTCGGCATACGCGTAACTGTCCGCGGCCACCCCCAACGGCTCCCCAACATATTCTGACGTGCCGGGAAAGACGCCAAACCCGAAGTCGTCGTACAGGTCCTGCATGAGCTGCTCGGCCACGTCTGGATATCCGAGGGGACCGAAGGCTCGATTGATCTCCGAGGTGGCCCAGCACGGTTCGGTGTCGTTGTTCATTGATCCGGACAAGTCGATCACGAACGCGATGTCGCGCGGGTTGGTCATGGCGACGGCCGAAGCGCTTATTGTGAACCATTGGCGCCCCAGCACACGCCCGAAAAACAACGGCACCGAACCGTCGTGCTCCGCATCGCGCCGGACCGTCACCGAGACCGCATTGCCCGGAATCGGCGAGGAACTGAACGTCCGGCTGGCCTGGTCCCACGTGCCGAACGCCACATCCACCGAGGATGGCGAAACCAGTTTGCCTGCGACCCAGTTATATCCGGCAAAGCGTTGGGCCTCCTCGATGGATTGGTCCGTGCCGGAAGCTAGTTTAGCTGCCGCAGCGATGGCCGCGGCATCAGCCGCATTCTGCGCCTGGGAGCGTGCAAGACACATGTACCCCACATCCACCGCTAACGCCACAAGCCCCAAGATCGCCGTAAGTGCAAAAACGAATAGCAGTAGCGTCACTCCGCGGCGCCAGGACCCGGCGCGCAAACCCATTGACCGACTCATCGCAGAGTCCCACGAAAGACGCCCCCCCAAGCCTACGCCCGGCCAAACAGGGGGCGAGCAACCCGATCGGCTATCCCCCGACCCAATCTACCTCCACCCAAGACTTTCCTGCCCAGGTGGCATCGTCCAGACTAGCTATTAAAACATAGCATCCGAAACTGGCCGAAGAATCCTTCCCTCGATCTAACTCGTGAGCTTCGAACGAGCCGAGGCCATAGGCGCAAAGAGCGGGCGCCTCCCCGAGAACACCGCAGGCTCGTGGAAGAATTCAGGATGTAGGCCGTCTAGCCACTGGCCTAGTCCCAGGACTCGTGGGCCGACTCACCCCCCGCCGCCAAGGCACAAGAATGATTCGAGCCAGCCCGCGCGCGAAACACTATCCATCTTCAGCCGGCGTTGATCGGGGGCAGACGACGCGGCCGTACCGGACAATAGCGCCGTGGAGCTACGCTACTTGTCCCGATTGGGCGTCTTCCCTTCAGGCGGCACCAGCCGAAGGATGAGACTTGGGCGCGACGTTTTGGGGCAGCCGGTTGGGGGATGCCCAAGGGACGTGGCGAAACCAACTCTAATGTCTTGCGGCGGGGCATTGGGCCTGGTGCAGAAAACGGCAGAACACGTAAGACTCGGGAACAAGCAGGTATCGGCCCCAAACGTTTAGGCCTTTCTGGAATAATCCCTCAAGGCAATATCACTTTACGTCCAATCGCCCCGAGGCCTGGCACCGAGGCGCGAAGTCTCATAGCAGCCGAAAAAGCGAACCCACCCTCGCACTGCACCCGACCCGGCCAGGCCCGTTTACCGGCGTTTGTCGCCCCAAGCGGCCGGTAAGGCCCCCGACTCGCGCCGCCTTGGCTCGGCTGGCGTGATGGATCGCGTTTCCCGGCAAGGCTGATCGAGCCGGTTTTCCGGGCTCCTCGCTGGACGAACCCGTCACCGAGGCGCATCCTGAGAGTCTGACCGCCGACAGTTGAAAACAAGATGGTTTTGTCCGGGCAACCCTGGCTGAAGGCCGGGTCGATAGACCGCCTTTGGGGCACGGCCGATAAACGGGCCTCATGCAACCGGTCGATCCGCCGTTACAAGCAACCCTCCTGCCAGTGTGCCTAACAAGGGGGCTTAGGTAGGGCACTGCCAGGGGGGGGTCGGCCTGGATTGGCTTTTTCGTTCGACGAAGGTTGTGGACCGGCGCGGGGGTCTTGCGATTCAAACCTGCGGTGAGAGCGCCCCACGGGAAACGGGATTTCGGTTTCGCTATCCGGCGCAGGTTCGCTACTTGGAGATGCCGCCCCGAAGGAAGCCGCTTCAGGCCGGGAGTTCGGTTCCGGTGCTAGCTCCCCCGAATACCGAGAGCCAGACTCAGCCGCGTGCTTGAAGCGGTTTCCTTCGTGGGCGGTATCCCGCGAAGTTGAGGGTGTTCGCCTCGCAGATCGGGTTTGCGATGATGTTGAAAAGCTATCGCCTGTCCGTCAATGCAGTTTTGTGGATCGCCGTGCTGCTTGCCCTGGGTTGGGCAGCTTGGTGTGCTGGCCAGCCGCCGCGGCCTGCCGGTCCCCCCAAGGGCTTTCCCCCCCTGCCGGTGTTGACGGCTTTGGATGCCGACGGCGATGGCGAACTTTCGGCCGATGAGATCGCCCAGGCGGCTTCGGCACTCAAGAAACTGGACCGCAACAAGGACGGCAGGCTTTCGGCTGAGGAGCTGCGGCCCATGGGGCCGGGCGGTCGCGGCCCTGGCTTTGGTCCCGGGATGGGGCCCCCCTCTGGGCGGTTCGGTCCCGGAGCTTCGGCGACCCTCCAGTCTCCCCCCCAGCCGAAGGATGACGCGGAGCGCAAGATCCTTGACGTGTTGAGCGATATGCGCAAAACGCAGTCGCGCGGGATGATGAACGTCCCGGTGGAAGATGGTCGGCTGTTACGCTTGCTGGCCGAATCCATTGGCGCCAAGACGGTGGTCGAGATCGGCACATCGAACGGCTATTCGGGCATATGGCTGTGCCTGGCCCTGCGGAACACGGGGGGCAAGCTCATTACCCACGAGATCGATGCCGGCCGGGCGGCTCTGGCCCGCCAGAACTTCGCCAAAGCCGGCGTCAGCTCCCTGGTGACGATCGTCGAGGGGGACGCGCATGAGACGATCGGCCAGCTCAAAGGCCCGGTGGATATGGTGTTCATCGACGCCGACAAGGAGGGTTACACGGACTATTTGCGCAAGACGCTGCCTCTGGTGCGGCCGGGCGGATTGATCGTCGCCCACAACATCAGTCCGCGGATGGCCAATCCCGAGTTCGTCAAAGCGATTACGACCAATCCGGATTTGGAGACGGTGTTCTATCAGGAGGGGGCGGGCGTAAGTGTGACGCTCAAAAAGCGGTGACTTGGGACCCCAGGCGCTGAGTCGTGGCGGCCGAGGGGGTTACACGTCAACGCGCTTGAGCCTTTTCGGGTACTTTTTCTCTGGAGGACGATCCATGTCGCGTGTGATTCGATGGGTGGGTTTTGGACTGGCCACGGCGGCGGTGCTGGTCGTTGCCGGTGCGGCGTTGGCGCAGCCACCGGGCAAGCCGGGCGGCCGGGGGCCCCGGGGCTTCGGCTTCGGCGCGATGGGGGGCCCAGGCTCCAACTGGATGATGCTCCTGCGAGTCGAGAAGGTCCAGAAAGAGCTGGACATCGTGGCCGAGCAGAAGACCAAGCTCGACGAAATCGGCAAGAAGGCTGCGGCGCAGATGCGCGAACTCTTCGGGCCACCGCCCCAAGCGGGCCAAGAACTGAGCCGCGAGGAACTCCGGGCCCGGTTCGCCGAGAGGGGCAAGAAGATGGAAGCCATCAACCAGGAGACCCGCAAGGCCATCGAGGAAGTCCTGCTCCCGCACCAGATCGAGCGGCTCAAGCAGATTTCGCTCCAGCTCCGGGGCACGCAGGCCCTCAGCGACCCCGAAGTGGCCAAAGAGCTGGGCATCACGAAGGAGCAGGAGGAGAAGTTCGCGCAAGTCCGCGAAGAGGCGGCGAATAAGGCCCGCGAGCTGTTCGGTTCCGGTGAGCGGGGCCAGATGCGCGAAAAGTTCGAGGCCCTGCGCAAGGAGACGGACGAAAAGCTCCTGGCCGTGCTCACCGCCGAGCAGAAGGAGAAATTCGAGAAGATGAAGGGGCCCAAGTTCGAGATCGACCTGCGCGAGCTGATGGGCGGGTTCGGGGGCCCCGGCCGGCCTAGGGGCAAGCAGTAACCGGAACCGCCGGGCAGGTAGCCGGCGGGCAAGTGGCAACCCTTGCGGCTCGGCGCTAGCCGCGCCCAGGGCCCAAAACCAAAGGCGGACATAGCCGGGGCGGACATTGCCGTCGGCCTCATTGCTCCCCCGCCCCGTTTGCGCGCGACCCTCTTTCCACCCCGGAAGAGGGTCGCGTCTCTTCTTGGCGGCTCACGCTGCAAGACCGCTGGCAAAGCACCCTCGCGGCCATGCCGCAAGTGCCGGCCTCTCTCGTGCCTGCAAGCGGTCCCTGCAAGCAAGCCCACGGGGCATGCCGGCCGGCTTGAGAAGGCGCGCGGGCTCGCCTACAATTCGCTGTTTGCCAGCGACAAGGGCACCGGGGACCGGAAGGACGTCTATGCGGCGCTACGTGAGCGATTTGGGCGAGCAAGAGTCTGTGGCGCAGGTGTTTCGCATCGGTGCCAAGCAGCTTCGACCCAACCGCAATGGGCAGTTGTACCTGCAATTCGAGTTGTCGGACCGGAGCGGCTCGGTAGGGGCCCGCATGTGGAACGCCAGCGAATCGCTGTACCGGTCCGTCGAGAACGGCGATTACGTGTACGTCGAGGGCACCACCCAGCTCTTCCAGGGTTCGCTGCAACTGATCGCCACGCGCTTGCAGCGGATCGAGCCCAGCGAGGTCAACGAGGAGGATTTCGTCCCGCTGTGCGCCGTGGATGTGGATCGATTGGCCCTGCGCCTGGCGGAACTGCTCCGCAGCATGAGCACGCCGGCCTTGCGGGACCTGGCCGAATGCTTCCTTTTGGACGACGCCTTTATGCAGAAGTTCACCCGCGCCCCGGCCGGCGTCAAGCACCACCATGCGTACCTCGGGGGGCTGTTGGAGCACACGGTCAATCTGATGGAGGTGGTGGACCGCATCGCCCCGTGCTACCCGCAGCTCGACCGTGACCTGTTGCTTACCGGCGCGTTTCTGCACGACGTGGGCAAGGTGGACGAGCTGGTGTACGACCGCGAGTTGGCCTATAGCAACGAGGGGCAGTTGGTGGGCCATCTGGTCATGGCGGTGAGCCTCCTGGAAGCCAAGGCCCGTGAGGCCGAAAAGCTCTCGGGCGAGCCGTTCCCGCCAGAAACGCTGCTTTGCCTGAAGCACCTTATTGTCAGCCACCATGGCGAATACGAATACGGCAGCCCCAAGCTGCCGATGACCCTGGAGGCGGTGGCCCTATACTGCCTCGATAACCTGGATGCCAAGGTCGCCGCGTTCAGCCAGTTGATGCGCGACGATCCGAACGTCGAGAGCGACTGGACCAACTTCCACCCCAATCTGGGGCGCAAACTTTACAAAAGGTCGCTGCGGCAAGAGTAGAGTGACGTCGCAGTCGCCCAGCCCGATGGTGCCGCGGGTGCCGGGGGACCGCGCCAGACCTAGGCTGCTCCAGGGGCCCGTGCGTTGCCATCGGAGGACTGGATCGGTTGTCGAAGGCCGCCGACCGCAGTCGCACCGCACACGGGGAACCGTCAGACGAGGAGTATCGCGATGAACCAACCGCTGCGAATCGTCATCCACGGGGCTGCCGGACGGATGGGGCGTCGCCTGGTGGCGCTTGCAGCCGCCGACCCCTCGCTGGCCATCGTGGCCGCCCTGGAGGCCCCGGGGCATCCCCACCTGGGCCAGGACGCGGGCATGGTGGCGGGGGTCGGGCCGCTGGGTGTGCCCCTGGCGCCCCAATGGACCGCCCAGGCCGACGTGCTCCTCGATTTCTCCGTGCCCGAGGCCCTGGACCCCGTGGTCGATGCCTGCGTGGCGCGCCATACGGCCCTGGTGGCGGCCACCACGGGGCTCCAGGCCAGCCAACTCCAGCGCCTCCGCCAGGCGGCCACCCAGGTGCCCGTCCTCTTTTCACCCAACATGAGCCTGGCGGTGAATCTGGCCATGAGGCTGGCCGAGGCCGCCGCCAAGGCCCTCCGCGACCACGATGCCGATGTCGAAATCCTCGAACGCCATCACCGCTTCAAGGAGGATGCCCCCAGCGGCACTGCACTCCGCTTTGGCGAAATCATCGCCGGGGTCATGGGGCAGACCGTCCATCGCCACGGCCGCCAAGGACGGGTTGGTGCCCGGCCCCATCACGAAATCGGCTATCACGCTGTGCGGACCGGCGACAATCCGGGCGAGCACGTGATTGTGTTCGGCATGTTGGGCGAGACGCTGGAACTGGTGGTGCGGGCCTCCAGCCGCGATTGCTACGCCCTGGGGGCTTTGGCCGCCGCCAAGTTCCTCGCGGGCAAGCCCCCCGGCTATTACAGCATGAACGACGTGCTGGGGCTGACATAAACGGCCGGACAAAGAGCAGGGAGCAGGGAGCAGGGAGCACGGAGCAGGGAGCAGGGAGCAGGGAGCAGGGAGCAGGGAGCAGGGAGCAGGGGGTGATCCCGGAGGGATCACGGCGATTAGCCGGAGGTCCGCGGAGCGTCACCTCTGGGGAGCCGGCACAGGGTGGCGATTTCGGACGGGTTGGTGAGCTGGCGGGCCGAGATTCCCTCGGCAGCCAGGAGCCGTGCCGACGTTTCGAATTCGTGCACCTGGCTTGTGGCCACGATGGCCGAAACGGCAAACCCGCGGCGGCGTAGATTGCCCAGGGCGACCGCCGCTTCGAGGCTGGCCGAAGGCACCAGGGCCATCACGGTGGCATCGCGCGGGAGGCGGTGGGCGGTTTCGGCGACGAGTTGGGCCAGGGTGAGGCCATCGGTCAATTCGACGCGGGCCAGCGTTTCCAGCATGCGGAGCAGTTGCTCGGCGCCGCGCTGGGTGGGGACCACCAGGGGTTCGAGGCGTGTGCTGCCCGAGCGCATGGCGGCCGACTGCCGCGCGGCACGCCGCGTTTGCGGAGCGGGGTCCCACCCTTCGGTGCGGATACGGTCGGCCGCGTCCCGCCCGTTGGTTACCAGCCCCACCTGATGGCCCATCTGGTACAGCGCGTTGGCCAATGACGCGGCCATGCGGACCGCCAGTTCGGAACGAAAGCGGACGTCCCGTTCGCCGAAGCTGGCGCGGTGGAAGTCCAGAAGCAAGGTGGCCCCTGCCACGCTCGATGGCTCAAACACTTTGCTGTGCAGCGTGCCGGTCCGCGCCGTGGCACGCCAATGGATGCGGTTGAGCGGGTCGCCCGCCTGATAGGCTCGCACCCCGGCAATCCGCGTGGGATCCTCGTATAGTCGGTGGCTCAGGCGGACCTCGCCGATCGGCCGCCGGGAGGCCACATCGTAGCCCTCCAGCGGGGTCACCTGGGGATACACCAGCACGAAGTGTGGCTCGGTCAGCGTGCGGAAACAGCGGTACAGCCCGAACAGATCCCCGGTCTCCAGCACCACCGGCCCGAGCTGATAGTAGCCCCGTTCCTGAAAACGGACCTGGTAGTAAAGCTCCTTCTGCTGGCGGGCGCGGAGCGTCACAAGCTGGAGCCTCCGGCCCAGGACGACCATCCGCGGCGGCCGATCGATCAACGCGTCGGCGGGCAATTGGTCTTCCACAAGCACCCAGGGGATGGAAAGCCGCCCCGTGTTGCGGACCGTAAGCACCACCGCCACCGTATCGCCCACATGGACCACGGTGCGGTTGCACCGGCGCTGGGCATCGAGATGGTTGGCCCAACTGCGGGCCAGCCACCGGCTGACCAGCATCACGCCCACCAGGGCGTACATGGCGTAGGCCAGCCAGCCGAGGCCCAACACCATCGCCATGGCCAAGAGCACAAGGGCGGCCAGATACCATCGCACGTCGCAACCTCGCCCAGGGGAGCCAGGGGCACGCAAATAGGCTTCCCCTTTATGTTGACCGGGGAACGTTGCGCTTGTAAAGCGCAAATGCGCAACCTGCCTGCTGGTGGGCCGGCGCTGGATGGCGCAAGGGTTTCCCAGCCTATTGCTCAGGCTGGGCGTGCGAGCAAACCACCCATTGTGTCCAGAGCCGCTTGGCGTCTGCCGCTGGATCTGGGCTCCAGGCCTCCGGCGCGATGAGCCAGCGGGGGGCCAGGCCACTCTGGGTGTCTTTTTCCGAAAAAGCCGATACTTTGAAGGATGGGACGTGGCCGGAGGCGCCGATCGGTTCCGGCCGCGGACCGCCTCAAGACGAATCCGCCAGGGGGCCTGGTTCGAGGAGCGGCATCGTTTGGCCGGCGCGCCTTGTGCCGCTGGCGTGTCGAAAAAGGCGTGAACGCGAAGTTGCCGGATTGTCTCAAGCGATCGCTAGCGGAAGGGTTGCCCGGTGCAGCCGCTGGGCCGCACGGCGTCCTTGCCGAAGGGAAGGCGAGGTATCCCCGGTGTCCGGCCGATGCGCGCCAAGCTGGCGTGCTGATCCTGCTGTATCCGCACCAGGGGAGCTGGCACCTGCCCTTGACGTTGCGTCCAGCCCACTTGCCGGACCATCCGGGCCAGGTCAGTCTGCCTGGCGGGGCGCTGTTGCCGGGCGAGACGGCCCGCGAGGCCGCGGTGCGCGAGTTCTGCGAGGAACTGGGGGTCGCGGATCCGGTGGTGGAGGTCCTGGGGCCGCTGTCGCCGGTGTATGTCCAGGCCAGCCGATTCCGCGTGGCGCCTTGGGTCGGCTGGAGTCCACAGCGACCCGAGATGCAGCCCAATCCCGTCGAAGTGGCCGCGCTGCTGGAAGTGCCCCTGGCCCATCTGATAGACCCGCGCCATCGCGGCCGGCATGTACGTCAAGATCGCGGCCGGCGCTATTGGGCTCCGCATTTCCAGTGGCAGCAGCACCGCATCTGGGGCGCCACCTGGATGATCCTCAGCGAATTGGTCGCCGTGGTGGAAGGCATCCTTCGGAGCGGGGAAACGCTTTAGCCCAGCGCCGGCCCGGCGTGTGTTAGCATCAGTGCGGCCCGCAAGGAGTTTGTTCAAAGCCAACCCGTGTACTTCGGCCGCATTCAGGCAACGTACCGGCCCATGCTAACCGCACTGCTTGTCGTGGCCGGCGCGTAGTAGCACCCGGGTTGGCAAGCAGGGGCACGCAGGCCGAGCCCTTCTTGGGACCTGGCCTTTCTTGGGACCTGGCCTTATTGGCCAGCGCCGGGCGTTACACCCCCTGGCGTGCTATCGGCCGTCAATAGCTTGCCGCTTTTCTTGTCCCAGCGCACGGTACGGAGTTTCAGGCGGTGGTCGCCGTGGCAGTCCGTGCACACCACTTGACTGAAATCGGTTTTTTGGGGGCAGCGTTCCTTCCAGCGGGCCAATACCTTGCGCGCCGGGGCATCGTGAGTGTCGTGGCACTCCACACAGGCCGGGTCGATGGCTTCGGCGGGGTACATCTTATCGGGCGGGGTGGTGTTATTCTCGTCGTTGCGGTGGGCCAGCGAGGCCCCATGGCATCGCACGCACCCCACGTTTTCCAACGCATGGACCGAGGCCAGCGACTCCTCTTGGTAGTTCGTGTGGCAGACGAAGCAGGCGGAGTTGTCGGCCACCGGCCCTTCCGGCTTTTTCTTGGGTTCCGAGGGCTTGGCTGATTTTAACAAGAGGGGTTTCGAGCGGTCTACCTTCAGCGGGGGAGGGGCTGCTACCAAGCCGGCCGACACCACAACCGCCACACAGCCCACGCCTGCGGCAAGGGCCCACACGAAATACTTTATCGCCATGGTTCGAGGGAAAACGGTTCGGAAAGCTGCCAGTCACACAAGTCGAGCAATTGCATCGCCAGAGGCCAGGACCGTACCACCTCACTGCCCCAGCGCCCTGCCAGGCGGGATCTTGGCGATCCGCACGAACAGCCTGACCCCGGAGGCGCAAAGCCGCCACCTGGCCAGAGAGGCTACACGTACTCCCAGTCTTTAAGCCACTGGTAGTGGTAGGGCAGCCGGGCCCAGGCGTCGTCCATCAGGCGGTCCAGCCGGGCCTGTTCCTCTTGGTCCAGCTCTCGGCGTTCGACGACGGCCAGGGCGGCGTTGTCCACCTGCTCGGGGGTGATCATGCCTGGGATGGGGGCGGTGATCTGCGGGTTGCAGAGGATGTAGCGGAGGGCCAGGCGTGCGGCCTCGTTGTCCTCTTTCTCGTGGGGATTACCCGGCGAGCTGTCCCCCTTGAACAGCGACCCGCTGGCAAAGGGCTTGATGCCGAACCAGCCCACGTCCATTTTCTTCATGGCGGCCCACAGGCCCACCGCATCCTCGCGGGCTTCGACCTTGGTCTTGGCGGTAAACGGCGTGACGATCACCTCCATCTGCTGGGGGTATTTCTCGATGAGCATCTTGATGTGCGGCCGGTGGTGCGACGAGATGCCGGTGAACCGGGCCCGGCCGGTCTTCTTGGCCCACTCCAGGGCTTTGGCCACCTCGTCCATCTCCGCGTCGCTGTGCTGGATGCTCTGTTCGTGGCAGGTAATGCGCCAGAGGTCTACGTAGTCCAGGCCGGCCGTCAGCAGCCCCTTGTCGAAGCCCTCTTTGAGCTTCTCGAAGCTCCGCCACTGGGGGAACCGCACCTCGTGCTCATACCACGAGTAGCCCAGGTACATTTTCTCGCGCCGGCCTTTGAGGGCCTTGGCGTACGCGCACACCTCGGCTCCGGTGCAGGCGTCGATGTAGTTGATGCCCCGCTCGATGCAGCGGCTGACGACCTCGGTGCGGTTCTTGATGAACTCGGGGTGATTGAAATCGCCGCCCAGCCAGTTGCCCCCTTGGAACAGGCCTTTGACCACGGTGTTGAGCCGCTTCCAGTGTCCACCCAGGCACACGGCCGAAATCATCAGGTTGGTTTTCCCGCAACGGCGATACTCCATCTGCGGGTTGTAGTTGAGGATCTTGCTGGTGTCGGCATTGGTGGGGTTGCCGACGGCGACGGTGTAGGTGCCCAGCCCCATGGCCGCGGCGGCCGCTGCCGTGGCACCCGTCTTGATGAACTGGCGGCGTGTCAACTCGTGGTCGTTCATGCCACATCCTCCTCCGGTTCGAGGCTCACTTGCAGGCAGCAGAGGTCCGAAACCGCAGCCCCATACTAGCCGGCCGCCGGGGCGGGTGTCAAGCCGCGCCATGGTCCGAAAGGGGTGTTTCGGGGAGCACTTGCCCGCTTGGCGCTACGGTTCAAGACGGTCCCAAGCCGCGGCAGCCCCCAGCCGACCTATCAGGCCAGAGGGCCCCGGGCGCGGGCGGCCAGCACCGCAACCGCCACATACAGGCACTGCACGCCGATGGCCGAAAACACCAACGTCTGTCCCCCGCCGCCGAACCCATAGCTATGCAGCCCGGCCCCCAGGACGAAGTTCACGCCATACCAGGCCATCACCACCAGCGAGAAGCAAAGGACGCTGAGTGCCGCAAGCCCCAGGCTGCCCACCCAGCCCACATAGCGGGCATGGAGCACGGCCAGGTAGCCCAACAGGGCGATCAGAGCCCAGACCTCCTTCGGGTCCCAGCCCCAGAACCGGCCCCAGGCGTAGTCGGCCCAGACGCCGCCCAGGATCGTGCCGGCAGCCAGCAGCAGCACGCCCACCTGCAGCGCGCGGTAAGTCAGTCGCGTGAGGGCGGCAATCGTCTCCTCGCGGCGGGAGCCAGCCAGGTAATACCCCAGCGTGATGTTCCCAATCCCCAGCGCCAGGGCGAACGCCGCGTAGCTCAACGTAATGCTCATCACATGGGTCACCAGCCAGAAGTTGCTGCGCAGCACCGGGGTCAACGGCTGGAGACTGGGGTCCAGCACTGCGGGGCAGTTGTCGGCCAGGATAAGGGCAACGGTGGAAACCGCCGCGGCCGCTGCCAGCACATACTGGCTGCGGTAAAACCACTCGAATGCCAGCCCGAACACCGCTGTCCCCAAAGCCAGGTACACCACCGATTCGTACATGTTGGTCACCGGTGCCCGGCCGGAGATCGCCACCCGCATCCCGAAACCGACGAGCATGGCCAACAGGCCGGCGACAAAGGCCAGCACGGCCAGCCGATATAGCCCGCGCCGCCCCATGCCCATGCCCAAAAGCGAAAGCACAAAGGCCAGCGTGGTCAACCCCCAGGCAAAGCGGAACGGGACCCAATGGTTGTAGGCCACTTCCAGGTCGATGACCCAAGCTGCCGGGTAGGTGCCTAGCTCGGGTCCCGCTTCGGCAAGCATGGCCGCCAGGGCGGCCGAAGCCTCGTTGAACCGCTCGGCCGACCCGCCCCGCAGCGCATCGCGGACTTCGAGCAACTGCGCTTGTACACGCCGCAGCGCGCCGGTGGGGTCGTTTTGGTCGGTGAAGCGGCCCGCGACGAGTTCGCCCAACGAGAACCAGCGGTGGTCCTCGGCCCGGGGCACCGGCAGCAACCCCATGCGCATCCCCCGGCGATGTTCGCGGTAGAAATGGTAGGCATCGGCCAGTTCGGCCACCTTGCGCTCGAACGGCGGCAACGCCCGCCGCTTGGTGCCTTGGAACTTGCGGGCCCATTCCAAGAAGCGCACGGTGCGCCCGGTTTGGGGGTCGGCAATCTGGGCCTCGGCCACCTCGGCAGGCGAGATGTATTTCTGGTCGGCGGGCATGCCCAGTGCTTCGCGCAGCGCAAGATCGTCCACCCGCAACAGCGGCGCCTGGTCCCATCGGTCCGGCGTGGCGGCCTGATCGGCCCCGCGGCCCATCATCGCGTGGGGCGAGCGGCCCAGTTCCGGGCTTTCCAGCACCATGGTCACGTACCATGCTGCCGGTTCCAGACGCCTGCCGGTATCCGGATCGGGAAACGATCCGCGATTGCATAACAGGCGCAGCGTCTCCCAGGCCAGCGAGTCCAGCGGCTTGTATCGTCCGCCGTCCTGCACGGGCATTCGGCGCCACAGGCCCCAATCGAAATCCGGGGCCGATTGCGCCGCGGCAAGCGACCCCAACCCCACCCATACCAGCACGGCGGGAAACCACATACGCATAGGGCTGTCCTTGTAATGGTCAAGCGAATTGCAAAAAACCAGTCGTCGTCAAGTGCAGTAAAAGGCGGCAGGTGGCCCTCCTGTTGGGCATTCCGCCCCGGGCCCGGTCACCGCGAGCCGGCGAGCGAGCCATGGCCCGGAGCGGCCGCCTCGGCCCCCACACCCGCTACCGCTTGCGCGGCGGGGCGAGACTCGGCGGATGGCCTGGCCGGCCTCTCGCCCGCCACGCGGCCGCCGCGCCTCCCAAGGGTTACACGTTTGCAAATCATCACCAGAATGCCCAGGCACGTCAGCAAGCTGCCCAGGTATTTCAAAGTCCGCCCCGGATCATAGGCCACAGTCAGAATCGACACGTCGCCGCCGGCCTGCTCCTGGAAGCTCGATTGATAGAACACGTATTTCCGGTGGACCAGCGGCTGGTTCATCGAGATGGTGAACTCGTCGTTGACCCCTGCCGCCCGGTCTACCAAGCGGACCCGGCTGGCAAAGGAGGCGTCGCCCATGCCCCCCGGGTTCGTGCCCCGCTGGAACTCCAAAAGCTTCAGCGTAAAGTCCAGCGGCAGGCGCTCATACCCGAAGGAGATCAGCAACGGTCCCGCGGCCGTGTCCAGTCGCCGCATCCCGTAGGTGGCGTCGTTCTGCTTGACCCACACCTGTTCGATGGTTCCCTCGACATCGACTTCCACCAGGGCGGCGGCCGTCGGGGCGGTTTCGTCCCCGGCGGGAATGGAGGGGGCGGCCGGACGAAACACCACTTCCCGTCGTGCCGAGGGGAGATACTCCAGCACCCGCAACTGGAAATGGGCGCCTGTGTCGATCTCGTCGCCGGGGCGAACTTCGCGACCGGAAATGTATTGGTCGCGGCTGCCCACCCGGCAATAAAGCTTGCCCCCCGGCACCGCCAGGAACTCGACGCCCGGGACGGCCTTGACGGCCGGATGGTGATACCAGAACTTCACCGGGCAGTCCCAGCCGTGAACCGCATCGAGGGTCAAAAACGGCCGGCGGGCGAAGGCGATCTGGCGGATCGGTTTCTCCTGGCCGGGCACGTGGACGCGCAATTCCAAGAGTGGATTGTCTGGCCGCTTGTCGTCCGACGCGAACTTGGCGGTCCCAACCAGGCGGGCGTTGGGCAGGTATTCGGCGATTTCGACCGAAAGCCCCGTGTCGCCCAAAGGCAGTTTGCGCCCCACATTGGGCCCAACCGGCACGCGAGTCATGCGCCCCTGGTAGTGCATCGAGAGCACGCCCGCCGAGTCCGATTCCTTTTCTTTCTCTTGGCTTGGCGGGCGCAAGAAGTCCTCCACAAGGCTAGCCATCGGCGCCCGATGGATCTCGAACCGGGCTGGCCCAAAACCTAACGGACCCATTTCCTCGCTAAGCCACGCCGCGATGCCCGAACCCTCCCCGCTCTCCTCATCGAACAGGGGCGGGTGCCCTTCTATCGGCGCGCGGGCGCTGCGCAAGGCGAATCGCACCGCAGGTCCCCCTGCTTCGGCCGGGTCGGCCAGCCATTGCTCTTCCACCTCCGCATGACGGTAATACTTCAGCACCCGAACGCCCACCCCCCCCAGGTAGCCCAAGTCCAGCGTCTTGCCTTCGGGCCAATCCACCGGCCCAGGACGAAAAGCAAACACCACCGAGTCCGAACCGTGGAACCCACCAGCGTGACCGCCCATTTGCGACGGGCGGATTACGGTTAACTGGCTCCGTTCGGAAAGCGTGGCCGCATTGGCCGATTCGCCCTCCTGAAACGCCAATGTCCCTTCCACCCCCCGGGTGAAGGTTTGCACGGCCCCCGCCAATAGGACCAGGAGCCCCGTGTGTGTCATCACAAAACCGATCCGCCCAATCCCCCACGGAAACCTTATCAGCGTGGCTGCCAGGATGTTCAGCCCCAAAAGCCCCAAAAGCCCGATGAACCAGTGGCTGCGGTACACGTACCACTGGGCGTATTCGCGGCCCCGGGCAGATTCGAGAACCGTGGCCACGGCCAGCACGGCGGCCAGCGCAACAATCAGCACGACCGCCAGTCGCAGGGAGGCCGTGGCACGGAACAGCCACATCCCAAAGCGCCGAAGCCCGTACCACAAAAAATCTTGCGTATAATCAGGAAAACCGGCAGCCATGATGCTCCACGGGGGCAAAAGGGACCCGGCACGGCCGGGGACTGAAACCGCGGTAAGTTACGCGAAGCGATTATTTTTGACTATGGCACTTGCGAAATATGTCCCGCCCGACTGCCACCACGTCTACGCCAGCTCCCTCGCCCGCCGGGGCCAATAGGCACTGGTTTCGCAAAGGGTTGCTAGGGCCAGTGCGCATCCCGCGGGGGTATGTCGCCCCGCTTGAAAACCGACACCCCTGAAGAGGCTGTAGGGGGGAACTCGTACCAGCAGCCTTCCCCGAGGTCAGGTGGGTCGAGGCGTCCGAGGCAACTCCGCAGGTCCCGTTGACGCAAACCGCTTGGCTGACTTCGCCCAGTGGCGAAGCTAGCCGTCATCATACCTATTACGCACAGGACGGTAAACGCGGTTTGGCAGAATCCCTAGGGCGCAAGGCAGAAATTAGGTATTTCGGGAGCGAAGCGGCAATGCGAAGCGTAGTATGTGTAGTTATATGGTAAAGCTTGCAGCCACGCGACTCATCCCTAGGGTGGGTGCTCGCACCCACGCCGAGGTCGTATAGCGGACATGGTCCGGCGTGCGTGCAGAGCAGGCACCCTCTACAGGGCACTCCGCAAGGGGCGGACCGCCGGCTTGCAGCCGATCAAGTCGGAAAGCAATCGCTGCCAGTTTTGCGGCGAGCCGGGGGTGAGTCGGCCCAGCACGCGGGCCACCTCGGCCCCCGTGACCTCGGGCGGGTTACCGGGCACCTGGTCCAGATGCATTAGCGCCAATAGCCCCGCGCAGGCCGGATCCAGGCCTTCCCACACGATGCCCAACTCTTGCGATCGGCGCACGGGGATGCCGGGCAGCCTGGCCGCGACTTCGCGGAGCAACAGGCCGTTGTTCTGCCCGCCGCCGCCGACCACGATTTCGTCGATGGGGGTCGCCTGGGGGAGGCATCGCTGGATGGCCAGGTTGACAGCTTCGGCCACAAAGTGCGTGGCCGTGCACAACAGGTCGCGGATCGACCAACCCTCGTGCACGGCCTTCTGCATGGCCTGGAGCAGGAACCGCTCGGGGCGCACACCCCGGGGGTGCCAGCGGGGCGTGGTCCGGCGGAAGTAGGGATCGGCCAGCCAATGTTCTAACAGCGGTTCGATGCGCTGTCCCTGCACCGCCAGGTGGCCCCCCGGATCGAAGCGGTGTTCGCCTCCGGTCAGCCGCTCGGCCAGCCGGTCCAACAGGTAGGTGCCCGGCCCGACGTCGAATGCTCGCAGGCCTGCTGGCAGACCGTTTTCCGGCGAGGATGGCGGCAGCCACGCCAGCCGGGTGGTTCGCCCCAGATCGAGGACCAGGCGGTGTTTTCGCGGGTGCCGAAGCAGCAGCCACAGGGGGACCGCATTCAGGGGCCCTCCCTGGCCACCTTGGGCCACGTCGCGCGCGGGGAAGGCATCCACGACGTTCAGGCCGGTCAGCTCGGCCAGGCGAGCCGGCTCGCCCAGGCAGAAATACGGGCCTGGCGAGGCGGCCGGCCCGCTCCACAGTCCGGGATCGGCCACTCCCAGCGCCAGAATGCGGGAGGGGGAGACGCCGGCCTGGGAGAGGAGCGCATCGACCAGGGCCGCTTGATGGTCGGCTAGGCGGGCGGCAAGTCTCGGCAGGGCGTCGACGGCCGGGGCGAAGTTTCCAGCATTTGAGCGATCGCACAGCGGCGTCAAGATGGCTGCGGTTTCCTCGGGCAGTTGGGCTGTAATGCCTTCGCCCACCGCGGCCCGCATCGCCACTCCACGCCCTTCGGCCCAGACCAGGGCTGCTGAAATCCGCGTCCCGTCGGACGACACCGCCACCCCAACGGCGCAGCGCATCCCGGCACCTGCGCCGGAGGAATCCAGCCGGACGAAATCGGCCATCTCAGGCGACCAGCCGCATCTCCGCCACTTCCCGTCCCGTGATCCCGGCGATGAACTCCTCGAACAGCCCCAAATCCAAGGCCGAGGCCGATTCCGCCTCGGGATGGAACTGCGTGCCGAAGGCGAACCACTCTTCCGTCTCGCTTTCGATGGCTTCGACGACTCCATCGGGCGCGCGGGCGGTCACGCGGAACCCAGGGGCGACCTCGTCGATGGCCATGTGGTGCATGCTGTTGACGCGGATTTCGCCTTCGCCATACACGCGGTCCATCAGCGTGCCGCGCTCCACGATCAGCCCATGGCGGTGGTTAGGATCCGTGGGATCGTGGTGCGGCATGGCCCGCGGCAGGTCCTCGGCGATGTCGAGGAACAAGTTCCCCCCCTGCGACACGTTGAGGAGCTGCATCCCCACGCCGATGCCCATCACCGGTAGGCGCCGCTGGGCCACCAGATCGACCAGCATGCGGTCGAAGCGCTCGCGCCGGGGGTCCATCAGGCGGACCGACGAGTGCAACATGTAGCCGTCGTGCCGCGGGTCCAGGTCCGCGCCACCCACCAGC
>FWWM01005765.1_pt1 | contig 26724 bp, 17 predicted proteins | sample 2228351 | NCBI WGS metagenome assembly FWWM01 (sample SAMEA103939774, study PRJEB20133) | metagenome | reverse complement strand
CATTGGCCTCTGCCGGGAAGGGCCCGGCCTCGGCGCCCGTGCCGCGTAGAGCCGGCCCGACAAGGCGCCAGCGCACGCGCGCGTCACGTGCCTGCGCCGGGCCCTGGCCATTCGTGCCGCACCGACGCGACTTTGGTATCGCCGTGGGGGGAGGGGCCGAGACTTGCAAAACGAAGGCACATTCGTTATACTGTCTCCAGAACGGTCCAGGAACAGGATGTTTGGGTTTCGGTTTACCCGGACATTCTCAAGCACAGAAGGTACGAATATGCCTGCCCGAGGCAACGGCTCACCGCAGGGTCGCGGAGCACGCCGAGGGATACTTTTGGGGCCGCAGAGAGCCCCCGCGTCCTCTGGAAACACGAACCCGCTGCGTCCTTCGCGTCTTGGCGGTGAAGATTGGTGTGCGGCTGAGCAGTTATGCCGAGGAACTCCTGAACCTGTTTTTGGAGGGAACCGATGGACTTGGCCCATCTGATCGTCGAACGGTACAGCGTGCGGGCCTACCGGCCCGACCCGGTGGAGGAGGAGAAGGTCCGCCAGGTGCTGGAGGCAGCCCGGATGGCCCCGACCGCCTCGAACCGCCAGCCCTTTCAGTTGATCGTCATCCGCACGGCCGGCCGCGAGCAAGAACTCCGCCGCATCTACAGCCGCGACTGGTTTGTCCAGGCCCCGCTGGTCATCTGCGCCTGCGCCGTGCCGGAGCAGGGCTGGCGGCGGCGGGACGGCAAGAACTATGCCGAGGTGGACACGACCATCGCCATGGACCACCTGATCCTGGTGGCGACCGAACTGGGACTGGGCACCTGCTGGGTTGCCGCCTTTGACCCGGCGGCCGCCCGTGAACTGCTGGGCCTGCCCGAGGGGGTGGAGCCGGTCGCCTTTACGCCGCTGGGCTACCCGGCCGACCGGCCCCGGCCAAAGAAGCGCCGGCCCCTTTCCGAACTGGTGCGCTACGAGCGCTGGTAGCGGCCGGCCCCGGCCCGCCGCCCTGGAGGAAATGTGCCCACCTACGCCCTCTACCTAGAGCGGGCCGAGGAGCGTCCCTGGACCGCCCACGTGCTGGACCTGCCCGGCTGCTTTGCCCGGGGCAACACCCGCCAGGAAGCGGTCGCCGCAACCCTCCCGGCCATCCGCGCCTACCACGCCTGGCTGCGGCGACACGGCGAGCCGGCCCCACCGGAGAACGAGCCGATCACCTGCACCGTCGCCGAGGAGGGGGTCGGCAGCGGCTTTTACCCCGGCGACGCTGCCGCCCTCTTTTCCCCGGAAAAGCAGCCCATCTCCCCCCAGGAGATGGAGCGCCACTTTCGCCTCTTGGCCCACTCCCGCGCCGACCTGCTGGCCCTGGTCGAGGGGTTGCCCGAGGCGGTCCTGGAGCGCAAGGTCGGCACGGCCCCCAGCGTCGGCGACCTCCTCCGGCACATCGGCAACGCCGAGGAGTGGTACGTCTCCCGGTTGGTTCCCCCCGAGACGCTGCCCCCGGAGTGGGAAAAGGACGCCGAACTGCCCCTCGCGGCCTTTTTGGAGATGGAGCGATGGACGGCCCTGGAGCGGCTGCGCCGCCTCACCCCGGAGGAGCGTTCCCGCATCGCCTACAGCGACCGTTGGACCGCCCGGCCCGAGGAGCCCTGGACGGCGCGCAAGGCGCTGCGCCGCTTCCTGGAGCACGAGCGCGAGCACACCGCCCAGATTGGCGACCTCCTGGAGTTACAGCGCCGCCACCTCCTGGCCTGCCTGGCTCATGCCCGCGCCGACCTGTGGATGAACCTGTTGGGCTTGCCCCGCCCCGCCTGCAGCGAAGCGATTCTCCATGGCGACTGGACGCTTCAGGACGCCCTGGCCCACATCGCCGGCTGGGACCGCTGGGCCCTGGCCGAGGGCCGGCGGGGGGTGGCCGGCCGCCCCCCCGACCTGGCAACGGTGCGCGACCTGGACCGCTACAACGCCGCCAGCGTGTCCGCCTGGCAGGGCCGCTCCCTGGAGGAGGTGGTGGCGGAGGTGCAGCAGGCCCGCGCCGAGTGGGTTGCCTGGATGGAGGCCCTGGCCCTGCCCGACTTTTTCCGCTCCCGGCCGGTGGGGCGGTGGGACTGGTTTCCCCCCACCTGGGTCGAGGTAATGGTCGAGCACGATCGGGAGCATATCCACGAGATCGCCCACCGGCGGGAGGAGCAGGGGCTGTCCCCGCAGGCCGGCCAGGTCGGCCCGCGCTGCGTCCTGCGGGCGGCCCTGACGGCGGCCCATACCGGCCTGCTGGCCGCCCTGCGCTTGTTCCCTCCGGAGGAGCGGACCGGCCGCATCCTCTGGGCCGACTGGACGCCCCAGGACCTCCTCGGCCACCTGCTCGACTGGGAGGAGGTCACCCTGGAGGGGTTGCGGCGGATGGCCGCCGGCCAGGACCCGCCCACCGAGGAGGCGTTCGACCTGGACGCCTGGAACCAGGCCCACGTCGAGGCCCGTCGGGGCCGGCCCTGGGAGGAGACCTGGGCCGCGCTGGAGCAGGCCCGCCATGCCCTCCTGGAGGCGCTGGAGGCGATGCCGGAGGAGACCCTGGGCCGCTCCTTCACCGCCCCCTGGAACGAGCCGGTTCGTCCCTACGACTGGGTCCGCATCCAGATCGAGCACGAGTATGGGCATGCCGGGGACCTGTTGGGCCTTTTCGGGTAAAAAGGCCGGCGCCTGCCCGGCCACTGCCGGAGCGAAGAACTTTTCCGCAAAGGTACGACGCATTTGCCAGGAGGCCGGGAAATGTCGCTGATTGTTGCCTGGCTACCCCACCCCTGGCTCCTTTGTCTGGAGGAGGCCTGGGAGTCCCGTCGGCAGGGCTCGATCCCCATCGGGGCGGTCGTCCTGGATGCGGCGGGGAAGGTGCTGGCCCGCGGTCGGAACCGGACAATGGGGCCGGCCGGCCAGACCCCGGTCAGATCGCCGGCCTCCCGCTGGCCCACGCCGAACTGAACGCCCTGCTCCAACTCGATCTGCACGACCCCTCTTGCCGTTCCTGGCGGCTTTACACCACCGCCGAACCCTGCCCCCTGTGCATCGGGGCGATCTGCATGGCCGGTCTGAAGGAGGTGCACTATGCCTCGCAGGACCCCTGGGCCGGCAGCACCAACCTGCTCCAGGCCACTGGGTACCTGCGCTGGAAGGCGATTCGGGCGTTCGGGCCGGCCGAAGGGCTCTTGGAGGTCCTCTCTCTTGCCCTGCACGATGACTTTTTGGCCCGGCAGGGGCCCCCTCGCTTGGACCAGATCGCCGCCGTCTGGCGGCGGGAGATGCCCCACACAGTCGAGCAGGCCGCCACCCTCCACCGGACAGATCTTTTCGAGCAGTTGTGCCGCCAGGGCGCGACGATCGAGCAGGTGCTGGCCCGACTGGCGGAGCCGAACGGAACCGAACCGCCATAAGGCGCGCGTTCCTCTCTGCGCTCTCTGCTCTCCCCTCTCAGCCCCGCTTCATCTTGAGGGTGTACCTTTGAGCGTAACTGCTCACCGCAGAGTCGGAGCACGCAGAGGGATACTTTTGGGGCCGCAGAGACCCCCCTCGTCCTCTGTGGAAACACGAAACCTCTGCGTCCTTCGCGTCTTGGCGGTGAAGATGGGTGTGCGGCTGAGCAGTTACCTTTAAGCAGGAGACGACAACGAACCGGAGGATTCCGATGGGCAAACGACCCGATGAGACGAACCGATTCCCCATGCGCCCCTGGCACTGGCCGGCCCTGGCCGTGGTGCTGGCCCTGGCCCTCTTTCTGCACCTCTTTCGCCTGGAGCAGGAAGGATACGCCAACGCCTACTATGCTGCCGCCGTCAAGAGCATGCTGAGCAGTTGGCACAACTTTTTCTTTATCTCCTTCGACCCGGCCGGCTTTGTCACCGTGGATAAACCCCCGCTGGGCCTGTGGGTGCAGGCGGCCAGTGCCGCGCTCCTGGGCTTTCGGGGGACCAGCCTGCTCCTGCCCCAGGCCCTGGCCGGGGTGCTCTCGGTGCTGCTCCTCTTTCAGCTGGTGCGGCGGACCTTTGGCCCGACCGCCGGCCTGGTGGCCGCCCTGGTCCTGGCAGTGACCCCGATCAGCGTCGCCGCCAATCGCAACAATACGATGGACGGCCAGTTGGTGCTGGTGCTCCTCCTGGCGGCATGGGCCGTGCTCCTGGCCACCGAGCGGAACCATCTGGGGTGGCTTTTCCTGGGGGCGGCCCTGGTGGGGGTAGGGTTCAACATCAAGATGCTGCAGGCCTACATGGTCTTGCCGGCCTTTTTCCTGGTCTACCTGCTGGGCTCTTCCATCCGCTGGTGGAAGCGACTGCTGCACCTGGCCCTGGCCACGCTGCTCCTGGTGGCGGTGTCGCTCTCCTGGGCGGTGGCCGTGGACCTGACCTCACCGGAGGAGCGGCCCTATGTCGGCAGCAGCCAGACCAACTCGGTGCTGGAACTGATCGTCGGGCACAACGGAGCCAGCCGGCTCCTGCCGGGGGGGTTGCGCGGGTTGCTGGGGCAGGGGGGGGCACAGCCGGGCGGGCCGGGTCAACGGCCGGGCGGACCGGGCCGGCAACCAGGTGGGCCGGGGCAGCCGCCCCCCCCGCCGCCCGGTGGGGGAGGCCCCCGGCCGGCCGGCGGACCCTCTCCGGCCGTGCCTCCGAGCGGCGGAGGGCAACGTCCCTTCTCCCAGGAGACCGGCGAACCGGGCCTCTTCCGCCTCTTTACCCGGCAACTGGCCGGCCAGGTCAGTTGGCTCCTGCCCCTGGCCGGGCTGGGCCTGCTCGCGGCGGCCTGGCAGGAGCGGCTGCGCCTGCCCCTGGGCCGGCGGCACAGCGCCCTCCTCCTCTGGATCGCCTGGCTCTTGCCGCAGATGGCCTTTTTCAGCATGGCCAACCTCTTTCACCGTTACTACCTGGAGATGCTCTCCCCGGCGGTCGCCGCGTTGGTGGGGGCCGGCCTGGTGGCGATGTGGGGTGACCTGCGGCGGGGTGGCTGGAAAGCCTGGCTCCTCCCCCTGGCCCTGGTGCTCACTGCCGCGTTGGAGGTGTTCATCCTGGCCGAGTTTCCCGACTATGCCCGTCGGCTGAGCCCCCTCGTCGTCGGCCTGACCTTGCCGGCGGCCGGCGCCCTTATCGCCATCCGCCTGTTCCGCCCCAGGGCGCGGCCGGCCTGGCTCGGCGGCCTCACCACCGTCGGCCTCCTGGCCCTGCTCCTGCCCTTGCTCGTCTGGTCGCTCCTCCCCGTCCTCTACGGCGGCGAGGCCCACCTGCCCTACGCCGGCCCCGAACTGCTGGAGCAGCCCCGCCGGCAGGGCCAGGGCCTGCCCCAGAACGACCGCCTGATCGCCTTTCTGGAGGCAAACCACCAGGGCGAGACCTTCCTCCTGGCCGTCCTCAACGCCAACACGGCCGCCCCGATGATCCTGGAGACGGGCGAGCCGGTGATGGCCCTGGGCGGCTTTTCCGGGAGCGACCCCATCCTGACGGCGGAGGAGCTGGAGGCGTTGGTGGCCGCGAGGGAGGTGCGCTTTTTCCTCCTGCCTCAGCAGGGCCGGGCGCAGCAAGACCTCCTCCGCTGGGTCGTCGGGAACTGCCGGGCCGTCCCGGAGGACCTCTGGGGAGAGGCCGGCGGCCCTGCCGCGGCCGGCCCCGGCGGGGGTGGCCCCCTGCAGTTGTGGGACTGCGCCGGCAGGGCAGCGGCCGTCGTTCCCTGAAGGCGACTGCGTTTGGGGCGGAGGGGCAGGACAAGACGAGTCGGTGGCCCGGCGGCGGTTCTTGAGGATTGCCCGCTTGATGCACTGCGAGAAGATGCGGGGGGCAAGACGAGTCGGTGGCCCGGCGGCGGTTCTTGAGTACACGGTTCGCCAGGATGAACCGGCAGAAAAACTTTTGAACGTTCAACGTTCTAACGTTCAACCGTATCTGGGCCGCCGCCGGGCCATCCGAGCGGGCCAGAAAGCCCGCCTACGGTAGTTCTCGGATACTTACCAACTGCGCAGGACCAACGGCAGGTAGACCCGGTAGATCGCCTCCTGTACCTCCACCGCAAGGAATCCCTGGCCGCTGCCACAGGCGTTCTCCAGGCTCGCCCCCACCGTGTAGGTCCCCCCGACCGTCCAGGAGTAGACCGCCTGCCGCCCCACCGCCCCGTTGTCCCAGGTGATGCTCAGCGGCAGGCTTGCCGTCGGGGGCTGCTCCAGCGCTTCATACACCCCCTCCTCACCCACCCCCAGCACCAGCGGCCCGCTGATCACCGCACCGGCCACCGGCTGACAAAAGGCGGTCACCGTGAGGGTGTCCCCCACCTGGCTGCAGTCGTTCGTCGCGGTCACCCAGACGGTGTAGGTGCCCGCGCTCGTCCAGGTATAGACCGCGGTGGGACCGGTGGCCCCGTTGTTCCAGGTGTAGGTGATGGGGAGCGACGCGCTCGGCGGCTCCACGGCTGCCAGGTAGGTGGCCGGCCGGCCGGTCGGTACCGCTGCCGGCCCGTTGACCTGCACCTCGGCCATTGCCCGGCAAGAGACGGTCACGGTGTAGGTGGCCATTGCCTCCCCGCAGGGGTTGGTGGCGGTGACGCTGAGGGTGTGGGTGCCCGGCTCGGTGAAGGAATAGACGGCGGTGGGGCCGGTTGCGCCGTTGCTCCAGGAGTAGGTGATGGGGCGGGTGGCGGTGGGTGGAGCGACGGTGGCGGTGAACGTGGCCGGCCGGCCGGCGGGGAGGTCGTGGGGTCCTGCAATGGAGACGTCCTCCACCTCCTGGCAGACGAGGATGTCGCGGGTTCCCTGGGCGGAGCCGCAGGCGTTGGTGGCAGTGACGGCGATGGTGTAGGTGCCGGGCTGGGGCCAGGCGTAGGTGTTGGTGGGGCCGGTGGTGCCGTCGTCCCAGCGGAGGGTGATGGTGGGTGTGGCCGAGGGGGGCAGGGCGGTGGCGGTGTAGGAGCCGGTTTCGTTGGGGAGGAGGAGGGTGGGCCCCTCGATCTGCGCCCCCGAGACCGGCAGGCAGGTCATCCGGGCGTACTTGAGGTTGCCGTTGGCGGGGTCAAAGTAGCCGATGTGGGCCAGGCCGGCCCCGTCCAGGGCCAGCGAACTATAGTCGCCCAGGTTGCCCACGTCCACCGTCTCGATCTGCCAGGTGAGGCCGTCATAGAGGGCATACTTGAGGGCCGAATCGCCCCGGTAACTGATCTGGGGCAGGCCGGCCGCGTCCACCGCCAGCGAGCCGTAGCGACCCACCGTGCCCTCGGCATCCACCGTCTCGACCTGCCAGGCGGAGCCATCGAAAAAGGCGTACTTGAGGTCGTTGTTGGTCTGGTCAAAGTAGGCGCGCTGGGGGCGGCCGGCGGCGTCCAGGGCCAGCGAACTGTACAGCCCCACATAGCCGCTGCTGTCCACCACCTCGATCTGCCAGGCGGAGCCGTCGTAGAAGGCGTACTTGAGGTCAAAGCCGGAGGTGGCATAGTAACTGAGGTGGGGCTGGCCGGCCCCGTCCAACGCCAGCGAGGCGTAGGTGCCCACGCTGCCCTGCGCATCCACCGTCTCGGTAATCCAGGTGGAGCCGTCATGGTAGGCGTAGAGGAGGTCGTCGTGGGTGTTGTCATAGTAGGCGATGTGGGGGTGGCCGGCGGCATCCAGGGCCAGCGAGGCGTACTCGCCGACGTTGCCCACGCGGTCCACCGTCTCGACCTGCCAGGCGGCCCCATCAAAGGCGGCGTACTTGAGGTCGCTGCCCGTCTGGTCAAAGTAGGCGATATGAGGGTGGCCGGCGGCGTCCAGGGCCAGTGAGGCGTACTCGCCCACGTCGGCGCCGGCGTCCACCAGTTCGTCCTGCCAGCCGCCGCCATCGTTCCAGGCGTAGCGCAACGCCTGGTAGGCCTCATCGCGATAGGCCAGGCAGGGCCGGCCGGCCCCGTCCAACGCCAGCGAGGCAAATTTCCCCACCGCCCCGGCCCGGTCCACGACCTCGATCTGCCAGGCCGAACCGTCATAAGCGGCGTAGCGCAGGTGCCCCAGGATCGGGTCCATGGAACTGATGTGCGGCCGGCCGGCCCCGTCCAACGCCAGCGAGGTGTGGTAGCCGACATAGCCGTCATTGTCCACCGTCTCGAACTGCCAGGAAGCGCCATCATAAACCGCGTAGCGCAGGCTGCTGTTGGTGCTGTCAAAGTAACTGACCCGGGGCAGGTCCCCCGCGCCGAGGGCCAGCGAGGTAAACTCGCCGACATTACCGGTCGCTTCCACCGTCTCGATCTGCCAGGTCGAGCCGTCGTACCAGGCATATTTGAGGTCGCGGTTGGTATAGTCATGGTAGGTGATGTGGGGGCGGTCGGCGGCGTCCAAGGCCAGCGAGGTGTACGTGCCGACATCGCCGGTCTGGTCCACCTGGGTGATCGTCCAGGAGGAGCCGTCATGGTGGGCGTAGCGCAGGTTGCCGTACGAGTTGTCATAGTAACTGATGTGGGGCAGTCCGTTCGAGTCGAGGCCGAGCGAACTGTGCCCACCGGTGTTGACCGAGGCGTCCACGACGACCGACTGCCAGGTCGAGCCGTCGTACCAGGCGTACTTGAGGGCGTTATTGGCTCCGTAACTGATGTGCGGTTGGCCGGTCGCATCCAGCGCCAGCGCAGTGTGGTTGCCCGCTCAGCAGGAGCCGGCGTTGGGGTCCACCGTCGTGATCTGCCAGGAGGTGCCGTCGTGGTGGGCGTATTTCAGGTCGTCGCGCGCCGCGTCGTAGTAACTGATGTGGGGGTGGCCGGCCCCGTCCAACGCCAACGAGGTGTACTGCCCCAGCCCCGGCGTCGCGTCCACCGTCTCCTGGTGCCAGACGCTCCCGTCGAACCAGGCATAGTAAAGCGCCTTGGTGCCATAGGCGATGTGCGGGTAGCCGCCGGCATCCAGGGCCAGACTGCGACTTCCCATCAGGGTAAAAGCCCTGGACTCGTCCGCCACTTCGATGACCCAGTCGGATAGAGGAGCGGCAAGGACTACCTCCTCTTGCGGTGGCCGGGCCGTAACCGGACTGACGGTCCCTGCCAGGAGCAGAACCAGCAACAGCACGGGTACACCAATGGACCATCTCGACACCTTCATCACAACCTCCTCTCATCTGAACTCGGCACTCTCCTGCGTTCTACTGGAAAAAGATGACCTATTCCACCGGCACAACCTGGCGCAGTAGATAGCCGACGGCAAGAGGCCAGGGCAACCCCGACACCAATCGGCGATGTCTCGGCCCAGGTCCGGCGGAAGGGCAACTCTGACCACTGCCTGCTCGGTGATTTCGTTCCGCCGGGACGGATCGCCTCTCGCTGTCCGTCACGGAGAGGTTGTGCAGTCATCCACATTCGTCTCCGGATTCAGTTTACCATAGGGCGGAGAAAAAGGCAATCCGGTTGTGTTTTTGAAATGCTCTTGACAAAATTTTAGAAATCTATTATAATGTCTATAGGACAGTTGCCTTGTTTGTTCAAGTGGGAGGGGGGGATGGAACTCCACAAGCAGTACCGTTGGGGGCTGACGGTGCTTTTGGTCCTCCTGGTTGGGGTTGGGGGGTATCTCCTCTGGCGGCCGGCCCCGGCCCCACCCGCACCACCGGCCGCGCTGGTCGTCTACACTCCTACGCCGTTGCCCACACCATTGCCCCCTCCCAGTCCCACGCCGGCCCCGATCGTGGTTTACGTCAGCGGGGCAGTGGTCCGACCGGGGGTCTATGCCCTGCCGGCCGGGGCGCGGGTGAACGATGCCGTGGGGGCGGCCGGCGGGGCCCTTCCCGAGGCCGACCTGGTCCAGATCAACCTGGCCCGACGGGTTTATGACGAGGAGCAGGTGCACATTCCCCGCCGGGGGGAACCGACCCGGCCGCCGGCGACCCGCCAGCCCCCCCCGCCGCCGTCCGCCCAGGGCGCTGCGACCGGGGGGAGCCCGCCGGTCAACATCAACACGGCCACGCTGGCCGAACTGGACGCGCTGCCCGGCATCGGCCCCGGCTATGCCCAGAAGATCATCGAGTATCGGGAGAGCCACGGCCCCTTTCAGACGATTGAAGAGATTCAGAACGTTGCCGGCATCGGGCCGGCCACCTTTGCCCGCATCCGCGACCTCATCACCGTGGGGCCCTGATTTCGGTTGGGACACGGCCATATCAAAGTCATTGGCCTCTGCCGGGAAGGGCCCGGCCTCGGCGCCCGTGCCGCGTAGAGCCGGCCCGAGAAGGCGCCAGCGCACGCGCGCGTCACGTGCCTGCAGCCGGGCCCTGGCCATTCATGCCACACCGACGCGACTTTCGCCGTGCGGTTGGGATTGCCGTGCTTGACGGTGCCGGGGGCTCGTGTTACAATGCCCCTGCAAGTCAGACCGGGTACGGGCCGGGTACGGGGGGTAGACCGTAAGGCCCGAATGTGCCAGGCAGCGGGCCGGCCGCTGTCGCCCCCCGATGGTGTGGACAAAGGAGGCAACGGTGCCACCATCCCACGTTGTCGTTCTCGGTGGAACCCGGGCCGGGGTGCAGGCAGCCCATCGCCTGGCTGCTGCCGGCCTCCAGGTCACCCTGCTGGAATCCTCCCCCTTCCTTGGCCACGACCTTCCCGCCAACGCCTCCCGGCGCATGTCGGCCACCTCCGATCTTTTGGAGGCGATGCGCGATCCCGCCATCACCGTCATCACCCAGGCGGTGCTGCAGCGGGCCGGCCGGGAGAAAGGACGCCTCCGCCTGCAGGTGGAGGCGGGCCCCCGCTATGTGGACCCCACCCGCTGTACCGCCTGCGGCGAGTGCGTCCAGGTCTGCCCGGTAGAGCCCAAGCACCTCCACGACGGGAGCCGGCGCAAAGCGATCTACCTGGAGCCGCCCGACCGGGCCGTGCCCAACATCTATGTGATTGAGAAGCGGGGGGTAGCCCCCTGCACCCATACCTGCCCCGGCGGCATCCACGTCCAGGGGTACGTCGCCCTGATCGCCCAGGGCAAGTTCCGTCAGGCGCACGATCTGATTCGGGAGGCGATTCCCTTCCCCGGCATCTGCGGGCGGGTCTGCTACCACCCCTGCGAGGGGCAGTGCAGCCGGCGGGACCTGGACGAGGCGGTTGCCGTGCGCCCGCTGAAGCGGTTCGTCGCCGACCATGTGGGGCCGGAGGGACTGGGATGGGAAGCGGCCCCTCCGGACCCCACGCTGCCACCGGTGGCCGTGGTCGGGGCGGGGCCGGCCGGCCTGACCACGGCCTGGGCCCTGGCCCGGCAGGGGGTGCGCGTCACCGTCCTGGAGGCGTTGCCCGTCCCCGGCGGTATGATGGCGGTGGGCATCCCTCCCTACCGCCTCCCCCGCGACGAACTGCGCCGCGAGATTGCCGCCCTCACCGCCATGGGGATTGACCTCCGCCTGAACACCGCCCTGGGGCGGGACGTGACCCTGGAGGAACTGCGAAAGGAGTACGGAGCCGTCTTTTTGGGACTGGGGGCTCACCGCAGCCGGCGACCGGGCGTCCCCGGAGAAGACCTTGCGGGGGTGGTGCAGGCGATTGACCTCCTGCGGGCGGTGAACCTGGCCTTGGAAGGAGGGGTGGAGGAAGCGACCCTGCCGGGGCATCTGCAGCGACAGGGGATCCCGCTGCCCCGGCGGGCCAGCGTTGTCGGCGGGGGCAACACCGCCGTGGATGCCGCCCGCACCCTTCTCCGTCTGGGCGTGGAGGAGGTGCGCATCCTCTACCGCCGCTCCCGGTCCGAGATGCCGGCCCTCCCCGAGGAGGTCACCGCCGCCGAGGAGGAGGGCATTTCCCTGGAGGTGTTGGCTACTCCGGTGCGCATCCTCGGGCAGGACGGCCGGGTTCAGGCAGTCGAGGCGGTGCGCATAGAGTTGGGCGAGCCGGACGAGAGCGGCCGCCGCCGGCCCGTCCCTATCCCCGGGAGCGAGTTTCTCCTGGAGACCGACATGGTCGTCCTGGCCATCGGCCAGCAGGCGGACCTTGCAGGGCTGCCGGAGGCGTTGCGCGAGGACGGCCACCTGAAGGTGGACCCCGAGACGGGCCAGACGCCGCTGGAGGGGGTCTTTGCCGGGGGCGACATAGTGCGGGTGGCCTCGGTGATCGAGGCGATCGGGGCGGGAAAGCGAGCCGCCGAGAGCATCCTCCGCTACTTGCGAGGGGAGGCGTTGCCGGCCCCGGTGTGGGACGGGCGGCCGCTGGCCCGCTGGTCGGCGGAGGACCTGGAGGGACGGGTGCGCCGCACCCGTCAGCAACCGCCCACCCTGCAACCGCAGGGGCGGCGGGCCGGCTTTGCCGAGGTTGAGCGGGCCTTTACCGCCGAGCAGGCCGTGGCCGAGGCCAGCCGCTGCCTGGCCTGCGGCGTCTGCTCGGAGTGTATGGAGTGCGTGGCCGTCTGCAAGCCGCAGGCGATTGTCCATACGGCCCGGCCCCGCCACCTGACGCTGGAGGCCGACGCCCTGCTCCTGGCCGACGACAGGTACGCCCTCCCTTTCACCGAGGGGGTCTACCGGCTGGGCCAGGACACCGCCGCCGCCATCAACGCCCTCCTGGGGACGCTGGCCCCATCCCGCCGGCCGGCCGGCCGCCGGGGTGTCCCGGCGGAGGGGTCGCCGCCGGAGCGGTTGGGGGTTTTTATCTGTCGCTGCGGCGGGCAGATCGAACATCTCCCGCCGGATGCCCTGAGCCAACTGCCCGGTGTTGTTCGGGTGGAGCAGGTCGAGTTTGCCTGCCTGCCGGAGGGATTGGATTTTTTAAAAAAGAGAACGGCCGGCCTGGACGGTGCGGTGTTGGGGGCCTGCTCCTGCTGCAACCTGGAGCAGACCTGCTACAGTTGTACCAGCCAGCGGCTGCGCTGCCGGGAGGGTCTGGGGGTATGGGCGGACCTGGAGGGCGCGCTGCCCGCCGGGGCCTGGGAGCATGTCAATATCCGTGAGCACGGGGTCTGGAGCCATCCCGACGCCTCGGCCCTGGTAGAGGAAACGCTGACCGCGGCGGTGGCCCGGTTGCGCACCGGGCCGGCCGTGCCGCTGGTCGCCCGGGTGGACGCGGCCCGCTGCCGTGCCTGCGGCACCTGCCAGAAACTTTGTCTGGCCGAGGCGATTCGCGTGGAGGTCGGGGCGGATGGCCGGGCCGTCGCCCGCGTGGAGGAGGCCCGCTGCCTGGCCTGCGGCACCTGCGCGGCCCACTGCCCCACCGGGGCGGTGCTGGCCGGCCGGGTCAGCGACCGGCAGGTCGAGGCCACCGCCGAGGCCCTCTTGGCCGGGGCGGAGGGGCGGGTCCTCGTCCTGACCTGCAACTGGGGCGGGCACAGCGGGGCCGAGGTGGTCGGCATGCGCCGGCAGTCGCTGCCCGCGGGCGTGCGGGTGATGCGCCTGCCCTGCCTGGGGCGGCTTTCGGCGGGATTGCTCCTGCGACTCCTGGAACAGGGCGCGGCCGGGGTGCTCCTGGCCGGCTGCTCCCAGGAGGGCTGCCGCTTTGAGTTCGGCCGGCCGCAGGCCCAGGAGGCCCTGGCCCAGGCCCGCGCCCTGGCCGACCTGCTGGGGCTGGACCCGCAGCGGCTGGCCCTGGCCGACGTCCCGGCCGGCGACGGCAGGGCCTTCCTCCGGGCGGTGCGGGAGATGGCCGCACAGGTGCAACCGGCCGGCCTGCCTTGCGGGATGGACGCCCGCTCCCGTGGGAACAGTTAGCCTGTCTGGGCCGGAGGGACAGTTCCGTGGGAATAGCCTGTCTGGGCCGGAGGGACAGTTCCGTGGGAACAGTTAGCCCGTCCGGCAAGTGGAACCATAGGACAGACTTTCTCCGGGGCGGGCCGGCAAACCCGCTCGGCGCAGTTGGCCCTGGAGGGCAGGCCGACGAGCCCCTGTCAGACGGCTTTTAGACCGTCTTGGGAGGCCGGCCTGCCCTGCGGGGTGGCCTCCCGGGCCTGTAGGACTTTCCGCCTGCCCGGCAAGGTATGGGCCGGTGCATCGCAGGAGGTGCCATGGACACCGTTGCGGCGATCGTTGCGCAGACCCGCGCCTGGGCCTGCCTGGAGTGCGGCAAGTGCACCGCCGTCTGCCCGGTGGCCCGGCAGGACGGGGTCTTTTCCCCCCGTCGCCTGGTGGAGGAGGTCATCCAGGGCCGGCCGGCGGAGGTGGTGGGCAACCCCTCCCTGTGGGCCTGCCTGACCTGCCGGGTGTGTCACGAGCGCTGCCCGGCCGGCGTGGACTATGTCCGGTTCGTCCAACAGGTGCGCGTGCTGGCGCGGGGCGAGGGCGTCCTCTCGCCCTGCTCTCACGGTGGGCTCTTGCAGACGGTGATGCGCCTGACGGCGGAGCCGCAGCGCACCCCCAACCGCCTGGGCTGGCTGGGGGACGGGCTGGAGACCTCGCCGGATGGGGAGACGCTCTACTTTGTCGGCTGCGCCCCCTACTTCCAGGTAGCCTTTGCCGACCTCAACGTGCCGCTCCTGGAGACGGCGCGAGGGGTGGTGCGGTTGCTGAACACGGCCGGCGAGCGGCCACAGGTCCCGGCCGACGAACGCTGCTGCGGCCACGACCTCCTCTGGGAGGGGGACGAGGAGGCGTTCCGCCGCCTGGCGGAGCAGAACCTGCGCCTGATTCGGGAGAGTGGGGCCCGGCGAATCGTCACGGCCTGCCCCGAGTGCGCCCGCACCCTGGCGCTGGACTATCCGGCCCTGGGCTACGACCTAGGGGTGGAGGTGCTACACATCTCGCGATGGCTGGCGGGGGCGTTGGCGGAGGGCCGGTTACAGTTGCGGGGAGAGGGAAAGCGGCTGACCTACCAGGACCCCTGCCGACTGGGCCGGCATCTGGGGGAGTACCAGGCTCCCCGGCAGGTGCTGGCCGCGCTGGGGGAGGTGGTGGAGATGGAGCGGAGCGGCCGGCTGGCTCAGTGCTGCGGCACGAGCGCATGGACGGCCTGTGGGGCGGTGAACAAGGCGCTGCAGGTCGGCCGGCTGCGGCAGGCCCGCGCGGTCGGCGCGGACCTTTTGGTCACCGCCTGCCCCAAATGCCAGGTCCACTTTGCCTGCGCGATGGACGACCCCGACGTGGATGAGGAGACCCGCATCGAGGTGGTGGACCTGGTCCACCTGGCCGTCCAGGGGCTGGAACCTTCAACCTGAAACTTGCTGAACCGTTCAACTGTAAACCGGCGGCTCAAAGGCCGGCAGCACGGTGGCCTCCTGTTCGGGCGGGCACCCTTGTTCATCCCCAGCCGGGCCAGACGCGCCAGCATCCGTATGAGGCGAACTCTTCCCCACACGGTACTCCACAAGGTAACTGCTCACCGCAGAGTCGCAGAGCACGCAGAGGGATACTTTGGGGGCCGCAGAGAACCCCCTTGTCCTCTGTGGAAAGACGAAATCTCTGCGTCCTCCGCGTCTCGGCGGTGAACGTTGGTGTGCGGCTGAGCAGTTACGTTGGATTATCCTCTCAGGCCTAAAGAGCCGCTGCTGGGCGTCTTTTCCCCTCGGTCTGGCGACGTCGTTTCCGGCATTGCGTGGCCTCCCTTTATCCCTGGCTCTCCACCTCCTCCCTCGCCCACTGCAGGGTGTAGAGGTCGTAGTAGCGTCCCCGGCGGGCCAAGAGTTCCTCGTGGGTGCCTTCCTCGACGATGCGGCCGTCCTCAATGACCACGATGCGGTCGGCGTTGACGACGGTGTTGAGCCGGTGGGCGATGATCAGGGCGGTGCGCCCCTTCATCAACTGCTCAAAGGCGTACTGGATGCGCTTCTCGCCGGCCGTGTCCACGCTGCTCGTGGCTTCGTCCATAATCAGGATGCGTGGGTTGGCCAGCAGGGCGCGGGCGCAGGCAACGATCTGCCGCTGCCCGACGCTCAGGTTGCCCCCGCGTTCGCCCACCTCGGTCTCGTACCCCTGGGGCAGGCGCAGGATAAACTCCTCCGCGCCGACCGCCCGGGCCGCTGCCCGCACCTCCTCATCGCCGGCGTCCAGGCGGCCGTAGCGGATGTTGTCGGCCACCGTGCCGCCAAAGAGGAACGTCTCTTGGGTGACGATCCCCAGTTGGGAGCGCAGGCTGGCCCGGGTCACCTGGCGGATGTCATGGCCGTCCACCGTGATCCGCCCCTCCTCCACATCATAGAAACGGGCCAGCAGGTTGACCAGGGTCGTCTTGCCCGCGCCGGTCTCCCCCACCAGGGCGATGCGCTGCCCCGGTTCGACGTGGAGGTTGATCTGCCGGAGGACGGGCAGGTCGTCCTTATAGCTGAAACTGACATTCTCGAAACGCACCTCGCCCCGGATGGGCGGCAGGGGATAGGCCTCGGGGGCGTCCTGCAGATTGGGCTCGTTGTCCAGCAGGGCAAAGATGCGCTCGCTGGAGGCCATCGCCGACTGGAACGAGTTGTAGCGCTCGGCCAGTTCCTGAATCGGGTCAAAGAAGCGCTGGACGTAGAGGACAAAGGCGATCAGGGTGCCGGCGGTCAGGGCCTGGTTCAGGACCAGCGTCCCCCCCACGCCGACGACCGCCGCCGTCGCCAGCGAGGCCAGAAAGCCGATTCCGGGAAAGTAGAGCGCGGCCAGCAGCGAGGCCCGCGCGTTGGCCTCAAAGTAGGAGCGGTTGAGGTCGTCAAAGTGGCGCATGTTCCGCTCCTCGCGGACGAAACTCTGGGTCACCCGGATGCCCGAGACCGACTCGTTGAGGTAGCCGTTGATCAGGGCGATGCGCTGGCGGGTGGCCCGGTAAAAGTCCCGGACGTGGCGGCTCCAGTAGCGGGTCAGTCCGACCATCAGCGGCAGCACGGCAAAGGCGACCAGCGCCAGCCGCCAGTTCATCCCCAGCATGGCGACGACGATGCCCACCAGGGTAAAGACGGAGCGAAAGACGCCGATGATCGACCAGGTGAGAAAGCCCTGGAGCGACTGGACGTCGTTAATCAGGCGGCTCATTAGCCGGCCGACGCTGTAGTTGTTGAAAAAGGAGAGGGAGAGGCGCATCAGGTGGTGAAAGAGGGCCCGGCGCAGGTCGGCGACGATGCGCGTGCCTACGTAGGCCATAATCATAATCCGGCCCCGGTTGATCAGCCATTCCCCCAGGGCGACGGCGATAAAGACAAAGGCCCACAGGCGTAGGGCCTCGGGGTCGCCGGCGCGGATCCCCAGGTCAATCGCCTGGCCCACCACCCAGGGGCCGGCCGCGCTCAGGAGCGAGCGTGCGACCATCAGGATGATCGCCAGGACGAACTGCCCGCCGTAGGGACGGGCCCGGCCGATCAAGCGGCGCATCAGGCGGGGGTCGTAGGCTTTGCCCAGCGAATCGTCCTGGGCGGGCAAGAGGTCGCGCACCCGCGCCTCGCGCTCCTGCCGTTCCTCCTCCTCGAAGGTGAGGCCCAGGAAGCGGTCAAGCAAACCAGCCTGCCGTTGTTCCACCTGGGTCATCGCGCCGCCTCCACCAGTTGCTGCTCCAGGGCCAGGAACTCTTCCTGGTCGCGCAGTTGCAGGTCATAGATCTGTCGGTAGAGCCCACCCAGGGCCAGCAGGTCCTCGTGGGTGCCCCGCTCTACAATCCCCCCCTGGTCCAGGACCAGGATCAGGTCGGCGTTCTTGAGCGTCAGGAGCCGCTGGGCGATGACAAAGGTCGTCCGCCCCTCCATCAGTCGGGCCAGAGCCCGCCGGATGAGGTGCTCGGTCTCGGTGTCCACGTTGCTGGTCGAGTCGTCGAGGATGAGGATGCGGGGGTCGTAGAGGAGGGCGCGGGCGATGGCGACGCGCTGCCGCTGGCCACCGCTCAGGGTCACGCCACGTTCGCCGATGCGGGTCTCGTATCCATCGGGGAACTCGAGGATAAAGTCGTGCGCGCCGGCCGCCCTGGCCGCGGCGACAATCTCCTCCATCGAGGCGTCGGGCCGGCCGTAGGCGATATTCTCGGCGATGGTGCTGCGAAAGAGGAAGGTGTCCTGCAGGACGATGCCGATCTGCCGGCGCAGACTCTGCAGCGTCACGTCGCGGACGTCTATACCGTCAACCAGCACCCGCCCCTCGGTGGGGTCGTAGAAACGGGGGACCAGGTTGATGATGGTGGACTTGCCCGAGCCGGTCGGGCCGACCAGGGCGACGGTCTGCCCCGGCCGGGCAGTGAAGGTCACCCCGCGCAGGACCTCCTGCCCCTCGTGATAGCCGAAGGAAACCTTCTCGAAGGTGACCTCCCCGCGGACCTCTTGCAGTTCGATGGCGTCCGGCTTTTCCTGAATGGGGTTGGGTGTGTCCATAATCTCAAAGACGCGGGTGGCGCTGGCCGCCGCCGTCGCCGCCAGGTTGACCAGGAAGCCGAGCCGCTGGGTGGGGCCGTTCAGCATCATCACGTAGGAGATCAGGGCAAAGAGGGACCCGACGGTGACCGTCCTCTCCAGGGCATGGGCCCCGCCGAAGAAGAGAAGGAGAAAGACGCTCGCCGCCACGATGAAGGAAAAGAGGGGCCAGTTGTTCCCCCAGGTGCGGATCAGGGTCAGGCGGCGGTTGAACCAGTCCTCGTTCTGCTCCTCAAAGCGGGCGATCTGGTGGGGTTCGCGGGCGAACGCCTTGACGACCAGGATCCCGGTGAGGCTTTCCTGCATCACGGTGGAGAGGACGCCCATCTGCTCCTGGATCTGCTTAAAGATCGGGCGAACCAGCCGGCCGAAGCGAAGTGTTGCCCAGATGAGGAGGGGCATGGGGATGAGGGCCAGGAGGGCCAGTTGCCAGTTCTCCAGGAGCATAGAGAGGACGACGCCGGCCAGGAGGAGCAGCGTGGTCAGCAGTTCCATCACCCCGATCCCGACAAACTGTTCCGTTTCCGAGATGTCGCTGGTGGCGCGGCTCATCATGTCGCCGGTCTGGGTACGGTCGTGGAAGGCGAAGGGGAGTCGCTGGACGCTGTCGTAAAAGTGGTTGCGCAGGTCGTAGGCGATGCGGTGGGAGAGCCACTCGCCAAAGTAGCGGCGGATGAAGGTGGTGAGGCCGCTAAAGACGGCCAGGCCGAGGATGGCGGCGGCGGCGGCAAAGAGGGCGGAGGGCCGGCCGGCGGTCACCCCCTGGTCAATGGCCCGCTTGATCACCTGGGGGATGAGCAGGCTCGAGACGGTGGTCAGGAGCATAGCGCTGTAGGCGGCCAGTGCCCGCGGCCGGTGGGGGCGCAGGTAGCCGAGGAGCCGGCGGTAAACGGCGGTTCTGGAGCAAGTCGGCGCTGTTTTTTCCATCCTGTCATCCCGTATCGTTTCGTCAGGGCAGGGCCTACCCTGCCCTGCCCGTAATATGCGCATATAGCAATATCATTATACCAAGAATTGGGGAAATGTCAACCGGGACAAAAGGGGAGGCCCTGGGGAGGGCCTCTGTGAGGTGGGCTATTCGGCCGGCCGGTTGGGGGGGTCGGGCTGTTTTTTCCCCTTTTCAAGCCGTTTTCGCGGTCTTGCGATCTTGCTTCCTGCTTGCATCCCTCCAGGACGCTTTGGGGGACCTACTCGCCGCCATTCTCCTCAGGCAAATCGTCCAGTACCGCCAGACAGGCGGGGCGATCTCTCCAACCGGATTGCGCCAGCAGGTTTCCCGTGGGTTCATCTCTTTCCTCCTTTCTACTTCCAGGGAGCGCCTGGACCTCTGCCCCCTAAACCATCACGACAAAACCGGCGAGAAAGAGCAGGGCGGCCAGAGTGAGGATGGCCGACCCCGCCCGGGGATCAAAGAGGACACAGAACAGGCCAAAGAGGGCTACGATAAAGGCGGCGCCCCACAACAGCATCCCGATGGCGGTTGGGAGAACGGTTACCAATTCCATCTTGACCTCCCGGGCCGGTATGCCCGGCCCCACTCTATGATCTGGCTCCAGGATACAATAAGGCCATAGCCCCTTAACTCTGGAAACCCTTGTATCTCCCGCTCACCACGCTCGTCAAAGCCTCCTGGAATCTCGCAAAAATCTCACACCGCAGTCGGAAGTATGCCAGGGGGGCGAGCAGCAAGACCATCTTTGCAAGACCGGACAGTCTCGCCGGAGTGGTCGGTCGGACCTGTTGGCCACAGTTGGCGTTCGGATGACCGGGGATCGCCTCATCGGGCGGGGAACAAAACGAGGCCCCCCTTTTCGGGAGGCCTCTTCCAGGAGCGAAGCGGCATGGTGATTGCTGGCGCTCGTTGGGGCGCCTGCTCAGTTGCCGTTGCCCATCCTCCTCAGCCAGAGCATCCAGTATCGCCGCGAAGAGAGGTTCCAGGCTTGGCTGTCCGGGTAACTCGTCGGCTTGCTCATCGGGGTCCTCCTGATCGCGATCGGCTGCCTTACCTCGCTGCCGTTACTTGCCGTCTCGTTTCTGGCCCTAGTGTACCCCTGTCGGCGCCTTCCCAACTCGGAAGATTCTCGGACTTTTCTTCCGTTTATCTCTCAACGATCTCGCGGGAAAAGCAAGTCCGGCAGCGTAGCACCGGGCGACCCCGGCAGGGGGGATTGCCCCGCTCTGAGGCCCATAAAGAACCGGCCGAGAAACTTCCCCGGCCGGCCAAGCACCGTCTAGGAGCAGTGTTTCAGGAGGCGCAGACCTTCCAACCGCAGGAGGTCGGGGAAGAGGGCGCGGTAAGCGGCGCAATAGGGCGAGGGGAGATCGCTCCGGCCGGTGGCGCGCCGGGCCAGCCAGGGGCAGCCACCGGCGCACCAGGGCTGCCAGCGGCAGCCGGCGCAACCGTGGCGTTCCTCCAGCGATGGGTTGGGGAAGAAATCGCCGGACAGGCCCTGGGAAGCGTCGCCGGCCGGCCGGTCCAGTTCCATCTGACAGGAGGCGAAGCGCCCCCGGTGATCCACCACCAGATAGGCGCGGCCGGCCCCACAAGGATAGCGGTGCGGCCGGGAAAAGTCGGCCCGGTCCAGCACCGCAGTCAGACTGTGCCGGGGCAGACACGCCCCGATCTGAGCAAAGGCCGCCCGCACTGTGGCGACAATCCCCGCAATCTGCGCCGGGGTGACCTGTCCGTCCGTCGGCCGGACAAGGTTCAGGTTAAAGGGCAGCCCTCGTTCCAGGGCCAGGACGACGGCGTCGGGCGCGTCGTTCCCCTCCTCGCCGGTTACGGTGATCGAAAGGTAGGGGTGGATACCCCAGGTCAGGGCACGTTCAATGTTGCAGCAGACCTGTTCGAAGGTGCCCCCACCGTCGGGCCGGACGCGCCGGGCATCGTGCGCCCGGCAGGAGATGTCCAGGGAGACGGCCAGGCGCATCCCCGACGCGGCGACAAAGGACAACAGGGCGTCGGGGAGGACAACGCCGTTCGTAATCAGGGTCTCGCGGAGTTCTAACCCGTGCCGGTGGGCCAGGTCCCGGGCATGGTAGTGGAGCGACTGTACCAGGGGGATCTTGAGCGTCGGTTCACCGCCGGCGTACTTGAGTTTGACCGCCCGAAAGCCCCGGCCGGCGGCCAGGTTCAAGGCGGTCTCCAGGGCAGCCCGACCGGTGGCCTCATCCATGCCGGTTCCGTCCTTGCGCACATAGCAGTAGGTGCAGCGCAGGTTACAGGCGTTGGTGGTGTGCAGCCAGACGGTGAGGGTATCGGCGGCCGGTGGGGCGCAGGGGTAGAGTCCCCCCGCCTCTGCCGGAAGGAGGAGACCCAGGCCGGCCAGTTGCTCCAGTATCGCTCCCTCGTGGCTGTTGGATTGGGCAGGCTCCGCGGTCGTGGGGGAGGCGAACCGTTCCAACAGCCGTCGCGCGGCCTCGTTGAGGACAACGGGCCCACAGGGGCTGTAGGGAGAAAGGCCAAGTTCGTGGCCCCCGGGCAAGGAGACACGGTAGAGGAACGGAGCCTGCTGCCAGCACTGCCCTCGGGGCGGAGTGCGTAGTGAGGGAAGAGCCGGGGCACAGGCACAGTCGGTTGTGCCCTGCCCTCCGCCGGAAGAGAGCAGCGCAGCCGCCTCGGCACAGGCGCAGTCCTGCTCCGCCTCCTGCCGAAAGGTCTCCCAGGGCAAGTTCGGCTGACTCGGGGCAGTCTTGTTCATCATGCTTTTCATCCAACGAGAGGACGGACCATCATGAGTTCGCCCTCTTTACGGGCAAAGGGGATCAAGCCCGCCTGCTCAAACAGGCGACGGGCCGGCCGGTTGTCCACCTGCGTGGTTAGGACGACCTCCAGCCCTTGCCGCTCCGCCCACACGAGAGCCTGCTCCAACAGCGCGCGGCCCAGGCCCTGCCCCCGATAGGCCGGCAACAGACCGATGCCCAGTTCAACCTGCCCCGGTCCGGTGGAGAAGAGCCGGCACCAGCCGACAATTTCCCTGACCTCTTCGGCGACCAGGAGGAGATGGCCGGCATCATGCGGGCGGGCGAGGGCATGGAGCCAGGCCGGCGTCGGCTGGAAGTGCGGTGTGGCCATCATCCCCTCGGCGCAGACCTGGTTGATCGCGGTGACCAGTTTTTCCCTGTCTGCCGGCTCGTAGCGGCGAATCATCGTTCACCCCTGCGAAACTCGCGGCGGCAGGCCGTACTCCTCCAACACCCTGTCCATCCGGGTGGGTTCCTGCAACTTATATTCCTTCACCGCATCGGCGATGCCTTGGTGGACCAGTTGAAACTCCTCCCGGTTCAATCCGCGCAGGCGGCCATAGATCCGGCGGATCGCCCCGCGGATGTCGCGAAAGTCCGAGGCAAAGCGCTCATCGTAGGCCAGGGCAAGGGTATAGTAGAATGCCGCCTCCTGCAAGCCCTCCTGTTCTCCCTGGTCCCGGAACCGGCGATAGGCGAGTTGTCCCAGCAGGAGATGAGCCTTGCCCAGGAGGAACCAGTAGAAGGTGGGGGAGAGTTCCTGACGGGGACCCTCTTTCGGGTCAAAGCCAGGTGTTCCCTGGATTGCCTCATTTGCTTCCTCTTCGGCCTTTTTATTATCCCTCGTGTAGTAATACAACCAGGCCAAATTCACTTGGGCGTCCAGACGGCGGTAGGCCAACTCTTCCCCGGCCAACTCCATCGCTTTTCTCAAGTCTTTCTCGCTCTTTTGGGTCAGTTCCGTCCGTTCCCGCACTTTGTACGTATAGTACCGCAGATGCATCCAGGCCCACTGGCGGTAGATGCAGCCTCGCTCGATCAGGGCCTCGACCAGGCGAGAACGCTCCGGCACCGGCCCCTTCTCCAGGTCAAAGATTTCCACCGCCTCATCGGCATTCCGTTCGGCCTGGCGGAGCAGTTCAGCGCCCTCTTCGGGGGCATAGAGGTGGGGAAGTGAACTCATCCTCCGCAGCGCCTCGGCCAGGGCGATGTCGGCCAGGCCGATCCCGCGGGGGTTCTCCAGGTCGCGAAAGATGCCCAGGGCGCGCTCGCAGTGGACGCGGGCGCGGTGCATCTTGTCATCGCGGGTGAGGATGAGGCCGAGGGTGTTCTCGGAAAAGGCCACCGGAGCCCGTGGCCCCAGTTCCTGGCGCATCCGCAGGGCGTCCTCGGCTAACCGCACGGCCCTGTCGAAGCGGCCCAGTTCGGCCAGGGCCCAGGCCCGGTTGTTCAGAGTGTTGGCATGCTGTGCCTGCAAGGAGTTTTTGCGCAGTTTATCCGCTTCCTCCTCGACCAGGACCCGCCACCGTTGGGAGGCCTCTGCATAATTCTCGACAGCCTCCTGGAACCGGCCCACGGTGCGGCGGAGGTAGCCCAGGAGGTTGTAGGCGTCCGCCACAAGGATATCCCGCTGCCAGGCCTGTCGCTTTTCCGGGGCCATCTTTTCAAGTTTCCTGATCGCCTCCCGGAGAAGTTGCTCCGCGTGGTCAAACTCCTGGCCCAGGTAGGCCAGGGCCTCTGCTTCGCGGATGTCCAGATGGAGGGCGTAGAGAGGGCCTGCCTTCTCCAGGAGGTCGGCGCACCGCTCCCGTAACTGCCGTGCCCAGGTCGGCACCTGACGATCGCTCCGACGGTTGAGCCGTTCCAGGCGGCGCAGGGCCATATCCACGACGATCTCCTCCTGCAGGCCCGCAGGCAGGACCACCAGGCCCTCCGTTGCCTCCTTCACCGGCCCCTCCGTTGCCTCCTTTAGGAGGAGGAGCAGCTCACTGCGCAGGAGGTACTCCAGGCTTTCCTCGCTGGCCCAAAACGCCTCGCGGGCATAGGCCTGGTAGGTTTGGAACCCGTCCGTCGGATCGTTCCGCAGCCGGTAGTAAACCTCTTCGGCCATCAGGTTGTAGAGGCGGTCGGTCTCCCGGGCCAGTTCCAGCGGTTCGTCGGGGCCTTTGGGCACGCCCAAGGGGATATGATTCCCTGCCGGCATCCCTGCTTTTCGCGGCTGCGACAGTTCGGCCACCTTTTTCCGCTGGTTGGCGATCGTCTCGTCGTAGTAATGCAGGATCGCGTCGTAGTACCTCTTGCGCCTGTGAGGATCGCCGAGCAGATGGCGGTCCCACAGGGTATAGATTTCATCGTGGAGAAAGCCACGCTCATCCTCGGGGCGCACCTTGACGAGGGCCAGATGGGAGGCCTGCTCGAGCAACCTCTTGGCCTCGGTCTCGTCACATGCCCAAATCTTGGCCAACAGCGGTGCGTCCAGCCCCCGTCGGGCGCAGGCCAGGGCCTCGAGCACCTCCTGTACCTCCCCGCCGGTCTCTTTCCAGTGACGCACCAGCGCCCGTTCAACCTCCTCTGATACCCGCTCAAGGTCCTCCTCGGCAGGAGGTTCCTGCAGCCAGGAAGGAATGCTCTCGGCGGTGAGGAAATAGTCCGCCATCATCGCCAGCAGGATCGGCCGCCCTTTGGTCACCCGGGCAATAGTTCGGCGCACTTCTGGGGGGGTATCCCTGATGGTTCCGGCCCAACGGCGCAGACGATCGGCCAGGTTTGGCTCCTTAGCCTCCTCGGCCTCCTTAGCCTCCTCGGCCTCCTTTTCCAAAAAGGCCGCTACCGCCTTCAGATACGCCTCGGATTCCTCCTCGTTGAACGGCCCCAGGTTGTGCGGGTGCAGCCGTTGGCCCAACGCCCGTTGAAGTTCCTCTCCCAGGTGCGGAGACGGCCGGCCGGCGATCAGGACGACCGCGTTCTCAAGCCGAGGGAGGAGTTTTTCCAGGAGCCAGGACAGCACCTCGACCTTCTCCGGCTCCCAGCCCAGCCGCTTTTGCACCTCATCTTCTCCCCAGTCCAACCGCTCGAGCGTGTCCAGAGCCAAGACCAGACGGCTTTTGGGGGGCGGCCGTAGTTCGTCGAGGAAGATCTCCAGGGCCGCATTTTCCAGATCCGAGAGTTCCCTAAACATCCCGGCCAGGTCGTACTTTTTGCGCTCGAATTCCTCCAGCGCCTGGTCGAACTCCTGAAAGTCCAGAGAGGACTCTTTGAGCAGCTTCCGCAACGACCGGGCCAGCCCGAGCGGCGTGTGGACGGCGGTGTGGTAAAAATCCACCAGATCGGTCGCTGCCAGGATGCCCGCATGATGCCATTCCCCACCAGGCCGAACCCGCCGAAGCACCGCGCGGAGGAGGTAGGTCTTGCCGATCCCGCCGGGACCGGTGAGGTAAAAGATCTCGGTGCCCTCGCTCTTGCCTATCGCCTCATGAATCTCGTTCAGGATTTCCTCGCGGTTCACCAGTTCGGGCAAGGCCCAGACCGCAGCGTAGCGCAGTTCCTGTTCCTTCATTGGTCACCTCCTCCTTAGGATGGTGGGGGGCTCGTCGTCTGCCGTAATATTCCACAGTGGTAGTCGCGCCAACCTTTGTACTGGGGGGACTGAGAAGACCACTCTTTGTATAGGTCGCAGGCCGCCTGGTGCAGGGCCTGCCAGCACTTGGGCGCGTTCTCCCGTAGGGCCGATTCCAGGAGGGTGCGCACGGCCTCGTCCATCACCCAGTTGTTCTCCTTCCAGCGAATCAGGCGTGTGGGTATAATCTTGTTCAGAGCAGTTGTGCAGTGGGTAAGGGACCACTTGGCATCCGGGAGAGCGGGGAGGCGAGCAGATGGACAGGTTTGACCGTACGCTTGGGCGTACGCCGGTAGGAGGCGTTCCATCTCCTCTCGCCGAAACCCATGCTCGAGCACACAGAGTGCCCAAAAGATACCCTGATCCTCCGCCGGAACCTCCCCCACGACCACCCCGGCGGACCTCCACAGGGCCTCTTTTTTCCCCTGCGGCCACGCCTCGGCCAGGAGGCGGTTGCTCTGAGGGTGTCCTCCGGTGAGGCGATGGATCTCTGCCACCTCCTCCTCATTGAGGCTGCCGGTAATCTTCCGGCACTCTTCGAGCCTCTTGACCTGGTCGTTCGTTTCATCCAAGGAAAACGGTTCCAGTTCGTGCACCTCCGCTTTGCGGATGGCGTGAGACCAGGAGTGGCCACGGGGCAGTTTGAGCCGGCCACCGAGGACGACAAGCAGGTTCACCCGATCCAGCAGGGGTTCCAAAAGGTACCAGTCCAGTTGCTCCAAAAACTTCGGGGCGCACTCATCCACGCCGTCCAGCAGGAGGATGAGAGGCCGGCCGCTTTCGGCCACCCGGGCAATGAAATACGAGGCGCGCTCATCCACAGGGGCAGGGGGGGACTGATCGGGAATCCCCACAGCGTTCGCCATATTTTCCACAATCTCGACCACAGAATAGGATGGGTGCCGGAGCGTTTTCGCTGGCGGCAGGTGCAGTGAGAGCTTGCAGGCAGAGTCCTCTCCCAAAGTCACATGGCAGACCACAAGGCCTTGTTTCTTCCGCAGGTCGCGGGCTGCTTGGCAGAGAAGCCAGGATTTTCCTATCCCCTTGGGTCCGGAGAGGCGAAGGACACGCCCCCTCCCCCCCCCGCCGATCAGTTCACCCGCCAAGTCAAGGATTTTACAGAGTATCTCCTTTCGGCCGGCAAACAGAT
>FWWM01005755.1_pt1 | contig 26764 bp, 25 predicted proteins | sample 2228351 | NCBI WGS metagenome assembly FWWM01 (sample SAMEA103939774, study PRJEB20133) | metagenome | reverse complement strand
GAGATGTTTCGGTAGTGATGACGGCCGTGCCTTCGGGTGGAGGCTGAACTGTATTTGGACTTATGGCGCATGCACCTAAATACCGCACATAAAAATATCCGGCTACTACCAATGGTGCGTATCTGACCAGTTCCTGGGCAGTAGTTGGTAATTTTGTTAATAATTGCAATACTGCATGCGGAGCTTTTTCAACCAAGTCTTTTAAAGAGTTTACAATCTCTTCGGGCCTGAATTTTTGGATTTGTCCAATTACATGTTTCCAATCAACACTACTAGAGTCAGTTGATTTTGGTCTGTGGTTTTCGGTGGGGTTTAAAGCATTTCTCATGGTAGCCAATGCGTAGGAATCTTGTCGCTTCCCTTTTTGCGCTATTTCAAGCGGGGACGGCTGGGCTTGCCAGATTTCAAGTTGCGCCAGAGTAATTTGCAGAGTAATTTCTTGATTGTTTGGATCAATATCAGGATTGGCAAATGAAGCAGTAATGAGTGTATCCGAAGATAATTTCCAACCAATAATTTGGGGTGAAGGACTAATGCCCCGGTTATTTTTCCGGCCGTTTTTTTCAGGCATTGAAGTGACCGGTGTGCCGGAAATAATAATCTCTTGAGGAGACAGCCCCCTGGCCTCTTGGAAATACTGTCGGGCTCAAGCCCCTCTGGTGAACACTGTTTACTTGCCCAAGTCACCCCTATATCTTCTGGGGCAGCGATAGACTCTGGCGCAACTTTCCTATCTAATTCTGCAATAGCTGTTAAAGCCATATGATTTACCTTTTAATACCTAATACGATTTACCCTATAGTCTGTATTATACCAGAAGCGGGCAAGGGGTGGGTGAAACTGACTCAATTGCGGGGACCAATAGGTTTAAGAACGGCTACAATCTGCTAAAAAGCTTAGCTTTTACGAAAGCCAAGCTTTAGAAAATGAATAATTTGCTTCTTGATATGCTTTTAACTTATGCTTATGGAAGGACTATGTGCCAGCATTGTCTGCAAAAACACAGGACGCACAGACAACCCTTATTGGTTTTTATCGTGGTGGGAATATTGAGCACAATTTGGCTGATACTGCGCACCGGCAGGCGGCCGGATCGTATCCGCTATCCGTGCCAGCAGCTGGCAGCGGCCAACTCACTCATGTTTTTAGGCTGGTTAGGCGGGATTTTTTCCGGACACTATTTGTACCGCAAATTTAAAGGTCAACCAGTAGTAAAAATCGGTCTGCCGATAGTTTTGATATTTTTATTTATACTTGGATATAAAAGTTTTGGCATTGATATTGTTAAAAATTTTAGTTTTGCCCAAAGTTATGATCACGCCCCAATTTGTCCGGGGGGCAACTGCGCGACTTGGCCTAAACCGCGGGTGGTATCTATCAAAAATACTGATGCTGTCATACCTGCAACTGTCGGCAATTGCCCCTCGCCCTATACTGCCAGTAGTTGTTATTTTACCGATCAACAGGTGAACCAAACTGTGGTTGAAAACATGCTTGACCAGGCTGTCACGACGATGACGGGTCGCGGCAGCGTCTCACTTGCCTGGACCAAGCTCTTTAGCGACAAATTCGGTAGCGATTACCAGGCAGGCAAAAAGATCGGTATCAAGATAAATTTCAATAATTCAGCCTCGGGCTACGGAAATGCCGGTCGTTATAACCCCTTACCCCAGACTGTTGTAGCACTTTTAAAACAGCTACGTGATAAAAAGGGTGTCCCGGAAGAAAATATTTACCTTTATGACTGTTCCCGCGCCTTTTATGCTTATTTTACCGATAATATTTATCAAAAAGGCTTTACCAAAATCCATTATGTGGGTACACGCATCGATTCCTCCTATCCGGTAGTCAAAGAACCCCCCCGGCAGGGAAGCCTCGTAAAACTTACGCCCCATCACGACATGTATATTTGTGCTCAAGTGGAAGACACTTTTGATTATATTATCAATCTGCCCTTACTTCGGCCTCATGGTGGAGCCGGAGTGACTTTGGGATTTAAAAATCATTTGGGCAGTTTTTATACGGGGACCGGCGGCTATTCGATCGAAACTTTGCATACACCGATTTACAATCCGGGCAGCGCAATTGATATTTCTCATCCGTTGGTGCAGTTAAACGGCCTGACGGCAAACGGTTTTTCAGAAATTCGTGATAAAACAGTCCTGACTCTGGTTGACGGTTTATACAGCAATAACAATAACAATACCGATCCACCCAATGTGATTTACGAAACTCTGATACTCGGACAAGATCCAGTAGCGGTGGATTCGGTGATGTTTGATCATCTGCGTACTTTTTCCCAAAGGCCCACAGTAGTGAGTCAAAATTATCTGCATGCGGCAGCTCAAGCAGGACTAGGGGTGCACGAACACTGGAACACGAGTACCAAAAAATATTCTCAAATAGATTATGTGTCTTGCCTGGAGAATTGTGTCGGAGTAAGTCCCCAACCGAGTTCCAGCAGTTGGCCATCATCCAGTGTGACTTCACCAGCATCACCTTTTAGCCCAGGTGATGTCAATCATGATGGATTGATAAACCATGATGATTTGGTATTGGTGATATTAAATTTTAGCAGACAACCGACTCAAGTGCCAAATTATTTCGATCCGATGGTTGACGCAAAAATAAATATTTTCGATTCAGCCTATGTAATAGGAGATTGGTGACTAAGACAGAAATCAGCTGATGGCATAGCCCGTTTGGTGATTTGCTATATTTATGGATTTTTATCTAGAATAACAGCAGATGGTGAAAAAAAACATTTTTTGGATATTTATTGTTTTTATTTTCTTAATTCAAGATCATGCAGCTCTGGCTCAGACACCAGCGCCAAAAGATTGTTCAAAAACTTCAATTTCCACAGCCACTGGATTGGTAAAGCCCCTGACTGATATGAGGGCCACTGAATATTATCCCAATATTACAGATCCATTTCGTCAGGATGGTGGATTGTATGGACAAGGTATAAATATTTTACCGTTGACTCATCCGCATATGCAGAAAGCTATAGCTGCTACAAGTCAGATTGTTCCACGCAATGCTGCTGGTGACCCTGACCCCAATGGTAAGATTGGGTTTATCTCCTTGGGGATGTCCAATACCAAATATGAATTTGATCATTTTAAAAGTTATCCGGCAGTTATCCAAAAAAAATCACCCCAAGTAGTTTTAGTCAACGGTGCATGGCAATCTATGGTTGCTCAAAGATGGTCAGGTAGGGAGATCACTTGCGGAGTGCCACCGCCTTCTGGTGGAGTTGGTGGAGTGACTGATCCATGGCAAAATTTTAATGACAAAATCACCCAAGCCGGGCTGACCAAAGCCCAAATCCAGGCGGTGTGGATGAAACTAACTAATGCTTACCCGCAGTCTTGCAATAATAATGATTTTGCTGACTTTGTAAATAAAATGTATGAAGATATGCGGATGATTATGGAGCGGCTGAATCGGCCTGATCCAGCAAATCCTTCGGTTAAAGAATATCCCAATCTGAAAGTAATTTATGTTTCTTCCCGGATTTATGGTGGCTACAGTCAGGATCCTTTGAGCCCGGAACATTCAGCTTATTGGAGCGGCTTTGCTATGCGTAAACTGATTCAGGATCAAATGATTGGGGATAACAGTGGTATCACTTATGATTACCCGATATTGCTTTGGGGGTACAATGGGCCGAACGCCACAACATATTTGTGGGCCAACGGGGTGATACCCAGAAGTGACGGTTTGACTTATCAATGTTCGGATCTTGTCACAGACGGCGTCCATCCGGCAGATGGGGCCAAGATCAAAGTCACTAACATGCTTTTAAATTTTTTTATCAGTGATCCTTTGGCTAAAGTATGGTTTACCGGTAGTGGAGTATTGCCTTCTGCCACCCCTTTGCCAAGTATTGCTCCGTCGCCCGCAAGCGCCTATTTTCAATTTGATATTCCGCCTCATCCGGAAACCTTTGTTTTTCAGCTTAATGACCCAATTAAGATCCAACAAGCCCGGGATATGCTCAACCAAGTCATGCCTATGCAGTCAGTGATGGGAAAAGTGATAAAACAAAGTCAAAGTTACAATCCGCCTTGGAGCTTTCATTTAGATCCGAACAGCGTGACTTTCTTTAGAAGCGCCACCGAGGTTTGCGATGCCCATATCCAGTATGTTGAAAACAATTTGGCTCAAGTGTGTACAACCATTTTACCAAATTGTGTTTGGTGTCCCTGGAATTCCAGACTGATTGCTGAGGTTTATCCGGGGCAGGCATCCGTCAGCCCTGCACCTTCTGGATCACCTAGTTATAAAAAAGGTGACGTCAATCATGACGGAATTATTGATCAGTTAGATCTAGCGTTGATATTAACCAATTTTAGCAGACAACCGACTCAAGTGCCAAATTATTTCGATCCCGTTTCAGACAGCAAAATTAATCTCTGGGATGCAGGATGGGTGATAAAGTATTGGTAATATACTAGACAATTAGTTGTTAACTTTACAGATTTATAAAAATCAACTATGTTTAAAGTAAAGAGGAGAATAATATTTGATTTGTTTTAAATCATTTATGAAAAAAATCGGTTTTTATCTTAGCTTTATTCTTGTTGGATTGATCTTTTGGCAACTTTGGCAAAATCCATATCCAAAATCATTTCCCAGTTACGTCGGCCAAGATGTCTCGGCACAAACACTTGGTGATTGGCCTATGGCCGGACATGATCCGGCACGCTCTTCTTGGTCTGCCGAAAATGTCAGACCCAATACTTCAAGCCCGGTCTGCACCAAGGTGATTGGAGCATTTATTCCGCATAAAGTGCAGATTATCGGCAGCGGCGATTTGATTTATGTTTCAGCGGCCGACGGAGTTCACGCATTGAATTATGCCACCTGTCAAGAAGTTTGGTGGTATAAAACTGAAATGCCTGTTGGTCATTCGCCGACTATTGCCAACGGCAAACTTTATGTCGGAGTCTATGATAAAAAAATTCATGCTTTGAATGCCGCAACAGGTGCCAGATTGTGGACTTTTTCAGGAGAAGCTGGTTTTGACAACAATCCAGTCGTGGTCAACGACCGCTTATATACAGGCGGCAGAGATGGCTATTTTTACGCACTGGATGCCAATAGTGGGAGTCTGATCTGGAAATACAAAGCCGAAAGCGGTCTGTCTTTTTCCCCGGCTTATAAAGACGGAGTATTGTATTTTGGCGACAGGGATGGGCGGGCTTATGCCCTGAAAGACAATGGCAGCAATTACCAATTGGTGTGGAAGACAGCGCCGCTTTCGGGGGCGGGTTTTACTTCATATTGGCCGGTGATTTTTGGCGACCGAGTTATTTTTTCTGGCGGACACCATTATGGATATGGTAGAACTACAGGCGGAAACAGTGATTGCGGACAGGCAAGTGTGGTTAATGGCAAACCGACCATGTTTGAAAGATGTGAGGCTTGGCCGGCCGGAAGTCAGAGTGGAGATTTATTTGGACCAGCACTCGGAGAAGGGTGGATCGACGCCTCTGTTCCTTATAATTATTTGCGAAATAAACCCTGGAGACAGACCATCTTTGTCCTAAATCGGGCAACTGGAGCATTGATGGAGACACCGCCGGTCATCTGGCAGGGGAATGCCAGCACCGAAACACGAGCTCCGGCTGTTTATCACGGTATTGACGGTCTGGCTTACTTTTACCAGTCGATTGTTTATGAAAGCGCTATACCTTGGGCAAGAGTCACCGGCTGGCGGCCGTCAACACCGAGCCAACTTTATGTTCCGTGTGTTTATCAAAAAGGAGTCTGTGGCGAAGCGGCTGATAAACCCGGAGCCATTGCCGCCGGCGGCAATTATATTTATATCAAAACCAATAGGGGGCGCAATGTTTACTATGTAGATGTTACCAATGGTACTACAGGTAAAATAAGCATTTCCAACAACAATCCAGCTTATTCCAATTTTAAATACGGGATGTTAGCCGACATTAATGATACACATGGTTTGCAAAATCCGCCGACTCCCTTTCGGGGAAGAATCTATTTTCATAGTTTTAATACTGTCTATGCTTACTGATATCAAGAAAAAAACGATGCGAATTCTTACTGTAATCCTGGCCTTTTTGCTCCTAATTTCTTTTTTAGGAGCCAAGTCCTCCCAGGCGCAATCAGCTGATCCTCTAAGAACCAAACTTGAGTTGGAAGTGCAAAAAATTATCAGCAGTGGGCATCTAAAACCGGGCTATTTTTCTGCAGGTATGCTGGATATGATGATGGATGGTCGGGTAGGCGAGGCTTTACAGGATTATTTTCATAATTCCGCTGACACTATTTACACTTTGGCGATAGCCTTGCCTTATTTATCTTCATCTTTGCAATCCCAAGTCAAAAGCTATCTGCAGCAGGAATATATAAATTATCCTTTGGGAAGTGTGAAGTGTGACACATGTGGGCTGGTCCAACGGAACAAACAGATCGGAAAATCCTTGGCCGGCCGATCAGCAGCTTGCACCGCAATCTGCAGGAATTGCTGGGAAAACGAGTCAATGGAGTTTTTGGAATTTCAACCCCTTCAATTTTTATGCCGCCTGGAAATATGCCCAAGTTATGGGTAATGCAGCCGAAGTTTTCAATAATATCAAATCAAGATATGAAGCTCCTCCATCTGATAGCTCCTTTATCACCACCTATCCACCGCTTCATGTATTAAATATTTATATCGCCGGCCATATTGGCTATTTGGAACTTGAAAAACTGGCAACAGGTAGTGAAACTGCCAGTATCAGGAATAACCTCAACCGCTTGATCAATCTTCGCTTATCACTTCTTGACAGCCTGACTCCCGAGTCGATCAGAGGATTAGAGGCTGGAGGTTTTATTTATCTGGTACCGGAGCTGGGCGATATAATGTATCAGCAAAAAAGAACCAGAGTCCAGCAATATGTCGATACTTATGAGAAAATTATGCCTTACTGGTTTGTGGCTGGTGCAGACGAACAAATCAAAGATCCGTTGCGGGGAGATTTTGGAGCTGAAGGATCAAATACGCCGCTTTATGCCGTCAACTCGCTGTTTTCCGCTCGGGCTTATGCTTTGAAACAACCGCGAAGTGAACTCGAAAAATATCTCGACTCGCCCTTCTTTGCGCTAGGCGACTTATTTTATATTCAAAATCTGGTAGCTACCCTAAAAGCCGGTGGTTCACTTCCCAGTAGTCCGGCAAACCCCGCAGACGCTGATGGAGATGGAGATGCCGACATTGATGATTTTAGGCGGTGGATCAACAATTATTCCCAACTAGTAAGCAGTAAAACAAATGGCGACTTCAATGTAAATGGTAAAGTCGAGTTGCTGGACTTTGGGATTTGGAAATTTCATTTTGGTATATAAATATACATAATATAATTTAATGTCGATATCCATCCAGGAAGTAAAATTTATTCTGAGCAAAATAGGCCTGCTTTTTTTTGTTCTATTTATTTATAGTTTAAATATATTAGGTCATATTAAACCGGTAGCAGCATATGAATTGATCTTGCCGGGAAATTTGAGCTTAACCAGCAAAGGCGGAGGCTATTATGATTTTGCTTATAGCGAGAGCGGTTGGAGTTTTACCGGTAGTATTTTTAAACCTCCAGGCACAAGCTTACCGGGGATAGTCATCAGTCATGGAAAAGGGGGCAGTGGTTATCTATTTTGTGCTGGTACCAATATTTGGTTTCCGGAATATCTGCGAATTTGCCCCAATTATACTCATGCTTCATCTGCTGCTGGTGGCAATGATGATGCTTCCAGTTGGGCAGGAAGTTTGGAAAATGTCAGAAGGGCGACCAGGGCTTTGGATATTATGGTCAGTCAGCAACTAGAAAATCAGCTGGGGGCAACAGCTGATCCGAAGCGTTTATTTATGTGGGGCAATAGCATGGGTGCGATGGTGACTATAGCCACAGCAGCAGAAGTGGGTGAGCGAATTCAAGCGGCAGCATATACTGCAGGCGGCATTTCTACCGGCAGCAATTATCAGCCAAATGATCCGGCTATTGCCGCTAGGATTGAAGCACCTATATTGATGCTACATGCTCTCAACGACGGCACCGTATCACCTGATGCCAGCCGGACTTTACGTGATGCACTAATTAGCTATGACAAAACTTACCAATTGGTCTTTTTTGCTTCAGGAGGTCACAATATGATGCATGATCCGGCTTATCAGCCGGTTTTAGGTCAATTGATGAAAGCTTGGTTTGAAAATCCGGATCCAGTATTGACTTCAATTTCTCCCAATTCCGCAACAGCCGGATCATTGATCACATTTACCGGCAGCAATTTTGGTACAAATTTAGGAAATTTAAGTTCTGTGATCTTTACAAAAAATAAATTGGGGAATATTTCTGCTTGGTCAGCCAATTCTATCAAAGCCAGCGTCCCCCATGATGCTATATCAGGATTGGTCAAAGTTGTAGTGCCGCAGGGACCGGTGACCGATCCTTTAATTTCCAGTACCGAACAACCAACTGGTGGTAAAAGATCCAACGGTATTTATTTTACAGTTGGCGGTCATGCGCCTTCCAATCCGCTACCCTCCACAGAATACGCCACAGGGGATGTCAATCATGACGGAAAAACAGATGCCAGTGACGCTAAATTGATCTTAAATAATTACGCCCAAAATTCTGTCCAAGTGACGAATTACTTTGATGCAGTAGTTGATAGTAAAGTCAATAATCTGGATTTGGGGTGGGTGATAAGAGATTGGTAAGTGATGGCAGCTTTCAAAGCGGGAATTTTTGTTTATTACAAATTTAGGTATAGTAGATTGGAGACATAGCCATAAAAATATATTCAATTGAGTCTGATTTTCAAATGGAATAGATAGAATAGACAAGGCGATTTCGGACGCACTTGCAATACTACAGTTTATTAGTATAGATTTAAATTATGACAAAAAAAATTGCCTCATGGGTGAGATATCTCATGAGTCTACAGTTGGTAATTTTTCTTTTGTTTACTTCCAAAAATCAAGTGTGGGCTTTGATTCCAGGTCAAATCATGATGGATCCGCAAAATCGCAGTTTTATGGTATACAACCGCGATGCAAACGGAGATGGAGAGCTCGATCCATTTTTTATGTGTGGAGCCGGGGAACCGGAGGAATTTTTGTACACCGAAGGGACTACCTACGTACAGGCCAATGATGTAATCAATAAAATGATTGGGACAGGAGCAAACGCGATATACTTTCAAATAATTCGCACCGGCGGTGATATCAGGCCAGGACAGCCGACAAAACAAGATCCGTTTATCAACAATAATCCTGCCACACCCGGAGCCAATATTGATCTGATCAGACAGTGGAAAAGCAAATGGCTGGATAAAATGGACCAGAATGGGATCACCATGTTTGTTTTTTTCTATGATGACGGAGTCTCTCTGGGGTCGAATAATGAGCAATTTTTCGCAGATGTTGTAAATGAACTGGAAAATTATAAACACCTGATTTGGATCGTGGGTGAAGAATCTCGTGAAGCTATGGGTGATGCTACAGTAAACAAAATTGCCGATTGGATCAGAAAATATGATGATAACGACCATCCTGTGGGAAACCATCAATTGAATGGGATTACCTTTAACACACCCTCCCTGGATGTGTTTGCTATCCAATACAATAGCGGCGATCTGCACCAGGCGATGGTAAACGCTTGGAACAATGCCCGCGGTAGATATAACAATGTCATGTCGGAATCAAAGGCAAGTTTCGGATTGGATCCTGTTTCCTTACGCAAGTTTCACTGGTCAATAGCTATGGCGGGAGCTTATCTTACAGAATTGGATTGGTGGTATTGGGGAGACATAAATCGAGCGCCTTCACCTGAAGAACTTAAAAACTGCGGCAATATGCGGAAATTTTTTGAATCAACTACCTTTAACCGAATGGCGCCTAGTGATAGTCTTAAATATGCTGACACTGATTATGTTTTAGCCCAGCCAGGCGTCAGCTATATTGTTTATACGGACAATTATGGCAGCGGTATAGGACTGACCAATATGAGCTCCGGTGTTTATAATTTGGTCTGGTATGACATCGTCAACAATAAATATATAACTCAAAATGGTGTCAGTATCGGCAGTGGTACCCAGGTCTGGACCAGACCTTCGGGAATCAGCGGGAAGGAAATAGCTTTATTTTTGAAAAAAATCAGCGGCGGTGGAACCACTCCCACTCCGCAATCCAGTCCGACGATGTTACCGTCTCCATCGGCTCCAGCAAACCAAGCACCAGTTGCCCAAAGTCAAAATTTGAGTGTAAATTCCGGCAAACCATTGGACATCCAGCTTATTTATGAAGATCCGGATGGCCCCGGTCCCTATACCGTAAACATTATCCAACAGCCGGCTCACGGCACGCTTACAGGAAACAATAATGATTGGATTTATACTTCTACCTTCGGATATGTCGGGTTTGATAGCTTTAGTTGGCGGGTAAATGACGGTATAAACAACTCCAATATAGCTACAATTTCTATCAATGTTACTGTACCGCAGTATCAATCGCCAGATGTGGATGGGAACGGCACAGCTGAGGGTGATGATTTAAAAATGCTTTTGGGGAATTATATGAAGGTGGGAAGCGGTGGATTTTCTCGATCTGATATTGACAATAGTGGTAAAGTAAATATTCTGGACGGGGCGTTTGTAATAAAAAGTTTGAAATCTCTCATCAGTCCTAGTCCGTTGGCCACTCCCAGTGTCAGTCCTGCAAGCTCACCCTCAAACAATCCTTCTGGTGGTAGTGGCAAATTGCCTGTCAAAATTGGCACCGGTGCTTATCCGGCAATAACCGTAGACTCTCAAGGTTTTGCTCATATCGTTTACGCAAAAGACGGCAAACTGGTTTATTGTAAATACAACCCGGCAGCTTTGCCCGGTAATGAATGTCCGGTACAGGAAGTTACCGGCATCACTCAAAATGCCTCTTACCGCAACGATCCAGATATCGTAGTTGATTCTGGCGGTAGACCCCATGTGATTGGAGGTACCGGAAATGGTGGGGGGCAATATGCCTTTTGGAACGGTACTAGCTGGGTAAAAACCGGCACTTTTAATCGAGATACGGCCATAGCAGTGGATGGACAAGACAATATTTATGTGGTTCAGCGAGGTAACAGTACCAATTATGTGCAGGTTTATAAAAAAGCTGCTACCGCTACTGTATTTACCCCATTAACAGTGCCGCAAATTGGGGCTGAAAATGATCATGTGTATACCGATATTGATGCTTCACGCCAAAATGACTTCGTGTATATAGTATATCGACACGGATTACCCACAAAATGTGCTTCCCTCTACAGCAGCAATGCTGGTGTTTCCTGGAATAGTTCTGGTATAACTGCTGATGATACCGAGGCACCGGCGGTAACGGTAGCCCCTGATGGCAAAGCCTATGCAATTTGCGGTACGGGTGCGGCATTTGAGTGGACGGGGAGTGGTTGGACAGCAATTGGCAAAGCAGTCAGTGGCGGCACCCGGTTTTTACCGATGTTGTCAGCAGACAAAAGCGGTAATTTATACGCGAGTGTCTTTGGCGGTAAATACAATATCCGCAAAAACGGAGCCTGGATAGGTGAAAAAACAATAACTGGTTTGACTTCCCAAGCCAAAGGCTTTATGAGAGTAGCCGGTGCTACAAATTTTGCATATGCGGTATGGGAAGAGGGCAACACCAATCCGGCTCTAGATGCCAATTCGGCCAGTTTTGATATAGTACTGGGAATCATTCAATAATTTAACTCCGGGTTAAATTCCAGACACACCCAAAGACGTTTGTTGCGTTTCTTCTCTTTTGGGGCGACTGATATATTTTCAAACCATCTATCAGGTTGGGTGATTTGGGAAGTATCAGAAGTCAGTCATCTACTCGCAACCCAAAACAGCAATAGAGAACAACCTAGCACCAGTTGCGCCTAGGGTACTGGTGGAAATTACAGCTAGTTCTGCATATGTGCGAATTTTGCCAAGAGATGAAAGATTGGAGTAAAATGACTTTATGGTGGTCTTTTTCAAAAAAACATTGCGCGATCGCAAAATCAGAGTGCTTTCCCAACCAGAAGTCGGGTGCTGGATTTCGGTAACAAATCCGCATGACAAAGACAAAGCTTGGTTAGTAAAAGACCTCGGTTTACCCGAAGAATTTATCAAAGCCGCTTTGGATAAAGAAGAGGTAGCGCGGATCGATAGCGAAAATGGAATACGGATGTTTCTCTTCAAAATTCCTTTTGTCGAGATGGAGGCAGATATCGAGACTATTCCTTTCGCTGTTATTATCAAACCCGACTTCATTATCACAATATGTCTCAAAGAGCATCAAATTATTTCGGATTTAACTTCCGGTAAAGTCAAATACTTCAATACCACTACTAAGACCAGATTTTTACTCCAAATTATCCAAAGGATCAATTATTACTTTTTATATTATCTGAAGCAGATTGAAAAGGAAGCCGAAGCGGTGGAAAAAATGCTGCAGCAGTCGGTGGGCAACAAAGAAATCAGCAAGCTTTTAGGTTATCAGTCGACGCTTTTGTATTTTAATAAAGCTGCTTCGGGCAACAATGTATTGATTGAGCGCCTGATGAAGGGCACCATAGTCCCGCTTTTTGAAGAAGATAGAGAATTGCTGGAGGATATATCTTATGATACCAAACAGGCGCTAGAGACGATCTCGGTATTTTCTGGCATTTTGACCAATACTATGGATGCATATGCTTCGATAGTTTCCAATAACCTGAATATCGTGATGAAGTTCCTAACATCATTTACCATCATTATGTCAATTCCGGTGATGATGGCTTCATTTTATGGCATGAATGTGCAATTGCCCTTGGCCGATCATCCACAGGCATTTCTACTGGTAGTGTTAGCCTCTATTGTCGCGGCAGCCGGTGTAGCCTATATTTTTGTCAGGAAAAAATATTTATGATCAGGCCTATCTTACTTCTTGACAAAATTATTTATTTTACTATAATAAAACTTTATTTTAGTCTCCTCAATCCTCGTACCCTTTTTAGGGTGCGAGAGTTGAGGAGATTTTTTGTGGTGTTTATGCCAATGGGCAAACAAGCCATTCTTTGGTATGATAAAGCCAGATTATGAAGGGGAATCATATAGAATAATTAGTAACAAAAGGATGAACTGATGCATGTTTTGGTGTTATTTAGGAAATTTTCTAGTATCTTCCGTCAATTTAAACTAGCACATCGTGCTGGTGGCTTTGCAAAAAGTGTTTTAGGATAAAAAAAGACCAAGTTTGTATTTGGTAAAACCTTACTGCAGCCAAATTGAGCCAGCATGATGATTGTTAAGCATGAAACAGATATTAAATGAGGCAATAATTGAGGTTTTAAAACAAATGAAAATAAAGGATGTGGTTGCGGAAGTAACCCAGACGGCGGATTTGGCACATGGGGATTATACGACCAATGTGGCGCTGGTGACGGCCAAAAAGTTAGGAAAAAAACCTTTGGATGCGGCGGAAGAGATAGCAGAAAAGTTGACAGTTCTCTGCTCTCAATTCAGATCTAAAGAATTAGGACTTTCTACTGGCCAAAGACATCAAACGACATCAAATTTGGGTGAAAACAAGCAGTTATTACAGGACATAGAAAAAATTGAAGTCGCACCCCCGGGATTCATCAATTTTTACTTGTCAGCCTCAAGTCTTAGCAATCAATTAAACAAAGTGCTAGAAGAGAAAGAGACATTTGGGACAGTAAAGAGTATACAATTGGCAATTGACAGTAAGCAGAAGACTATCCCAGAATTCAAAAAACCTCAAACTGCAAACCTCAAACCGCAAACTAAAAAGATTATGGTCGAATTTGCTCATCCCAATACGCACAAAGCCTTTCATATCGGGCATTTACGCAATATTGTCACAGGCGAGTCATTGGTAAGATTATTGGCAGCGCAAGGTCATGCAGTAATTCGAGCGAATTATCAGGGCGACGTGGGGATGCATATCGCAAAATGCCTTTATGGCATACTGCAAAACCAAAAACCACCAAGTAAAAAGCAAAATTTTTCCGCTAGCAATAAGAGGAAATCTCCTGCAGAAAAGGCTGTATTATTGGGAAAAATGTATGCAATTGGCAGTCGGGCTTATGAAGACAGTGAGGAAGCCAAAAAAGAAATCCAAGACCTCAACTTTCTTATTTATGCTGCTGCAGCGAAGTTTGCCCAAGAGCGGGGTTTGCCGGCAGCATCGACTGATTATTTAAGCTTTGTTAAAAACAAAGACAGACTTGAAGAAGTATATCAGTTATGGAAAGAAACACGGCAGTGGAGTTTGGATTATTTTGACAGTATTTATAAACGCGTTTATTCTCGTTTTGACCGTCTATATTTTGAGAGCGAGTGTTTAGCGGGTGTGGATTTAGCCCAAGAGGCTTTACAGAAAGGGATATTACAAAAGAGTGATGGGGCAATTATTTTTGATGGCACAACCTACGGACTTGATAAGCGGGTATTTGTCAATTCCATGGGACTGCCCACATACGAAGGCAAAGAACTAGCGTTGGCTAAAATGGAATTTAGCGAATTTGGCAAAATTGATCAGGTGATTCATGTGGTCGGGCCAGAACAGACAAGTTTTTTCCAGGTGACATTTAAGGTTGAGGAACTTTTAGGTATTATTGAAAATTTAGATCAGCAAAAACATCTAATTTATGGATGGGTACGTTTGAAAAAAGGTAAAATGTCCTCGAGATTGGGGAATGTGGTTTTGGGTGAATGGCTTTTGGCTGAAGTCAAAAAAGCAGTCTATAACATATTACAAACTAGTGAATCAAATTATAACAATGAAGAACAAGAAGAGATTGCCGAAACAACGGCAGTAGCAGCAGTAAAATATTCATTCCTCAAAGTTTCCACCATGCAGGAGATAGCCTTTGATATCGCAGAGTCGGTAAATTTGAATGGCGATTCCGGACCATATCTTTTGTACACATATGCAAGATGCAAGAGCGTTATTCGCCGCTCACATATATCACCGATTAGATTTCACATACAAAATAAATTACCCCTTGCCAAATCCATTTTACCATTGAATTATGAGGAAAACATAGTCATTCGATTAATCTACCGGTATCCAGAGATCATTGCTACAGCTGCAGATAATTTTTCGCCGAATGTTTTATGTAAATATCTGTATGATCTGGCAAGTGCTTATAATACTTTTTACAAAATAAACACAGTGTTCTTGGCGAAACCAAAACTAAAATCAAAAATCACAAATCAAAAATCAAAATTGAATCTGAAAAGACTTGGCCAAGTGATGCCATCAATGATCCCGAATTGGCTATCGATCCGATGAAAGATCACACAAAAGTGCCATTTGACCATGACACGATGAATTTTCGTCTCGCCCTCACCTTCGCCACAGCCCAAATTCTAAATAACGGCCTCTATCTATTGGGTATCAAGACTTTAGAGAAGATATAGGTAGAGGACCAGGAGAAGATGTATTTTAAAAACTATCAAAAAGCAAATTATTTTGTAAAAAATATACGTGGCGGATTAGATTTAATTACCAGTGATTATAAAGTTTTCTAATAATATCTAGAGACTTTTCCAAACTTGCAGGAACCACAGCAAAGGACATTGTCGGGGCCCCTTCTTTTTAAATTTAGCGGATATAATAAAAACGTTGGTTTAAGTGGTATATACAAGCCTGTTGCCTCATCCACTATGATAATTTAATTCCAGTCATCTGTGGCTTTTTTTAATGTCTGCTTAGTATAAGAGCAGAATAAGTCGACATAATCTTCGGGATATTGGAGGAAAATAGTTCGAGGGACTGTGGTAAAAAGATATATTCCGGTAGGCATTTTTACCTGAGGATTTCTATTTGAGATGAGCCACATTTGATAGCTATTTCCAATGCGGACAGGATAAGTTTCGTAGATCCCCTTTTCTATAAAACTACCTGGCAATCAACATAATAAGTTCGTGCCACATTGGCGGTGGTCTTAACAGTCCATTTTCGTCATAAATCCCCGACTCTTTGGTCATACCAGTTAAAAATTTATTTAGTTACGAGTTATACTGTCAGAAAAGTCCGGATGTCAATTTAGATGAAAGGCATGTCTGACAGGAGACGTGTTGGGGGTGTTAGGAAATTGATTGTCAAGTCAATTTAAAATAAAATATTTTTCCCATCACCGAGAATTTCCACTATCATTTCTATAAGCATCTTTGTGCTGTAAGTTTAATAAAGTAAAGATGAGAAAGACAATATAAATGGATTGGTTTGTAAGTTTATCTGAGGAATGTCCCCAAGTTTTTTAAAAGTTAACACCTGGGACAGTGTGGGCAGCTTTTGGGAGTTTGGGAGTTTTTGGAAATTTTCTAAAAAAATGCCTATGACTGTTGCAACTATTTGTTTAAGATAAATAAGGTGGCCAATTTTCATTTCCCCATTTGCATTAGCAAATAATTTTTGCCACCGTACTTCCAGATTGTGACAAATAGGAGTACGAAACAATTTGTTATTTGCAAATATCCATCTCGGATGCATGGGGCGTGAGGCTTTGGGGAAATTCAGAAATTGCCGACATAAAAAAATATTTATCCCCGAGCTCTTTCACTGTCAACCAGTATGGGAACAAGACACCTAATTCTACCGTCAGGAGATTTAAATAATTGAGCTTCATAAATGCCTAGATTATTCGTAAGTGCAGGACACTTCCGACAATTTGGTACAGTTACCGGATTGCCGCGCGTAACACCTTCATAAGAGACAAAATATTTTGACCTTTTACACAATCAACTATTGGTTGGGAGTAAGCTATAGGCATAGTCAAGCTATAAGTTTTAATAAAATAAACACCAACAAGTGTTTATTTATCAAATTTGATGTTTTGAGTAGTCAGAATAAGATTATATAAGATTTGACAACAGAATAAAAGTCATTAAGCAGAGACGACGCTTGACAACTGGCAATATTCAATAGATAATTTAGCCCATCAGAAAAATCTTTTTGGTGAAAAACCATTTTTTTATGCCAAATAAAGAACTGTTTGAGTCCAAAATAAATTGTTTAGCAGAAGATTTACCAGAAAGAGCAGAGCTTTATCTTTCTCGTAAAGCCCTGGCGGCAGCCAATTAGCTGTTTGATTTTTTTGATTCTCTCAAAAAGAAAGTAGACCCAGATACATTATCATATGTCAACTACGGGCCGGTTGCACCAACTGAGCCAGAGCCACCAGTTATTGCAATAGGACAAAAAATGATTTTGCTGAATATAATATAGTACTTTTACCTAAAAAGAGACAGTCAGGATCTTTTGCCGATGGTGTGACTATTGCAGTTGGAGACAAGCAGACAGTGGGAATCATATTTAGACAGGCTAGTCGATGGCAGAATTTGGGAAATGTATTAGAAGATGGGAAAATCGCCGGACTGGGATATTTTTTGCAAATTGGTCCCAATAACCCCGGGAGAATTATCCGGTGTTAGCGGTTTATCAGGTAGGAAAAGCATACAAAGTCGCCGACCTTGGAATCCGGCAGATACACAAATTACAGGCATATGTCATTTTTGCCGGTATTACTGGGCGACTTAAAAATGCACAAAGATTATCATATCTTGGCTTTGCCTTAATAAAATAATATTTTTACTATGTTTGGGTTTGTGCTTGCACCAGCCGGATTTATCACAATATCAAGCGATATCATTGGGTAAAAACAGGCACGCCTGATTGATCTAAGGATGAGAAAAAGATTTAAATCAATAACAGAGAAATTTGTGGGCCAGCCAATAAAGCCTGTGCCAGATACTCATAAGATAGTGCCAGAAATACGATCGCAGGTTGCGAAGTATTTCGAAGCTGATAATACAGATGAATTGATGTTGGGGCATTTTCCAGGAGCACCTGGGCTCAATTTTACGGACCCAGAAAAATCCTGGGTATCTAAATTGAGGGGGAAATTTATTAAGGGTAATACCTGCGTCTATTCTTTTGCGGCAGAGGGATATACTATAATTGCCATTACTGCAAGGGATAAATTGGATTTTATGATTGACAAGCAACTACGAATAAGTGAGGTTGGCGATTTGTTCATCGAAGGCATTGGAGATTATTCACCTCAAATGCTCGTATTGCTTAAAGACATGGTTGCAGGAAATTTTCCCTCTGTTGCCGCCGGATTTAATCTATCGTCTGGAAAATAAAAAATAGCTGTAAATATTTATTACAGACTCTTTCTTTTTGCGACTTGGATTTTAAGAAAAGCGATGAGTTTAACCAACAGAAAAACTTCCCGGTTGCCGTGTGCGACAGGCATGTGAACCTCTTCTTGGAGATAGTTGGGGGCGTTTGGGATGTGGGAGAGAGTAAATTTTTCCAGTATAATGCATTTCATGAGACAAAGTTGCATTCGAAATTTTTGTATCATTGCCCATATTGATCATGGAAAAAGCACTTTAGCCGATCGGCTATTAGAAGCTACAGGGACAATTGAAAAGCGGAAAATGCAGGAGCAAATACTGGATAGCCATCCGATTGAAAGAGAACGAGGAATTACCATCAAACTGGCTCCGGTGCGGATGGTATATAAAAATATAGAAAAGTTAGCACAGGTAGAAGAGCAAGTAGCAAAAGGTGAACAGGGGGTTGCCTTGACTGCTATGACCACAGCTGCTACTTCTTCTACTTTTATCCTGAATCTGATTGATACACCTGGTCATGTGGATTTTAATTACGAAGTATCCCGTTCACTTCAAGCCTGCGAGGGGGCGATACTGGTGGTGGATGCGACGCAAGGAGTACAGGCACAGACATTGGCAAATTTGAATTTGGCCCGAAAACAAAACTTAAGCATAATTCCCGTAATAAATAAAATAGATCTACCCAATGCTCAAGTTGAAAAAACCAGAATGGAGATTTGGGATTTAGGATTTCAGGATGAAGAAATAATCGAAATTTCAGCCAAATATGGCACTCATATCGATCAAGTGCTAAAAGCCATAATTGAATGCATCCCGGCGCCTCAAGGTAAGGTTGATAAACCTCTGCGGGCATTGGTTTTTTCCTCACAATATGATGTCCACAAAGGGGTAGTGGTGTTTGTACGAATTGTTGATGGCAGTGTCATAGGCAGTTACAAATTTCCCACTCCCAACTTACTATTTATGGCTTCGGGGGTAGAATTTGAGCCGCTAGAAATCGGTTATTTTACTCCAGAAATGAGAGCTTCAGGAAGACTGTTAAATGGTGAAGTCGGCTACATAGCCACCGGACTTAAAGACATGAATTTAGCAAAGGTGGGAGATACAGTGACGCTTGCCAGCTTTATAAAAAAAGTAGAAAAAGTAGATTTACCAACGGATAAAAGAAAAGTGGCTAAAATCCCAGCAGACCAGGCAAAGCTAAAAACTGCCTTTTCTACATCTTCCTCTTTTAGTACCTCTGCCAAAGGTGGATTGACGATCAAGGCTTTGCCTGGCTATCACGAACCTAAACCCATGGTATTTCTAGGTTTGTATCCCATAAACAGCGACGAATATCCGCAGGTGCGTGAGGCCATGGGAAAATTGCGCTTATCCGACAGTGCCTTTACTTACCGTCCTATATCTTCACAAGCACTTGGTCACGGTTTTCACTGCGGTTTTTTGGGACTCTTACACGCCGAAGTGGTTCAGGAACGATTGGCTCGGGAATTTGATCTGAATTTATTGGCCACAGCGCCAACGGTGGAATATAAAGTTATGTTTAAAACTCAAAACTCAAAACTCAAAGGTGCTAATCGGGGTTTTACCTACATACAATCAGCCGCTGAATTTCCTGACCCCTCCCAAATCGAACAAATATTGGAGCCGCTGATGCAGGTAACCATATTTGCTCCAAAAGTCCATACTGGGCCGATCATGCAACTGTGTCAGGATAAGCGGGGAGAATATATTGAGCTGGAGTATATTGGTGAACAAGTGAAACTTGTTTATTTGTTGCCTCTATCAGAAATGATAATTGATTTTTTTGATAAACTGAAAGGTGTGACACAAGGTTTTGCGTCTTTTGATTATGAATTTTTTGATTACCACCGAGTCCAAGTAGTCAAAATGGATATTTTGTTAAATCACGAAAAAGTAGATGCCTTTTCCCAGCTAGTGGTTGAAGAAAGAGTCGCCAGTTTGGGAAAGTTGATGGTAGAAAAGCTGAAGGATCTGATTCCGCGACATCAATTTCGTATTCCCATCCAAGCTGCCGTCGGAGGTAAAATCATTGCTCGGGCTGATGTGAAGCCGTTTCGTAAAGATGTGACGCAAAAACTTTACGGCGGTGATCGGACGCGCAAAGACAAACTTCTGGAAGCGCAGAAGAAAGGGAAGAAACGGCTGAAAATGGTTGGCCGTGTAGAAATCCCGCAAAATGCCTTTTTAAATATATTTAAAGCGATCTAAATACCTTCCCATTCGACTCGGCGGTAAGTATATCTATTGCGTCGCTCAAGGGGTCCGATCTTATTTCCGTCAATTATTGCTCCCCATCCTTGAGGTAAATTTTGAACAACAATGGGTTTTTTACCTCCGACCCACCGCATACGCGAAGTATCATAGACTCCCACTTCGTAAATACCCGGTTCAGTCAGCCAAAAGGGCCGTTGAGTCACTGGCTGGCCATTTAGATAGATGACGCAGGCTCGGGGAATTGTACGGGTTCTTAAAACCATATTTCACTTATTGAGCAATCTGTTGAAAATAACCAAGAGGCTATTTACTCCCAATACGACAGCTAGAGTTTGGGTCAAGTTTTGGACAATTTTTAAAGTAAATTCGAGAGCTTGACCGGTGACAACTAATTGAACTCCGCTTAAGTAGAACGCAATCAGAAACAGCCCCACGACAAAAGCAAACATCCAAAATCCTTCCAGATCTTTTGCTGATGAAAACATATTATTTGATATAGAAAATAGAAGATATCCAGCAAGTATGACAAGGCCGCCTTGTTGATATATGGAAGTAGTTTGAGGCCAGATATACCCGAAAGTCCAGATGATCAGCGACAGCATGGCCAGACCCAAAAATAGAGGTGCCAGACCGACCAAATATTTACGAACGAGATCAACTTTGGCCACCTCTAATGAGCCGATCTGGATATCATGTTTGGTGCCGTCAATGGCAACTTTTGGGGTAAAAGAAATTTTGCCCGTAGGTACGCGCAGGGCTTCAGCCATTATCAGATGCGCTAGTTCGTGGATGATGGTGCCGGGAAGAGATAACAAGCTGAAAAGGCCGATGGCTATATCACGATTTTTGGCTAATTTAAACAAAAAAATATATAATGAACGATTGATGCTGCGGGTTAGGGCATAAAGCAAAATCAATTCCAATATCAACAGTAAAAACAGCTTCATTAAAAACTATTATACCAAAGTAAATTATGCTAGAATGATGAAACTGTTTGCCCGGGTAGTTTAGTGGTAAAACGAACCCTTGGTAAGGGTTAGAGCGCGGGTTCGATTCCCGCCTCGGGCTCACGATTTTCACCTCTATCATCCTCGTCCACGCCAGGGCCTCTTTTTGTATCATATTTTTATTCTGCCCAATAAAATTCAGACTCTTTATTGGAGAAGCCGATAATTTCATCTCCAAAGTTTTTGAATCCGAACATAAATATGTGGCCGGGTTTGCCAAAAAATATAAATTGGAAGTTTTAGTTTGCGGCAAACAGTTTACTGAAGTTTTAGATGCTTTATATCAAGCAAAACCAGTAAAAACATTGGCATAATATGTGGCAGTTGCAGTATATAAAAAAAATAAATCCTCCGGACAAAGACATTTGTTCAGGCTTAAATTTATTAAACTCAGACTTTCGGTCAAACCGGGAACGAGAGGTAGTATAAAAAATAGGCAGATTTTACTGCGGACAGATTTGGAGGTGTTTTTGCCAACGTTGTTGAAGAGATTTATCAGTATATTGATTCAACCATTTAAGCAAGGAACTTAAATATGGTCTTTGTGCCAATTCGCTTTGAGCAAGACAACTCTGCCAGTTATCAAACAAGATTTCCTCCTTTTTACAATAATTTTTATCCGGTTGGCTGGCAGTGAGGCTTTCAATATGCAGTCTGTCCAATTCCCGCTTGGCTTTTTCCGTGCAGTCAAGGTATTGTTTGCCAGACCAAACAGTGAATATGAGGGCGAAGAATAGTCCAAGAGCGATAAGCCAATAAAATATTTTCATTGCATCATTGTTTACTATGCCACTGTAAAAACCAATTCTATGGCAATATAAGGCAAAGTGCTTGGCTTGTTTCATTATGCAACATTCCGGACTTAGTTTGCAATCACTTATAATTTGAAAAGTGAGGTTTATTACCTGTGAAAAACAGATTGCTCCCTCAATTATTTTTAATCAGCATACTGCTATTGTTTATTTGGCCAAGGGGTTTTTCAGATAATTCTGTGAAGGCAGTGGACCCTTTTTCGTTAATCAATTCACCATTTGGCATCACATCCAGAAATGATAACCAGGCGATAGTTGAGACAGGCTCCGGCACCAATTGGGATAATCTGATTCTGCGAATCAAAATGATGCATAGTCTGGGGGTTAAATGGGATAGATTGTTTGTCAGCACAGGGGATATTTTTTTGGAGGATGGGAGTATAAATCAAGAATATTTAGACTATCTGGATCAGGTAATGGTGTTTATGCAAGATTGGGAGATCAAACCTTATATTCTGCTTAACAACAGTTCGGCGGTAGTCGGAGCGGGTGGTAAATGCGATTCTAATATAGAAAATGATGCCAACTGGCCATATGATTTATGGCATTCGCCACCCAAAAATTGGGACAAGTGGCAGGAGTATTTAGAGACGTTGGTTTTGCGATACGGTAAGCCAGGCCGCAATATTGTAAAACACTGGGAAATCTCTTTTGAAGAGAACCTTGAGGGCTGTCCCTTTGCCCAAAATCCACAATTATATGTAGACTTTTTCAAAAACACACGAAAAGTGATCAAAAACTTAGATCCGGAAGCAAAAATTATTTTAGGTAGGCTGTTGCCGGCAAATATTGCATATCTAAATACCATTCTTGATCTAGGCATTGGCCAAGACATCGATATCATCAGTGTTGGTGGGCCCTATCAGTGCAGTGGCGCCGCCAATTTAGTAGTTAATTCAGATAAGATAATGTCAGTCTTGGCCCAGCATGGGTTGACAAAAGACATTTGGTTTACGGAAGTAGTTTGTGTCTCGGACATTGATTTAGACGGAATTACAGATGAAACAGGGCTAGCCCATCAAGCCGATTTCGTCAATGAGATCTACACCCGCGGATTGACAATCCCATCTATAAAAATTTTTTTCCAGAGCCTGATCGACCGGTTAAATTTTGTCCAAATCAACAAAAGCAGATCCGGGCTTTTTGGTGCCGATATCTCAAACATCAGACCGCCATTTTCACCAAAACCTGCTGCCGGCGTTTATCAAGATTACGCACTGGACTACCCTGAAATTGCCACACCTTCCTCACTTTTGACTACAAATACCAGTTTGGCAGTTGTGGTAAACCGGCAACCGGTAGAGAGGGCAACTGATTACAAATTGCAGTTTTCCCAAAATAAAATTTTTTCAATTTGGTTAGAACTGAAATTCATACCCAGAAATCCCAAAATATACTCATTGCACGAAGAAATCTGCCAAAAGGGTTAACTATTTACTGGCGGGTGGGTGCTTTAGATCAATATGGCAATTTTAGCGGTTTTTCACCAGTACAGACAGTAAATTTTCCTACTATTAAGCAACTTATCAGTGGTTGGGGTAGTTCCGCTGAAGATCAGAATGCAGATGGTAAATTTAATACACTGGACTTTGCTGCCCAGCTTTGGTATATGGATTAATTTGTATTGCAGTCTTTGGTTGATTGTGTGAATAAAACATAAATTAGATACAATTTTTTTATGAATAACTTAGTTCATTTAGAAATCCGCAATCCCAAAGATGATGAGACACCGATTGAGGCGGCGACGCAAATCTTTGCCTCACTTGTCTCGGAACTATCGGACTGTTCAAACGGCTCTACATCCGCCCTTAAGTTTATGCCTTTGAGCTATTTTTATACAATCAAACTATATATTTTTATATCACTGTCCCGGCAAGTGCCGAGACATTTATCCGCTCCCTAGTCACCGCTTCATTTCCTAATGTGGCAATCAATAAAACTGCAGACCCGCTGCCGTATATTCTCAAAGATAAATTTATCAAAATTGGCGAAGTCACACCTTCATATTATTGGTTGCCAAACAAAACATATCAGGATTTCAAAGAAATCGACTCCTTATCCAGTGTGATCGGCTTTTTATCCAATAGAGCAGCGGAAGAGACAGCATTGGTGCAAATTATAATTACACCAGCTTATTTTCTTGGACGGATAAAACAGTAGCTTTCAGGCTATTAGTTGGCACTCCGGAGGTAGCTGCGGCTTATCCGCTGCTTCTGCAGCAGGCTGGGACATTTGGGGCATTTTCTTTAGGAGAGGGAAGCCAATACAGTTTTCGCCGCCGTTGGTTTTGGCCGAGCAGATTGTTAAACCGGATTAAAAATCGCTCAACTCATTTCTTTGAGCGCTGGTTTCAAATACTTAATGCTCAAGAACTGGCCACCATCTGGCACCCGCCGGGATATTTGCTGGAAGGGATCAAAAACATCGCCTAGGGTAAAACACTATCTGGTGAGCCGCCGGAAAATTTACCCACTGCTAAAACTGCCACGGAGGAAGAACGCCGAGATATCAATTTTTTTGCCAAAACCGAGTTTAAAAACGAAGAGCAAATTTTTGGCATCAAAACAGAAGACAGACGAAAACATGTCTATATCATTGGAAAAACCGGCGCTGGTAAATCGACGTTGATCGCCAATATGGCGATTGACGATATCAGAAAAGGCCGGGGAGTGGGGATTGTGGATCCGCACGGTGATTTATCAGAGATAATATTAGATTATATTCCCAACCGCCGGGTAAATGATGTGATCTATCTGGAAGCTTTTGATACAGAAAGGCCTTTTCATATCAATGTTCTCCAAAAAGTACGGATAAACAACACAAAGATTTGATAGCTTCATCAATTGTGACCATTTTTAACAAACTTTATGCTCAGAGCTGGGGACCACGATTGGAGTATATTTTGCGCAATGTGATATTGACTCTGATTGATGTGCCGGGAGCAACTTTGGTGGATGTGTTACCGCTTCTGTCTGATAGAAACACCGGATGAAAGCCTTGGAAAAAGTCGAAGATCCAGTGATCAAAAATTTCTGGTTTAATGAATTTGAAAAAATGCATAAAAAACTGAGGACAGAAGCTATTTCACCAATTCAAAACAAAGGCGGCCAATTTGTTTCCTCGAAAATGGTCCGCAATATCATCGGCTCGGCCAAATCCACTATTGATTTGCCCCAAATTATGGATAGAAGCAAGATTGTGATTTTGAATTTGTCTCAAGGTAAGTTGGGTGAGGATAACGCGGCACTTTTGGGAGCCATGCTCATCACCCAAATTCAATTGGCAGCTATGCGCCGAGCTTATATTCCGGAAGAACAGCGCCGAGATTTTTTTCTCTATGTAGATGAGTTTCAAAATTTTGCTACCGGTGCCTTTGTGAAAATTCTCACCGAAGCGCGTAAATTTCGCCTGTGTCTGACGATGGCTAATCAGTATATCGAGCAGCTTGATTTGGCTATCCAAAGAGCGCTTTTTGGCAATGTCGGGTCTTTGATTTCATTTGTGGTTGGGGCCCGCGATGCATATTTACTATCCAAAGAATACGGCGAAGTTTATAGTGAAAACGACTTGGTAAATCTTGGAAAATATGAGATTATCATCAAACAATCAATAGACGGCTTGACTTCCATGCCTTTTCCGGCCCGGACTTTACCTTTACCAGCGGTGAAGAATGAGAATAGAGATAAGATTGTGAGGCTTTCGAAAGAGAAGTATGGGAAGAAATTGAGCTGAAAAATTGATCTTTATGCATGTATTGAGCAAGACATAACCAAATTTCAATAAACTCTATCGATAGCTGTGCGTGGGGAGATCCACGATGACCACGGTCACTTTCTCGCAGCCACGGCCGCAGTTCGGGTCATCATCGAAAGAAGCGGCAACCTGTTGGAGCATCCAACCCAGCGACACATAAGCGCCACTAGGCATTGGCGAGTAAATGCCAGCAGAACGGACGTAGTCCGTAGTCATTGCAATCTCATTGAGATCTGTTGACGTTCCGTCGTCTGGATTCCCCCTCACGATGATCAGGTAAATGTTATTTTCCTGATACAGCAACTTGAGCTGCGCGCCATCGTGGGTAAAGGTCACTACCCTGACTGCGATGTATGTGTATCCGCCTTCGGGAACTAACACGGGGGTGACAGCCGCGCTCATGTGGTCGAAAACCGCGGTATTGTCCAATAAAACCCCGGCTTCGGCGAATGTTTCCAGCGTCGCCTTGTCGTCTAAAACGTCGGTGGTATCCTTAAAAGGACTCCAATACCACTCGACGTTCCAACCTGGTTGGAACTCGCCCGAGACCGTCTCGGTGTTTCGCCGGGTTCTTGGGTTGCCGCGACTTCCTCGGTCACAACGACGGTCTGTCTAACGATCTGGGTTTGTCGGACAACCTGCGTTTCGACGACCACGGTTTCCTTCACGGGGGGGCAGCTGCCGGTCGGGAGTTCAAAGCGACTAAACCCCACCAAACAAGCAAAGTCAGCACTATCAGACCGATTAAGACGATCAATTCGC
>FWWM01005754.1_pt1 | contig 26779 bp, 27 predicted proteins | sample 2228351 | NCBI WGS metagenome assembly FWWM01 (sample SAMEA103939774, study PRJEB20133) | metagenome | reverse complement strand
GACGGCCTCGAGCCCTACCTGCGGCAGCACACCGGCCTGGTCAGCGCCACGTACTTCTCCGGTCCCAAGCTCGCCTGGCTCCTGGAGCACGTCCCGGGGGCGCGGGCCCTGGCGGAGCGCGGCGCGGCGCTCTTTGGCACCGTGGACACCTGGCTGATATGGTGGCTTACGGGCGGGCCGCAAGGAGGCGTGCACGTCACCGACTGCACCAACGCCTCGCGGACCATGCTCCTTGACCTGGCCACCCTGGAGTGGGACGAGGAGATCCTACGCTACCTGGGCATCCCCCGGAGCTGCCTCCCGGCCGTCCGGCCGTCCAGCGATCTCTACGGGATGACCCATCCCGACGGGCCGGCCGGCGGGGAGGTGCCGGTCTGCGGCGACCTGGGCGACCAGCAGGCGGCGCTGGTCGGCCAGACCTGCTACGAGCCCGGGGAGACCAAGAACACCTACGGCACCGGCAACTTCCTGCTGATGAATACCGGAGAGCGCATCGTCTCCTCCTCAAGCGGCCTGTTGACCACCGCCGCCTACAGCCTCGGTCCGCGGCGGCGGGCCTATGCCCTGGAGGGGTCCATCGCCATCACCGGCGCGGCGGTGCAGTGGCTGCGGGACAACCTGGGGCTCATCGCGACGGCGGCGGAGAGCGAAGCCATCGCCGGGTCGGTGGAAGATTGCGGGGGCGTCTACTTCGTGCCCGCCTTCTCGGGGCTGTTCGCGCCGCACTGGGACATGTACGCCCGGGGGGTGATCATCGGGCTGACCCGCTACACCGACCGGCGACACCTGGTCCGCGCCACCCTGGAAGCCATCTGCTATCAGACCCGCGAGGTGGTGGAGGCGATGGAGCGGGACGCCGGGCGGAAGCTTGCCACCCTCAAAGTGGACGGCGGAGCGGCACGCAACGACTTCCTTATGCAGCTGCAGGCGGACATCCTGGGCGTCCCCGTGGTGCGCCCCACGGTAAGCGAAACCACCGCCCTGGGCGCCGCGTACATGGCGGGGCTGGCCAGGGGGTTCTGGGGCGGACTGGAAGACCTGCGGGCCAACTGGCGCGTGGACCGCGTCTTCGAGCCCCGCTGGTCTGCGGACCGGCGCGAGGCCGGCTACCGGGGGTGGAGGCGCGCCGTGGAGCGCAGCCGGGAGTGGGTGGAGCGGCCGCCCGCACCGTGATCCCGGGGTCTGCCGGCGGCCTGGCGGCCTCGCCGGCCCCCGCCCTCAGCGCACGCCCAGAACCTTCCCCGCGCGGTTCACATCGCGGGGCTTCACCCAGAGGATGGCGCCGAACCGCCCGCCGCCCGCGGCGAGGGCGTCGGTGGCGGTTACGTTGATGTTGGCCGCGGCCAGGCGCGTGAAGTAGTCCACCAGGGCCCCGACCCGGTCGTTGCCCTGGATGACGAAGGCCTTCTTCGGCCCGACCACCGTCCAGCCGGCCGCCCGGGCCGCGGCCCTGAACCTGGCCGCGTTGGCGGGGACGAAGTCCACCTGCGTGCGCCGGCCCTGGGGGAACGCATGCACGGCCAGCAGGTTGACCCTGGACTTCTTCAGGTGGGAAAGAATGCGCGCGCCCTCTCCCGGCCTGTCGGGCACGTCGATGTAGTAATAGTCCACCGTGCGAACCTTGTCCGGCATCGCTGTCCCCTCCTAAAGAAGTGCGACTAGTCCGCCTTGCCCCTATCCCCGTCGGGGGCGCGCCGCAAGCCCGCAAGGCACAGTACGCCGCCTTGGGCAGAGGCCGCCAGGGCCGGCTGGCCCGGCGGGCCTCCCCACAGGCGCAGCGGACTCTAGCCCTCCTCCTCCTCCGAGCTCGACCAGAGCGGACCCGTATAGTCGTCCGCCCCGCTCATGCCCCCGGGCTCGCCCATGCCTCCCATCCCCGTCTCCGGCTCCTCGCGGGCGGGGGCGGCCGGAGCGGGAGGGGTCACCGCCGGGGGCTTGGCAGGCGGCCTGACCGGGGCCTTCCTCGCCGCGAGCTTCCGGGCAGGGGCCTTACGCACCCTCGCGGGAGCCCTGCGAGCGGGCTTCTTCGGGGCGGCCTTCTTCCGCACAGCCCCTCCGCCCGCGGCCTTCCTGGTCGCCTTCCGCGCTACCCGCGCGGCCTTCCGTGGAGACGCCTTTCCGGCACCCGCCCGGCGCCTGCGCGCGGGACGCCGTGCGGCTTTGGCCTTCCGCTGTGCAGCCACGCCCATCCTCCCTTCCGTCCTGGAGTCGACGTACCCTCCACCACGAAGGGTACCACGCACAGAGTTTTCTTCGCCGCGCGAAACTCCTGCAGCACCGCCCGGATCCGTGGATGGCGCCCCGGTCCGGGACGGCGGGCCGTCAGGGGAGGGCGTCGGCGCTCTCGTGCCGGGTGAGCAGCTTCCCCCACCCGGGCTCGCCGATGGGGCGGCCCTCCCGCGCCACCAGCCTCCCCCGCACGAACGTCATCACCAGGCGGCCCTGCACCTGCCGGCCAGCGTAGGGAGTCCACCCGGCCCGGGAGACGACCTCCTCGTCCCGCAGCTCCCGGCGGGAGGTCGGGTCGACCAGCACCATGTCCGCATCCGCCCCCACCTGCAGCGTCCCTTTGCGCGGGTAGAGCCCGTAGAGCCGGGCAGGGACCTCGGCGACGGCCTCGACGAGGCGAGGGAGGGTTAGCCAGCCCTGGTGCACCGCGTGCAGCATCAGCGGCAGCGTGGTCTCCACACCGGGCAGCCCGAAGTGGACCTCCCAGATGCTACCTCCTTCCTTCTGTGCCCGCGTGGCCGGGGCGTGGTCGGTGGCCACGTGGGTGATCTCCCCCTGGCGCAGCCGGTCCCACATGGCGTCTGCATCCGCCTGGGAGCGGCAGCGCGCCGGAGGGGTGAACTTGCGGAAGGGGCCGTGCTCCAGGACCTCCTCCTCCCGGAGGTAGAAGTACTGAGGGCAGCTTTCCACCCGCACCCTCGCTCCCAGCCGCCGCTCCCGCGCCGCCAGGTCCACTGCCGCGGCATGGCTGGCGTGTGCGATCACCACCCGGGCGCCGCTCAGGCGCGCCAGCAGGGCCACCGTGCCCACCGCCACCAGCTCCGCCTCCCGGGACCGCCACAGGGGAATGACGCCGGAGTCCGTCCGCCCGGCCTCCCGCAGCTGGCCCTCCGCCCCTGCGGTCAGGGCTTCGTCCTCGCAGTGGATCAGGCAGATGGCGCCGCAGGCGGCCGCCTCCTGGAACAACCGCAGCAGGTCGAAGCTGGACAGCCCGGGGATCCCGTGGGTGGTACAGGTGAAGGCCTTGAGGTAGAGGGCGCCGGCCTGCCACACCTCCCGCACCCGCTCCAGACGGTGGGGCAGCACGTGTGCGGCCAGGCCGAAGTCGACCAGCGAGCGGGCCTGCAGGTGGGCCGCCTTGGCCCGAAAGGCGGCGGCATCGGTCACGGGAGCGGCATGGGTGTGCTCAATCACCGTGGTCACCCCTCCCACCGCCGCGGCAGAGCTGCCGCTGATAAAGTCCTCCCGCTCGGTGGCCCCGGGGTCCATGAAGTGCACGTGGCTGTCCACCATCCCCGGCAGCAGCAGCAGGCCACCAGCCTCCACGGTCTCCCGCGCGGGCAGCCGCTCGCTGGTCAGCGCGGCGATCCGACCGTCCCTGGCGTAGACGTGGGCGGCAAAGGTGGCGGCCGGTGTGACCACCGTGGCGCCCAGGATGGCCAGATCCATGGGGGTCACGCGAAGACCTCAGGATTGGCCAGGTTGGGCGGACGGCCCCCCGCCAGAAAGGTAAGGATGTTGTCCACCACCACGGCGGCGATCTGCTCGCGGGTCTCCCTCCCCGCGCTGCCGATGTGGGGGGTGAGGACCACATTCTCCATCGCCAGGAGATCCGGGTGGACCTGCGGCTCCTTCTCGTAGACATCCAGCGCCGCCCCGGCGATGCGCCCGGCACGCAGGGCGTCCACCAGCGCCTGCTCGTCCACGATGGGGCCGCGGGCGGTATTGATGAGGTAGGCGGTGGGCTTCATCAGCTCCAGCTCCCGCGCCCCGATCAGCCGGTGCGTGCCCGGGTGATAGGAGGCGTTGATGACGACGAAGTCGCTGGTTGCCAGCAACTCCTCCAGGGAGACGTATCGCAGCCCCAGCCAGGCCTCCTCGTCGGCGGGCAGCCGGGCGCGCTTGGTGTACAGGACCGTCATACCAAAGCCGCGCGCCCGACGGGCGATGCCACGGCCGATGGCCCCCAGGCCAATGGTGCCCAGGGTCTTGCCGTGCACCTCGCCGCCGACGAAGTACGAGGACTGGCCGCCGGGGAAGAGCCCTCGGCGCACCGCCCGGTCCGCCTCGACGATGCGGCGCGCCACCGCCAGGAGCAGTCCCCACTGCAGGTCGGCCGTAGTCTCGGCCACGATGTTGGGGATGCAGGTCACGGGGATCCTGCGGGCCGTGGCTGCGGCCACGTCCACGTTGGCCGGGTAGATGGCCGAGGTGGCGATCAGGCGCAGCGACCGCCCCGCCTCGATCACCTCCCCGTCCACCCGGTCGTGCAGCAGGCAGTAGAGCACCTCCGCAGCAGCCACCTCCCGCAACAGGTCTTCCCGCGGCAGGATGCGGCTGGCGTCGGGGAAGACCCGCACGTCGGCCGACTCCCGCAGCCTGGCCAGCGCGCTCTCGGGAACCGGCTGCGTCACAAAGACCCTGGGGCGTGCCATTCCTCTCCCTCCTTGCTTTCCGTCACCTCGCCCGGTCTCCGGATGCCAGGCCCCCAGTCGTCGGTTACTCCGCCAGCAGGCGCTCGTCGTAAGGCATCCGGGAGAGGCGGCGCGGCCCCCGCTCCGTCACCAGGACCATGTCCTCCAGGCGGACGCCGCCGCCTCCCTGGATGCCCGGCACCCAGATCAGCGGCTCCATGGCGAAGACCATCCCTGGGCGTAGCTCCACCTCTGCTGCGCCGGGAAAGGGCTCCCCGATGTACGGGGGCTCGTTGGCCCCCACACCAATCCCGTGGCCGATGAAGAGGCTGAGCAGGTGCTCCGCCAGCCCGTGCTGCGCGGCGCGCGCCCGGACCGCGTCGGCCACCTGTCCGGTGGTGGCCCCCGGGCGCATCGCCTCCATTCCCTCCCGGTGCGCCTCGTAGACGGCACGGAAGATCCGCCGCTGGGCGGCCGAGGGGTGACCGCAGGCCACCGTGCGCCCCACATCGGCGAAGTAGCCGTTGAACATGGCCCCGATGTCCACGAAGACCAGGTCGCCGTGGCGGATCAGCTTGTCGGTGGCCAGCCGGGTGGGCGGGGACATGCGCTCGCCGGAGGCGACAAAGGGGGTGATCACGTGGGCGTACTCTCCGCCCAAGCGGTAGAGCGCCCGCAAGGCCTCCCCCGCCACCTCCACCTCCCGCACCCCGGGCCGCACGGAGTCCACAGCCGCCTGGGTCACCGCGTCGGCGATGGCCGTGGCCTCCTCCAGCACGGCCACCTCCTCGGGCAGCTTGACCTGGCGGGCGCGCTGCATCACCGCGTCCGCATCCCCCCAGTGCACCTGCGGGAAGCTCTGGTGCAGCGCCGCATGCAGCGCGGCGCTGGCCAGGTCCAGGCCGATGCGGCCACGGGTGAGGCGGTGCCGCTGCAGGACCCCGGCCAGGATGGCTGTGACGAAGTGGCGGATCAGGCCGGCCTCCTCCAGGATGGGGATGGGATGCAGCTCGGCCGCCCACGACTGGCGCAGCCTGACCCGGTCGGCGTCGCCCCCGGAGACGAAGAGGACGGGCTCCCCCTCCCCGGTCAGCAGCGCGCCGTTCAGCGCCCCGCTCTTTCCGGCGATGAGCTGTGGCCGCAGCCCGGTCAGGTAGCGCACGTTCTCGTCCTTCCAGACCAGCAGGGCGTCCATGCCCGCCGCCGCCATCTCCGCCCGGGCCCGGTGCACCCGCTTGACCCGCAGGGCCTCATAGTCCACCCGCCGCTCGTAGTCGACGGCGAAGGGGCCGGGAGCCCAGGCCTCGGTCATGGGGCTGCGGTCACGGCCAGCACGATGCGGCCCACCGCCCGGTCGGCGCGCACCATGGCCAGGGCCTCATTGGCCTGGCTCAGGTCCAGGACCTCGGAGACCACCGGGCGGACCTGCCCCCGCGCCACCAGCTCGATGGCCCTGGCCAGCTCCGGGCGAGTGACGTAGCGGGAGCCGATGATGCTGACCTCGTCCAGGGCCATCCGGTCTGTGGGCAGGGCCGGGTGATGCCCCTCCTCGGTCGTGTACCCCACCTGCACGATCCGCCCCCCTTTGCGCAACAGGGCCACGGCCACACCGGTGGTCTCGCCGCTGCCCACGCAGTCGACCACCAGGTCGGCGCCGCGGCCTGCGGTCATGGCCCGCACCCGCGGCACCGCCTCGTCGGCAAGGACCGCCTCTTCGGCTCCGGCCTCCCGCGCTGCCTGGAGCTTTGCCCCGGCGACGTCGACGGCGACCGGTCTGGCACCGGCGGCCCGGGCGAACTGCACGGCGTGGATGCCCACGCCGCCCGTTCCCAGGACCACCGCGGTCTCCCCTGCCTGCACCCGCCCCCGGGTGAGCACGGCACGGTAGGCGGTACCCAGGGCGCAGGACATGGCCGCGCCCTGGACGGCGCTGACCCGGTCGGGCAGGGGGAGTACGTGGCTGGCCGGCGCCGTCAGGAACTCCTGAAACCCCCCCGGCGTGGTGAACCCTACCCACCCCCGCAGGGCGTCGCAGAGGTTCTCCTCCCCGGCGATGCAGTACGGGCAGCGTCCGCAGCCCCAGTAGTTGTAGACCACCACGCGCTGACCCGGAGGCACGGACACCCCCTCGCCCGTATCGGCAACGACCCCTGCGACTTCGTGCCCGGGCACGTGGGGCAGGCGCTGGCGGGCGGAAAAAGGCATCTGCCCGTCGACGATCTTGAGGTCTGTGCGGCAGACCCCGCAGGCCAGCACCCGTACCAGGACCTCACCCGGGCCGGGGCGGGGCGGATCGACGTCCCGCAGGACCAGCGGCTGGCCGAATGCCACCAGGGTCATGCTCCTCACGGCTGGGCCTCCGGGCGCAGGAGCTGCAGGAACTCGTCCGCCGTCACCACCCACCCCAGGCAGCGGCTGACGTTCTGCAGGGCGAAGAGGTGGAGGTCGTCGCCGTACATGCTGGCCACCCCGTCGGCAATGATGATCACCTGCAGGTCCCGGTTGAAGGCGTCGAAGGCCGTGTTCAGCACACAGGTGTTGGTGTTGATCCCGGCCAGGGCCACGGTGGTGACCCCGCGCCAGCGCAGGACCGACTCCAGGTCGGTGCCGTAGAAAGCCGACAGCCGCTTCTTGCTGCGGATGACCACATCCTCTGGAGCTGGCCCCAGTTCCGGCAGGATTTCCGTCTGCGGCGACCCCTCCAGGTTGTGGCCGGAGATGGTGCTGGGGAGGTCCGGGGTCAGCGACTGCCGTGCCGCCTCCACCGCCCGCCAGAAGGGGTTGGTCATGCTCTCCGCCCCCGGATAGGGAATCCTCCGGTGGGTCATCACCACGTGGACGACGGGCACGCCCGCGGCACGCGCCCCCGCCACCAGGTACGCCAGCCGACCGCGTACCCGCTGGGCCACCTGCGGCTCCACCGGCATGGTGGCCACCTCCGGGTCGAGGTGGCCGCGGTGGGCGTCGACCAGCACCAGGGCCGTCCGCCGCGGGTCCACCACCAGCTGTGCCCGCAGCGCGGCCACCATCTGCGAACGGTCCACGATGCGCAACGAGGTCTCTTCCACCGCCGCCTCCTCGCCGGGAGTCAGGACTCGCCCGGTATGACGGGTAGCAGGAGGTGGGAGTCGGTGTCGCCCCCGCCGTAGACCCGCACCCGCCCGCCGTAGACCTCCGGGCGCCGGTCCCAGGGATGGTCGTGCAGGAAGGGCCCCGACCCCCGCATTTCCGCCCAGGGACCCAGCTTTCCGCCGGAGACCTCCCGCTGGAAGTCCCTCCCCTGCACCAGCAGCTCCAGGGAGTAGCCGGGGGGGACGACTATGGAAGTGGGCCAGATCTCCACCTGCACCTCGTAGACACGGCCCGGGACAAGCGGCTGGATCTCGTCGTGGGTGTGGTAGGGGCGGTAGGGCGTGGTCAGGTGCGGGTCCAGCTTGCGGTGCGAGGCCCTCAGCCACCCCTGGGCGACCGGCGCGCGGGGCTCCACCGCCCCGGTGAACGTCACCTCCGCCCCGGAGGGGTCCAGCAGGCGGATCACCAGGAACAGGTCGGCGTCGGATGTGGCGGAGGCGATGAAGAGCCTGGCCGCCAGCGGGCCGGTGATCTCCGTCTCCGCCTCGAACGGCGGGGTGCGGAAGGCCACCCCTTCCCGCAGCGGCGCGTACTCCACCCAGCTCTGCGCGCCCGGCCGGGGCCCCAGCGTCCCCCGCGCCGGGTCCAGGTAGAGCTTCGTCCAGCGGGTGCGGGCCAGGGGCCATTCGTGCTCCTTGCGCAGGACGAACCCGTCGATGTGGCGGATGTTCAGCAGCACCCGCGGCTCCCGCTCCCACCCGGTGTCCAGCCCCTTGAGGAAGTAGTCGAAAAACCGTCTCTGCAGCGCCAGGCCGTAATCGGTGGAGAAGTGGGTCCAGTGCGCGTGGCCGTGGATCTCCAGCCACTTCTGCGGCGACGCCGCGCGGACGAAAGCCTCCACGTTGCCCCGCAGGTGCAGCCCCTGCCCGCCCCAGTTCCCCGCGGAGAGAAAGGGCACGGTGACCCGCGACCAGTCCGCCGACCGCTCCCGGTACCACGGGCCGTCCAGTTCGCGCAGCAGAGCCTGCTGGAACGGATCGATCCGGTTCAGTGCCAGCTCGTGGTCGGGCAGGGTCTCAGGACCCGCCACCAGTTCCCCCGTATTGGGATCCACCGGGCCCCGCACCCCCACGCCATGCTGCACCGTCTCCACCTGCGCCCTGAACCAGGAACCGGTGAAGGTACAGAGGATGCCTCCGTGGCGGTGCCAGTCGCGGTAGTAGTCGGCCGCCCCCTCCCAGGCGCACATGGCGGTCAGGTGCGGCGGCTGTAGCCCGGCCACCAGCCACTGGTTGATGGCGTAGTAGGAGACCCCGTTCAGACCCACCTTTCCGCTGCTCCAGGGCTGGGCGGCCGCCCACTCGATGCAGGCAGCGAAGTCGCGCGTCTCCCGCGGCGAGAAGATATCCAGCAAGCCCGGAGAGCGGCCCGCACCCCGGGAGTCCACGCGAACGCAGACGTAGCCGTGCGGGACCCACTTCTCCGGGTCCACCACCTCCCAGTTCTGGTAGCGGCAGGTCGAACCTCGGGCCACCTCGGGGAAGTCGCGCACCAGCGCGTGCCACTGGTCGCGGTATCCCATCTGGTAGGGGAGGCCCTTGCCGTAGGGCCCGTGGCTGAGAATGACCGGGTAGCGGCCCTCCGCCGCAGGGCGGAAGACGTCGGCCCGCAGTACTACCCCGTCGTCCATGGGGATGGGAACGTCGTGGTCGATGTGCATGCCTACACTCCCAGATAGCGCTGCCGGATCTCCGCGGCCGCCTCCAGCTCCGCTGGCGCGCCGGCGAAGACCACCCGCCCCTTGCTCAGGACGAAGACGCGGTCGGCCAGGCGCAGGGCCAGGGGGAAGTTCTGCTCCACCAGGAGGAAGGAGAGCCCCTCCCCTTTGAGCTGTGCCAGGACATGCCCCAGCTCTCGCACCAGGAGCGGAGCCAGCCCTTCCGAAGGCTCGTCCATGAGCAGGAACTCCGGGTCGGTCATCAGGGCTCGGGCGATGGCCAGCATCTGCTGCTCGCCTCCGCTGAGGTGGCTGCCCCGGTGGCGGCTGCGGTCGCGCAAGACGGGAAAGAGCGCGTACACCCGCTCCAGGTCCCAGCCGTCCGCCCGGCGGCGGCGCGCCCCCACCAGCAGGTTCTCCGCCACGGTGAGGGAGGGGAAGATGCGCCGCCCCTGGGGGACCAGGCCAACCCCCATCCGGGCGATCTCCTGGGAGGGGCGGTATGTGATGTCGACGCCCCCGTAGAGGACCCGCCCGCGCCGCGGTGGGGTGAAGCCGATGATGGAGCGGATCAGCGTGGTCTTGCCCATCCCGTTGCGCCCCAGCACCGCCACCACCTCCCCCCGGAGGACGCGCAGGGAGACCCCCTGGAGGACGTAGCTCTCCCCGTAGTAGGTGTGGATGTCGTCCACCAGCAGCAGCGGGGTGCTCACGGGTCGACGGCCCCCAGGTAGATCTGCTGCACCTCGCGGTTGGCCCGGATCTCTTCTGGCGTCCCCTCCGCCAGGAGGCGGCCCAGGTGGAGCACGCTGATACGCTCCGCCACCTCGAAGGCCACATCCATGTCGTGCTCGATGAGCAGCACGGTAATGGCAGGGTCCAGGGCGCGGATGCTGTCGGCCAGGACTCGCCGTTCGCCCGGAGCCAGGCCTGCCGTCGGCTCGTCCAGGAGGAGGAGCGCCGGTTCGCTGGCCAGCGCCAGGATCAGCTCGACCTGCCGCTGCTCCCCGTAGGAGAGACTGGTGATGGGCAGGTCCCGCTTCTCCCACAGCCCCACCCGCTCCAGGAGGAGTCGGGCCTGCCGCACCAGCTCCGCCTCCCGCCGCACGGGACGGTGCAGGACGAACTTGCGCCGCCTCGTGCCCAGCAGGGCCAGGAGCGCATGCTCCAGCACCGTAAGCCGCGGGAAGAGGTTGGTGATCTGGTAGGTGCGCCCCACCCCCAGCGCTGTGCGCCGGAAGCTGGGCAGGGCGGTGACGTCCCGGCCGAAGAGGATCACGCGGCCGGCGGTCACGGGGAGCTCGCCACTGATGAGGTTGAACAGCGTGGTCTTGCCGGCGCCGTTGGGCCCGATGATGGCCCGCCGTTCCCCCCGGCGCACCTCCAGGCTGACCCGGTCCACCGCCCGCAGGCCCCCAAACGCCTTGCTCACGCTGTCTAGCCTCAAGCACGGCCCTCCGCCGTCCCCGCTCACCGCATTCGCCCTCCCGCCGCCGGAGGTCTCCCCGCCAGGCCTACGGCCTCAGTGGCGGATAGTCCCGGCTGTAGACCGGCAGCCGCAGGAACTCCTCCGGGTCGTACTTCCAGAACTGGGAGACGTTGGGGTAGGTGAATATGACGGTGTTCTGCAGCAGCCCGCCGCGCCGCTCCACCTTACGGATGTAGATGTTCTGCACGGGGTTGGCGTAGGCGTCCAGGCGCACCGGGCCGCGCGCCGCATCGGGAACGGCCACCCGCCGCAGCGCCGCCAGGAAGGCGTCCCGGTTCTCCACGTTCCCCCGGATGGCCACCAGCGCCTCATAGATGAAGCGCGCACCGGTGTAGCAGTTCTCCGAGTAATAGGAGGGGGGGCGCCCCGCCTTCTTGGCATAGGCGCTGGCGAAGGTACGGTTCTCCGCGTTGGTCAGCGCCGCGCTGTAGTGCAGCGGCGTGATCACGTCCAGAGCCTCGTTGCCCATCTGGGGCAGCACGTGCTCGTCGGTCAGCGTCCCACCGCCGATGAGGGGGAGGCGACCCTTCAGGCCGAACTCCTGATACTGGCTGAGGAAGCGCAAAGCGTCGGTTCCGGAGAATATGGCGTAGACGGCGTCGGCGTCCCTGCGCAGCTGGGTCAGGTAGGGTCCGTAGTCCGGCGCCCCGATGGGCGGCCACAGCTTCTGAACGATGCGGCCGCCGGCCTCCTCGAAGGTGCGCTGGAAGCCGCCCACGTTCTCGTGCCCAAAGGCGAAGTCGTAGCCGATGGTGGCGATGCGCCGGTAGGGGGTGTTCCTGGCGACCCACTCGCCGAAGGGGTGGTTGGGCTGACTGCTGGTCCAGCCCACGCGGACGATGTAGGGGGTACGCCGCCGCTGCGTGATGTCGTCGGCGGAGACGATGGGATAGACGGTGGCCACGCGGGCGCTGTCCACGAAGTCGCGCAGTGCCAGGCCCGAGCTGGCCGTGAGGGGGCCAACCAGCATGTGCACCCGGTCCTGCTCCACCAGCTTACGGGCCTTGGTCAGGGTGTTGGCCGGCACCCCCACGTCATCCTCGGAGATCACCTCCACCCTGCGGCCGGCCACGGTGTAGTTGCGCTCCTCCCAGAACATCTGGAAGCCCACAAGCATGTCCCGGCCGTTGGCCGCGAACACCCCGGTCTGCGGCGCGATGAAGCCTATGCGGATCGGGCCGGCCGCCTGGGGGAACGCCGGCCCCCCCGCAGCCATCAGCGCCGCCAGCGCCGCACCCATCAGGATCAGGTTCCGGAACCACCTCGCTGCCATCTGACCTCCCTCCCTCCGTCGCTCCGCCATCCAGCGTCATCCCTGGTGGCGGTACTGCTCAAGTTCCCTCGCGTGTGGCTTCCGCCGTCCGGTGCGCCGCCTCCCCTGCGGGGAGAGCGGCGGGCGGCGGCAGCGTAGGGCGGCGCCGGGTCAGCGCCGCCCGGATCCCGCCCAGTACCCCCTGCGGAGCGTAGAGCACGGTGAGGATGAAGACAGTGCCCAGGATGAGCATCCACCGGTGGGTGTAGGCGCTGACCAGGTTCCGCAGGAAGACCACCAGCCCGGCGCCCAGCAGCGGGCCGAACAGCGTGCCGGCGCCTCCGAGGATCACCACCAGCACCTGCTCCGCCGAGGCCGTGATGTGCAGGTCGGGGGGGCTCACGAAGCCGTTGTAGGCGGCGTAGAGCACCCCGGCCACACCGGCAACGGTGCCGGCCACGATGAAGGCCACATAGCTGTGCAGCCAGGTGTGGAAGCCCAGCATGCGCATGCGCGACTCGCTCTCCCGAATCCCCCGCAGGGTGAGTCCAAAGGGGGAGTGGACGAAGCGGTGGAGTAGGAAGGCGACGCCGCAGAACACCGCCAGGACGAAATGGTAGAGGCCGGCTGCGTCGCGCCGCGGCCAGCCGAAGCCCAGGTCCAGGGGCGGGATGCCCGGCAAACCGTTGTCCCCGCCGGTCATGGACACCCAGCGGTAGGCCAGCCCCCACAGGCCCATGCCCAGGGCCAGGGTGATGATGATGAAGTACACCCGCGTGGTGCGGGTGGCCAGCAGGCCGAAGGCCGCGGCCAGCACCGCCGCCGCCACGACTCCCGCCAGCATCGCGGGCGGCATGGTCAGGTGCAGACGGGTGGTCAGGACCCCCACGGTGTAGGCGGCCGTGCCGAAGTAGGCGGCGTGTCCGAAGGAGGTGAGCCCGGTGTAGCCCAGGAGGATGTCCAGGCCCATCCCCGACAGCCCGTAGATCAGCGTCAGGATCAAAAGGTGGGTGAAGTACACGGGGAGGAGGCGGGGCAGGGCCAGGAGTGCCGCCAGCCCCAACCCCAGCCCCAGCATGCGCAGGCGCCCCGCCACGGCTCCCTCTACGTTCTTCCGAACAGCCCGGTGGGCCGGATGGCCAGGATGATGGCCATGGGCACGAAGAGGGTGAAGTAGGAGAGCTCGGGGAAGAGCGCCTTCCCAAGGTTGTCCAGCACGCCCACCAGGGCGCTGCCCACCAGGGCGCCCTTGAGGCTGCCCAGCCCGCCGATGATGACCACGGCAAAGGCCAGCGGCAGGACGTCGCTGTCCGCGCCCGGGTAGGCCCCTAGGAACGGTGCCCCCATCACCCCTCCAAATCCGGCCAGGGCGGCACCCAGGGCGAACATGCCGGTGAGCAGCGGCCCGACGTTGATGCCCAGCCCCCGGGCCATCTCCTGGTCGTCGACGGCGGCCCGCACCACGGCGCCTATGCGCGTCTTCTCCTGCACCAGCCACAGGAGGACGGCCACGGTGCCTCCCACCAGGATGACGGCCAGGCGGTAGGCGGGGAAGAAGACCGGCCCGATGGGCACGGCGCGCGCCAGCAGCGGGGGGACGGGCAGCCTCTGCGGATCGCCCCCCCAAAGCAGCAGCGCCAGGTCGGCGAAGACGAAGGTGAACCCCATGGTCAGCAGCACCTGGGCCAGCTCCTGGCGGTAGAAGCGGGCCAGGAAGAGGCGCTGCATCACCACGCCCACCGCCGCCAGGACCGCGGCCGCCACCACCACGGCCAGCAGGAAGCTGCCCGTGGCCCGGACCACGGAGATGGCCAAGTAGGCGCCCAGCAGGTAGTAGGAGCCGTGGGCGATGTTGACGATGCGCATCAGCCCGAAGATCAGGGAGAGGCCGCTGGCCAGCAGGAACAGCAGCGCGCCGAAGGACAGCCCGTTCAGCGTCTGGGCGATCCAGAACTGCATGGCCACCCCCGGCTCAATCCCACCAGTACTCCGGGTGCTCGCACAGGGTGAAGCGCTCGGCGCCCCGATCGGTGATGCAGATGTTCTCCTCCAGGCGCACCGTCTGCTCCAGGCCGGGGAAACCGCTGAAGGTCTCGATGGCGAAGTACATGTTCTGCTTGATCTCGGCCGGATACTTGAAGGAGTAGGCGCGGGAGACCCACATGCCCTCGTACAGCGACAGGCCGATGCTGTGGGCGAACTGCTGGAGGCTGACGCTGCCGTACTTGTCGTCGTCGTACTCGGGGAACTGCGCGGCCACATCCGCCGTGGTGGCGCCGGGTTTCATGGCGGCGATGCCCGCGTAGAGGGAGTCGTAGCAGCGCTTGAACAGGTCCTTCTCCTTGGGGGTGGGCTTGGCCGCCACCTTCCAGCACCGGACGAAGTCGATGAAGTAGCCGCCGGGCCCCACCGCGTTGATGTCCACGATCATCAGGTCCCCCTGGCGGATCACCTTGTCGGTGTGCCACCGACGGTAGGGGCTGGTGTTGCCCCCGCTGGCGACGATGATGTCGTAGACGAAGTCGAACCCGCTGCGGTAGAGGTACTCATTGACCTTGGCGCAGACCTCGGACTCGCGCACGCCAGGCTTGGCCCACTCGTGCATGGCCATCCACATGGCCGCGTCGCCGTGGGCGGCGGAGATCTTCAGGCACTCGATCTCGTCCGGGGTCTTGATCACCCGGGCGGCGGACATGGCCGGCCAGGCGTTGACGATGTTCAGCCCCAGCCCCGTCAGGGCCTGGTAGGCCATCATGTCCATGACGTCGATGCCGATGCGCTCCGTGTGCACGCCGTGCTCCCGCAGAACGTCGTAGACGCTTTGGGCCATGCGCTGCGCCATCTCCGGCTCGGCCCCCTCCGACCACTTCCAGGTGATGGCCGGGCGCACCTCAGTCTCCAGCCAGGGGGCGTCGATCTGGGCGCAGACCATGTCGGAGCCCACGGTCTCAAAGAGCACCGGCCGACCGCCGCGGGGGAGGACGCAGTAGCGGATGAAGATGTTGTTCTTCCAGTTGCCCTGCCAGACGCCGGTGACGTAGCGGATGTTCTCCCCCACGAAGAGCACCAGCCCGCCCAGGTCGTGGCGCTCCATCTGCTCCCGCGCCCGCTGCAGCCTGGCGGCGCGCATTCGGGCGAAATCCACACGCCCCTGCCAGTCGGTGGCGGTGGTGCTGTAGACGCGCCGCGGCTGGTACTCGTGATATCCCTGGAGAAACTCGTGGTAGGCCATACTATCCCTCCTTCACCGCAGGCTTGAGCTCCCAGTGCAGCAGCCGACGGGCGGTGCGGCCGAGGATGGCGGCGGTCGCCTCCGGCCGCAGACGCAGGCGGCGCACCCGGGCCACCGGCCCCTCGTCGGCCATGTCGTAGGGGGCGTCGCTGCCCAGAACCACCTGCTGCGCGCCGACCCGCTGCACCAGGAAGCGCAGGGTGACGTCATCGTGCGTCACCGTGTCGAAGTAGAAGTGCCGCAGGTAGGTGGACGGCGGCGCCTGGATGGCCTGCCGGCACTCCGGCCGCTGCCTGTGGGCGTGATCCAGCCGCCCCAGCAGCATGGGCAGGACCCCTCCGGCGTGCGCCAGGACCACCCGCAGCGACGGGTAGCGGTCGAAGGTGCCAGCGTAGATCAGGCGCGCCGCCAGCACCGCGGTCTCCACGGGAAAGCCCACGCTGTTGAAGAGGTGGCAGTGCGCCAGGACATCGGCGCCCAGGTGGGTCTGCGGGTGGATGAACACGGGCAGATCCAGGGCCGCGGCCAGCTCCCACAGCGGGGCGAACTCCGGGGCATCCAGGTAGCGCCCCCGCACCGTGGTGGCCACGTAAATCCCGCGCATCTGCAGGGTGCTGGCCCGCTCCATCTCCCGCAGAGCCGCCGGAATGTCCTGCAGCGGCAGCGTGGCCAGCCCCACGAACTGGCCCGGGTGGGTCCGGGCCAGCTCGCTGATCCCGTCGTTGAAGGCCCGGGCCAGGGCCAGGCCCAGGTCGGGCGGCGCCCAGTAGACCATGGGCGGAGAGAGCGACAGGGCCTGGGCGGTAATCCCCGCCTCCGCCAGGCTGGCCCGGCGGGCGTCCACGTCCACGAACAGCGGCGCCAGCGGCACCGGCGGATGCCCGGGCATGGCCAGCCACTCCACCCCGTCCCGCCGCTGCAGCGACGCCCCGTGGGGCTCACCGCGGGAGCGGATCAGCTGCAGGAAGGGCTGGGGGAAGAAGTGGCTGTGCACATCCACGGTGTCCATGGTGGATCAGCCGGGCTGCGCCTCACGGCTCGCCCGCGCCGCGGCGGGAGGACCCAGCACCGCCTCGGCCAGGCTGCGGAATTCCTCGTCGCCCAGCAGGCGCTTGGTGGCCAGGGAGCGCTCCTTCACCCGCACCAGCAGCTCGTCGACGCGCGGGTCGGAAGGGGGCACGTCGTAGCCCAGGTGGCTGAGGAAGTAGAGGACGGAATCGCGACCGCTGCCCTTGCCCAGGACGATCTCCGCCGGGGGCTGGCCCACCAGCGACCAGTGGAAGGGAAACAGCTCCACGGGCCGCTTCTCCTGCAGCCGGGCCAGCCAGGTGGCGATGATCCCCGACTCCACCTTGAAGAGCATGTCGCCGACGACGGGGCGGTTGGGGGGCAGGGTAATCCCGGCCAGCTCGCGCACCAGGCGGGAGAGGTCGTAGAAGGTTTCGGTGCGCAGCCCCGTATCGATGCCGTAGAGGGTGAGCAGCGCCAGCGCCAGGTCCTCCAGCGCGCAGTTGCCGGCGCGCTCACCCAGGGAGGAGACCGTCACATGCGCCACCTCCACCCCCAGGGAGAGGGCGATCAGGGTGTTGGCCACCGCCATGCCGAAGTCGTCGTGGAAGTGGGCCTCCAGGGGTTTGCGGATGCGCGACTGCACCTGCCGGGTGAAGTAGCTGATGGCATGGGGCGAAGAGCCGCCGAAGGTGTCCACCAGCACCAGGGCGTCCATGTGCCCCTGGGTGGCCACCTGCTCGATGAGGTTGAGAAACCACCCCGGTTCGGCGCGGGTAGCGTCGATGGGGAAGAAGACCACGTACAGCCCCTGCTCGTGGGCGAAGCGGGTGGCCTCCACGGAAAGATCGATGGCCTTTTGCAGGGGCCACTGGTAGCCCAGCTCGATGATGTGCTCGCTGCTGGGGATCTCCACCACCACCCCCTCCACGCCGCAGTCCACGGCGCGCTGGATGTCGGAGACCATGCAGCGGGAGAAGGCGAAGATCTTGGGGCCCAGGCGGCGCCTGACGATCTCCCGGATCGCCTCCTCGTCCGCCCGGGAGACGGTAGGCATCCCCGCCTCGATGCGGTGCACCCCCGCCTCGGCCAGCTTCTCGGCGATCCGGATCTTGTCGTCCCGGGTGAAGACCACCCCCGCCTGCTGCTCGCCGTCCCGCAGGGTGATGTCGTGGAAGACGATCTGCTGGGGGAACCTGAGCTGTGAGCGCACCTCCTCGCTGAAGTTGTGCGGGCTGGTGAACCACCGCTCGCTGAACCAGGGTGTAGCCATCAGGACCCTCCTCTCGCCCCTGTTGCCTGGACCACGTTCACGGGATAGCGCGGCGGTTGGCCGGTGAGCACCCGGGCCACCTCCTCCGCCGCCTTGCGTTGCAGCTCCTGCAGCGACTCCTCGGAGTAGAAGGCTACATGCGGGGTGAGGACCACCTGCGGGGCCCGCAGCAGGGGATGGCCGGCAGGCGGCGGCTCGCTCTCCAGGACATCCAGCGCCGCTCCCGCGATCCATCCCTCCTCCAGCGCCCGCAGCAGCGCTGCCTCCTGGACGATGGGGCCGCGTGCCGTGTTGATCAGGTAGGCGGTGGGCTTCATGCGGCGCAGCTCGGCCTCGCCGATCAACCCCCGGGTCTGGGGGGTGAGGGGAGCGTGCACCGAGACGAAGTCGGCCTGGTCCAGCAGCTCCCCCAGCTCCACCTTGCGCGCACCGTGCGCCTCGCAGGTGGCGGCATCCAGGTAGGGGTCGCACGCCAGCACCGCCAGGCCCAGGGCCCGAGCCTTGGCCGCCAGCAGCCGCGGGATCTTGCCGAAGCCCACCAGCCCCAGCACCTGCCCCCTAAGGCGGCGGATGGGCACGGCGTCCCTGGCCTCCCAGCGGCCGGCGCGCACGCCCCGGTCCAGGAGGGCCACCTTGCGGGCGCAGGCCAGCAGCAGGGCCAGGGCGTGGTCGCTCACCTCCTCGACGCAGTAGTCGGGCACGTTGGTGACCACGATGCCCCGCTCCGTGGCCGCCGCCACGTCCACGTTGTCCACGCCGATGCCGTAGCGGGCGATGACCCGGCAACGCTGTGCCCGCTCGATGACCCGCCGCGTCACCGGGGCGTAGCAGACCAGCAGCCCGTCCGCGGGCTCCACCGCCTCCGCTAGCTCGGCCTCGCTGCGCGCCTGCATGGCCACCAGGTCGGCCCCGATCTCCCCCAGGATCGACCGCTCGGTCTCCAGGTGGGGGAAGACGTAGTCAGTCACCACGACGCGGTACTGGCTCACTATCGCACTCCTTCAGCCCACCGTCCGGGCGCTCAGATACGGTGACCGCGCCCGCCGATGACGTCCTTGCAACTCAGAACGACGGTCTCTTCCACGGCGGTGACCTGGTGTGGGGCATTGGGCGGTGCCAGAAACCCCTCTCCCGGCCCCAGCTCCCTGCTCTCACCGTCCACCGTCACCCGCAGGCGGCCCGAAAGAACCACCATGATCTGCTCCTGGGGATGAGCGTGGGGGACGGCCCCCTCACCGGCGCCGAAACGTAGGCGACCCACCTCGATCCGGCTCCCCGTGATCAGAGGTCCGAAGGCCTTGGAGTACTTGGGCGTCACGTACTCCGCCTCGATGGTGTCGAAATCGAAGAACGGCATGACTACCTCCTGCCTTGACGCATCAGACTTCTCCAACCCGGGACGCACCGGCCTGGCCGGCGGCCCTCGCGGTGAGAACGCGAGCGCGGCGGGCGCTGCGGAAAAATCCGTCATACAGCGTCCACAGGATCAGGGCGATGATCGCCAGGCCCAGCGGCCGGGTGAAGAGCTCCAGCAGGTTTCGGCCTTCATAGACCATCAGGGCCCGCCGCAGGTTGGAGTCGACCATCGGGCCCAGGATCGCGCCGAGCACCATGGGGGCCAGGGGGAAACCCAGCCGGACCAGCACGTACCCCACGATCCCGAACGCGTACATCATGCCGACGTCGAACATGGACAGCCCCACCTGGAAGGCCCCGACGACGCACACGACGGCGATGATGGGCATGAGCAGGTTGCGGTCCAGGGAAAGCACGCGCACAGCTGGCTTCAACAGGAGGAGAGCCGAGGCGTACATCACCAGGTTGGCCACGATCAGAAGCCCGTAGATGGCGTAGAGCAGTCCCGGGTGGTCCTGGTTGATCAGTGGGCCGATGCGTATCCCCTGGAGGTTGAGCGCAGCCATGAAGGCGGCAGCGCCCGCGCTGCCGGGGATGCCCAGCGTGAGCGTCGGCAGCAGCGATCCGCCGATGTTGGCGTTGTCGGCCACCTCGGCGGCCACGATGCCCTCGTAGCTTCCCTGCCCGAACTTCGCCCGCTCCTCCGGGGACGCCATGCGCCGTGCCACATCGTAGCTCACGAAGGTGGAGACGTTAGCGCCGGCGCCCGGAATGGCGCCCACGAAGGCGCCGAGGAGGGAGCCTCGGACCGCCGTCCTCCAGTACCGGCGCACCATGTGCCATGGCGGGATGATGCGGGCTGCACCCGAAACTGTACGGATCGACTCCCGCGTGGTGATCACACGGATGACCTCGGCTAGCCCGAACAGGCCGATCAGCAGCGGGATGAAGTCGATGCCGTCCTGGAGCTCGGCCAGCCCGAAACTGAAGCGGTCGTAGCCGAAGAGCACCTCCCGGCCCACCATCGCCACCAGCAGGCCCAGCCACCCCGAGATCCAACCCTTGATCGGCCGTTCCCCGCTGGTGAGGTTGCCGGCGATGGAGACACCCCACAGACCCAGCAAGAACATCTCCCAGGAAGAGAACTTGAGGGCCACGCTGATGATAACCGGAACCAGGGAGATGAGGAATGCGATGCCGGCCCACCCGCCCAGAAACGATGCTATGTAGGCCATCCCCAGGGCCTGTCCGGCCTCCCCCCGGCGGGCCAGAGGGTATCCCTCAATGGCCAGAGGTACCGCATCCGGTGTCCCTGGGATGTTGATCAGCACAGCGCTCATCTCACCCCCGCTGGTGCTGCCTACGAACACCCCGATCAGGAAGGCCAGGGCCAGGGGCAGCGAAAATCTCGCGGAGACGCCCACCATCAGCGCCATTACCATGGAGGTGCTCAACCCCGGCAGCGCCCCCCAAAGCAGGCCGAAGATCACTCCTCCTGCCGTGGCTAGGAGGACCTGGGGCTCGAAGACAGCGCGGACGTCCAGAGCTGACCTCCCTTCAGAGCATTGACCCCGCACCCGGCAGCAGGGTCCGCAGGAACTTACCGAACAGCAGCGACAGGGCCACACCCACTGCTGCGGAGACCAGGACCAACCGGAGAGGGCTTCGGCGCCACAGCGCCACCAGGGTGAGCGCCAGGAATAGGAACGTCGCTACCTCAAAGGGCAGCCGAGGCAGGAGGATGTAGACGTAAGCCCACACCGCGCCGACCATCAGGAGCGTCCTCCAGGCGGTGGTGGGGCTGCGCCACGCCCGGCGCAGCCCTCTGGCTCCAGCCACCAAGCGCCACCACCCGCCGGCCCGCAAGGCCCCGACCGTCAGAACCGCGGACAGGAGGAGAAGCGTCGCACCGACAATCAGCGGAAGCAGGCCTGGAGCGGAATGCCACCCCTTAGGCCGCGGCATGGCGACGGCCTGCACGACGACATACAGGCTGAGGGCCGCCAGGAGCAGGCCGACCACCAGGTCCCCGCCACTCTCCCGCCCCCGATCGCCGGTCATGGGGTCACCACAGCGGCGTGTAGCCCTTAGGCGGCCACCAGTTGTCAAACTCCTCGGGCCGCGGGATCCCCAGCTCGGCCGGGTTGACCTTTACAGTGGGCAGCTTCAGCTCCCAGAAGAGCCAGGCAGTAACGGACTCCATAGCCGCCGCCTCCCGGTCAGCGTCACGGCCGGTCTTCAGGGCCTTGAACAGGATCTTTCGCTCCAACATCCCACTGAACTCCGCATCCTCCATGGCCCGGGGGAGCTGCCGGTTGATGGTCTTATGAATCTCGATGTCGACGTCGCGGCGGAGTCCCAACGTCAGCGGCCCGCCGAATGGCGCGAAGCTCTTCAACTGTGAGACGAAATTGGTGACAGGGGTAAAGGGCGCGCCGATGCCCGCCACCTTCAACGGCTCGGCGGTGAAGACCGCAAGGTTGCGCAGGTTGCCGGCCCGGAGGTGCTCGATCTGCTCGTGCAGACCGCTGGCCACCACGTCCACCTCTCCCCGCAGTCCCGCCAGAACCGCGGGCGCGCCACCCTCGTAGGGAACCGCGCGGAACTTGACCTTGGCGAACTTCTCCATCATCAAGGTCGCCTCGTGCCAGACGCCGCCAATCCCGGAATTGGACATCCGGATCTTCTCGGGCTCCTTCCTGGCCGCATCGATGACGTCGGCCAGCGTCTTGTACGGTGACTCCGGTTTGACCGCCCATGCCGCCACCGACGTGGCGATCTTGTAGAACTGCCAATCTCTCCAGGAAACGGTGTCGTGCAACTGCTGCACCCGGAGGAACTTGTTGTAGTTGGATGTGCCCAGCCACCAGTACCCGTCGGCCGGACGCTTCCAGACGAAGTCCGTGGCCAGCGCCGCAACAGATCCGGGGCGATTGGTGACGTTGATGGGCTTGCCCAGTAGCCGCTCCATCGGCTTGGCGATGCCACGCATGATGATGTCGGTACCACCGCCGGCGGCATAGCCGACGATGATGAAGATCGTCCGGTCCGGCCAGGCAAAGGCGGTTCGTGGGAACAGAAACATCGATCCCCCGGCCGCCAGCGCCAAGCGGAGAAAGGTACGCCGCGACATGGGCCTCTCGGTGCTCAGCGCTTCCATTCCTCTCCCCCCTTCTGTGCGGGCCCGCGTTGGGCCCGCACCTTCAGCCCACCTTGGCCAGCGACTCCAGCTCCGGCTCCACGAAGACCTTTCCGGTGTCCCGACCGCTGCCGGCGTGGTTGTAGCAAGCGATCACGACCACTGGTTCCTCCTCGCTCATGTTCTCCATGACGTGAATCTGACCGCGAGGCACGAAACAGAACGTGTCGGCCTCCAACAGCGCTTCGCGGCGGCTGTAGTTTTCATCGTAGGTGACCATCTTGGCCCTGCCCGCAAGGATGTACAGAGCCAGGTCGCTCTTCAGGTGATAATGAGCACGCGTCCTCGCCGCGGGTTTCAACGTCCCGTATGTCATGGTGAGCTCATGGGCCCCCGCATGTTTGCCCACCCCGAAAAAGTGCTGCATGCTCCGCTCATAGGTCCCGTCGGGTGCCACATCGGCGCGACGCACGACGTACATCTCGCCTGCCTCCTTTCCGGTCCGCGTACCTCACACCAGGACCTCAGTCTCCTCCGGCCTCCTGGCCCCGCACCGCTGCCCGAGCCGACCACCCTTTGCTCCCCTGCCCCTCCACCAGGTCTTTGCTGCTCAGGAACTGGGTTTCTTCCAGCGCCTGCACATGGTGGACGGTATTGGAGGGGATGAGGATCACCCCGCCGGGGGTGACCTCCTGTTCCTCGTCCCCCACACGGGCGCGAACGCGCCCCGAGAGGACGAAGATGACCTGCTCGTTGGGATGCCTGTGGGGAGCAGCACCGGTCCCCGCCGGCATCCGATACAGTCCCACCTCGATCTTCTCGCCCGTCACCGTGCTACCAGTGGCGGTGGAGTAATGGGGCGAGACGGTCTCCTGAGGCAAGGCATCGAATCGGTAGAAGGGCATGGCTACACCTTGCTCGGCGCCTGCCACGGCCGTTCCACAAATGTCGTACCCGCGTCATCTTTGCTGGGACAGTTTCCGTAGGTGAAAATCAGCTCCGCCGTGTCGGTGGCACTGAGATTCTCGATTCCGTGGATGACGCCCGGGGGCACGAAGACGAACTGATTCTCGCCTACTATGTACTCTTGGCGCGGTTCGCCGATGTAGGCTTTGATCCTGCCCTTGCGCACGAAGAATGCAGCCTCGCAGCTGTGGTAGTGCGCGGGGTTGCGTCCCCCCGGTGGCACGATGGTCCGCCCCATGGTGATGGTGCTCGACCCCACGCTGTACTTGTCCACGCCGAAGGCAATCACCAGGGGAGGTTCGTAGGTGACATCTTTCCCAATACTCTCGGAATCGACAATACGGAATTCCACCATATGCAGCGCCTCCTTCCCCGAGTTTCACGTCTTCACCGCCGTACGGTGGCCAACGTCCTGCTGACTTCCTCCCACTCGCGGCGCCAGAACGTCAGGAAATCAGGACCATCCAGGTAGATGATTGGCTCCCCTAGCTGTCGCACCAGGGCTTTGAAGCTGGGATCTTCCACCATCTTGCTGCAGGCGTCGCGGAGCCTCCTCACCCTCGGTACCAGGGTGCTCGACGGCGCCAGCACGGCCCGCCACATGGTGAAGGTTACGTCGACACCTTGCTCACGCAGTGTCGGGATGTTCTTGATCGGGTCGATCCGCTCGGGCGCGGCTACGCCCAGCACGCGCACTCGCCCCGCCTGCATGAAGGGAATTATCTGGGCGGCGAACCCAAACGAGGCGTCAGCGTTGCCCGAGGCGACGGCCAGCAAGGCGGGGCCGCCCCCTTCGAAGGGAACGTAGTTCACCTTCACCCCGGCTTTGCTCTCCACCATCAGCATGGGGAAGTGAGCAGCTCCCCAGACTCCCGTGTGGGCGAAGTTTACCTTACCGGGGTTAGCTTTCGCGTAGTCGATGAACTCGCCCAAGGTCTTCCAGGGCGAGTTGCCCGGCACGAAGAGTAGCGGAGGGCTGTAGTTGATCATGCACACCGGAGTGAACTCACGCATCTGGTAACCCACATTCTGCACCTGCGGAAGAATGGTGTTCGGCCCGGTGCCACCGAAGAGTAAGGTGTACCCGTCACCCTTCGACCTGGCGACGAACTGTGAAGCTAGTGCTCCGCCGGCGCCAGGCTTCAGCACCACCACCAGCGGTTGCCCCAGATACTGAGGGGCGACGCTAGCCAGGATACGGGCATGCAAGTCGTGGGAGCCGCCGGCGGCGAAGGGAATGATCAACTCTACGGGCTTCGTCGGGTATGCCTCCTGCGCCCACCCGGTGCCCGCGAGTGCAATAACCGACAGGCCGATGACCGTCAGGACTGCCATGGACTTCCCTCTCATCGTTCTCACCCCACTCTCTGTGGTCTGCTGGGACTCTCACCTCCGGAGGCCTTCTGCACTGAAGCCTCACGATCGAGGAATACCGACGCCCCTTGGACCGCGGCCACCGTCAAGCGCGCATACTCATCGCCCATCGACATCACCCGGCAGAGCTCACACCACGGCCCCTCGCCTACTCTCGCTCAGGAACCTCCAGGTGGACTGAGCCAGCTGTATCAGCAGCAGACCCAGGGCAGCGATCACAAAGGTCAGGGCGGCCGGTCTGGCCAACAGTAGACCCGGATCCCCGTGGGACATGATCAGCGACTGTCGCAGAGAGAGTTCAACCAACGGCCCAAGCACGAAGGCTATGATCAATGGGCCGATGTCGAGCCGCAACAGGCGAAAGAGGTAGCCAGCGACACCAAAGACGAGCGTGAGCCAGACGTCGAAGATGTTGTTGTTGACACTGTAGGACCCAATCATGGCCAGGAGCGCGATGATCACCGCCAGAAGCCGGTAGGGGATCCGTAGCAGCTGGATGAATAGGCCCACCAGCGGCAAGTTGAGCAAGACCAAAAGCACATTCCCGATGTACATAGAGGCCACGACGCCCCAGAATAGGTCGGGCTGATCCCGAAGGAGAAACGGTCCGGGACGCACACCGTGGATTAGGAAGGCGGCCAGAATCAGCGCCGTGGTGGCGTTTCCGGGCACCCCCAGAAGCATCAGGGGGATCATCGAGGTGGTGGCTGCGGCGTTGTTGGCCGACTCGGGTGCAGCCACGCCTTCGGGTGCGCCGCGACCGAATCGCGACGGGTCCCTGGCTACTCGCTTCTCCACGGCGTAGGAGATGAGCGAGGAGATGATGGCACCCCCACCTGGCAAGATACCTACGAAGAACCCGACCAGGGAGCCGCGCAGGATCGCCCACCGGACCTGAAGCACATCACGCAGGCTGCGCGCCCAGTCGATGATTGCCCTGGCTACCGTCGGCGTTTCCCTGGTGAGGCAGAGGTTATACAGAATTTCCCCGATGCCAAACAGCCCCATTGTGATGGGGACGAAGTCCAGCCCGTCGTAGAGTTCGAGCAGGCCGAAGGTAAACCGCGGGGTCCCCTGCACCGGGTCGAGCCCAATCATGCCCAACCAAAGGCCCATCAGGGCCATGAGAAGTCCGCGGAGCATCGACCCCGAGGCGAGGTATGCTACTAGGGTTAGCCCCAGTACCGTCAGCCCGAAATACTCTGGCGGGCCGAAGCGCAGCGCCACCTCCGACAGTGGAGGACTGAGCAGCGTCAGCCCCAAGAGGCCGACGGTCCCGGCGATGAATGACCCGATGGCGGCGATGGCCAGAGCGGAGCCCCCGCGTCCCTGACGGGCCATCTGATAGCCGTCAAAGGTGGTCACAACCGATGCTGCCTCGCCGGGAAGGTTGACGAGAATCGAAGTCGTGGACCCGCCATACATGGCACCGTAGAAGATGCCCGCGAGCATGATGATAGCCGGGACGAGGTCGATGCCGTATGTGATTGGCAGCAGGAGAGCCACTGTAGTGGGGGGACCGATCCCTGGCATGACGCCGATGACCGTGCCCAGAACTACACCAACCGCAGCGAAGAAGAGGTTGGTGGGACTCAGCGCGACGGCAAACCCGTGAGCCAGGCTCTCGAACATAACCGCTCCCGTACCGAAGCCGCTATGCGACTTCGGTGCCACACCATCCCTAGCGAGCCAGCACACCAGGGGGGAGGGGCAGGGCCAGCCAGCGCACAAAGATGCCGTGTGCGACGGCAGTGCCCAATGCTGCTGCCACGACAGCCTCTCCCCAGCGCGAAACCGTCACCAGCCGCAACCACGCCAGGATGAAGACAAACGTCGTCAGAATAAACCCCACGTAGGGCAGAGCCAGGACGTACGCGGCCAGCAGCATGCCGGCCTTCACCAGCCTGGTGACACCCGGCACCTCCAAGGCCTCCCTGGGATACCGCCCGGGCCTTGAAGCGATGACGCCGCCCAGCACGACCATGGTCAGACCCACCCCCAGGGGGAAGAAGCCCGGCCCGGGCCGCAGCCACGTCCCAACATCCAGGCCCAGCGCCACAGCGGCGACGTATCCTCCCAGGAGCACGAACGCAACGCCCGCCAGCCGATCCCCCATGATCTACCCCCGGCTACCTCACCCCGGACGGTGTCGTGACCCATCCCGCGGCGCCGAGCGAACCACCGGATCACCTCACCTCGCATGGGGCACAGCCTCACCACGACTGCGCCCACTCTGCGCGTTCGTCGATGCCCTGGAA
>FWWM01005753.1_pt1 | contig 26788 bp, 25 predicted proteins | sample 2228351 | NCBI WGS metagenome assembly FWWM01 (sample SAMEA103939774, study PRJEB20133) | metagenome | reverse complement strand
TCCCCGGGGTAGAAGGCCTTCAGGTCCTCCGTCTCCTCGGGCCAGCCCAGGGTGGAAAGGGGCCAGAGGGCGGAGGAGAACCAGGTGTCAAAGACGTCCTCATCCCGCTTGAGGTTTGCGCTTCCGCAGTGGGCGCAGTGGGTGGGGTCTTCCAGGTAGCGCTCGGGGAGGGGCACGGTCACCCCCCCGCAGTCCCCGCAGTACCAGGCGGGGATCTGGTGCCCCCACCAGAGCTGGCGGGAGATGTTCCAGTCCCGGACGTTTTTGAGCCAGTCCAGGTTGACCTTCTTCCAGCGTTCGGGCACGAAGGCGATCTCCCCCCGCTCGAGGCCCTGGATCACCTTCTCCGCCAAAGGGCGCATGGAAAGCCACCACTGGGGGAAGATGGCGTACTCAATGGGGGTGCCGCAGCGGGAGCAGGTGGCCATGCCGATGGTGTACTCCTCCTCCTTGAGGAGGTGGCCCGCCTCCCGGAAGAGCTCCACCGCCTTCTTCCGGGCCTCAAAGCGGTCCAGGCCCCTCAAGGGCTCAGGCACCCTCTCCCCCACCATGCGCCCCGAAAGGTCAATGACCGAAACCGGCTCCAGGCCGTGCCGCTCGCCGATCTCGTAGTCCAGGGGATCGTGGGCGGGGGTGACCTTGAGGGCCCCGGTGCCGAACTCCTTTTCCACCGCAGCATCGGCCAGGATGGGGATCCAGATCCCCGTGAGGGGGATGCGCGCCTTCTTCCCGATGAGGTGACGGTAGCGCTCGTCCTCCGGGTGGACGGCGATGGCCTGGTCGGCGAAGACCGTCTCCGGGCGCACGGTGGCGATGGCGATGGCCTCGCCCCCCTCCACCTCGTAGCGGAGGGTGTAGAGCCGGCCCGGGGTGGGCTCGGTCTCCACCTCCAGGTCCGAGAGGGTGGTCTCGCACCGGGGGCACCAGTTCACCAGGCGGGGGGCCCGGTAGGCCAGGCCTTCGTGGTAGTAGCGGCTGAAGGCGTAGCGCACCGCCCGGGAGCGCTTTTCGTCCATGGTGAAGGCCTCCCGGCTCCAGTCGGCGCTGGCCCCAAGCCGCTTGAGCTGCTCCAGGATCCGCCCCCCGGACTCCTCCTTCCACCGCCAGACCCGTTTTAAAAACTCCTCCCGGCCCAGGTCGTGGCGGGTCTTGCCCTCCTTGAGGAGGAGCCTTTCCACCACCACCTGGGTGGCGATCCCGGCGTGGTCCGTGCCGGGGAGCCAGACCGCCTCATAGCCCCGCATGCGCTTGTAGCGGATGAGGGCGTCCTGGAGGGTGTTGTCCAGGGCGTGGCCCATGTGCAGGGAGCCGGTGACGTTGGGCGGGGGCATGAAGATGACGAAGGGGGTCTTGCCGCTTTTGGGGTCCGCCACGAAGGGGCGCTCCGCCCAGCGCCGGGCCCATTTGGGCTCCACGGTTTGGGGATCGTAGGCCTTGGGTAGGTCCATCCTGGTCTCCTACTTTACCCAAAGGCCCTAGCGGCCCGCCACCTTGAGCCGCCTTTCCAAGGCGTTGGTGAAGAAGGTGAGGACGGTGGTGAGGAGGAGGTAGATGGCGGCCACGGCCAGGTAGACCTCCACCGGGCGGAAGGTGGCGGAGATGACCCGTTGCCCCGAAAGGGAAAGCTCCGCCAGGGTGATGACGCTGGCCAGGGAGGAGTCCTTGAGGAGGGCCACCACGTTGTTCACCAGGGGGGGAACCACGATCCTCAGGGCCTGGGGGAGGATGACGAAGCGCAGGGTGTCCACCGGGGAGAGCCCCAAGGACCAGGCGGCCTCCCACTGCCCCCGGGGGATGGCCTGGATGCCGGCCCGCACCACCTCCGCGTTGTAGGCCCCCACGTTGAAGGAAAGGGCGATGAAGGCCGCCCAGTAGGGGGTGAGGACGGCCTGGGCCTCGGGCCAGAGGGGCCTCAGGAGGAGGGGGAGGGCGTTGTAGGCGAAGAGGATCTGGACGAGCAGGGGAGTGCCCCGGGTCACCCAGATGTAGAAGGTGGCGGGGAGGCGCACCCAGGGCCTCGAGGACAGGCGGAACATCCCCGCGAAGACCCCGATGATGAGCCCGGCGAGCCCCGAGATGAGGGTGAGCTTCAGGGTGATCTCCGCCCCTAAGGCCATGGCCCCCGCGGCGGAGGCCGCCCGCTCGGGGCCGAAACCCGTGAGGAGGAAGTAGCGCTCCAGGAGAAAGCCCAACAGGGCGAAAAGCCCCAGGTACCCCAGAACCAGGAACCCAAGGAAGAGAAGCCAGCGCAAGGGGCGCATGCCAGCGAGGTGCTTTCCCATTGAGATCTACCAAACGAGGCCGAAGGGGTTTTCGGGGTGCTCAAAGGAGGGGTGCCCTCGGTGGGCACCCCCAACGGCCTAAGGGGCCTTTACCGGCACCGCACGTCCTCCCCGAACCACTTCCCGCTAATCCTGGCGTAGGTGCCGTCTTTCATGAGGTCGGAAAGGGCCTTGTTGAGGGCCTCCAGGACGGTCTTGTTCCCCTTGGCCACCGCCATGGCCACCTTCTCCTGGAAGACCAGCTCCCCAAGCTGCAAGGTGCCCTCCAGCTTCCTCTCCTTGATGGCCTCCTTGGCCACGAAGCGGTCGGTGATCCAGGCGTCCAGGCGGCCCGCCAGGAGGTCCTGGAGGGCGTCGGGGTCCTTCTGGTAGGTGCGGACCTCCTTCACCCCGGGGATCTTCTGGGCGGCCTCCATGTAGGTGGTGCCCACCTGGACCCCCACCACCTTGCCCTGGAGGTCCTTGGCCGTCTTGGGGCCGCCCTTCTTGCTCACGATGATCCCGCCCGTGCAGTAGTGGGGGTTGGTGAAGTCCACGGCCTTGGCCCGCTCCTCGGTGATGCCGTGGGAGGCGATGACGAAGTCAAACCGCCCCTGGTTGAGCTGGATGAGGAGGGTGTCGAAGGACTGGGCGATCCAGCGGGGCTTGAGGCCGAGCTTTTGGGCGATGGCGTTCCCCAGGTCTATTTCAAAGCCCGTGAGCTGGTTCTTCTCGTCAAAGTAGTTGAAGGGGGGGAAAGCCCCTTCCGTGCCGATGCGGATCTCCCCGGAACGCTTGATCTGGTCCAGGGTGCGCACCTGGCCCAGGGCCAGGCCGAGGGCTAAGACGCCGAGGAAAACCAGAAGTTTCCGCATAAAGCCTCCTTTCGTACAGGGGGATTATACACCCCACCCGGCAGCGCCCAAGTATACCCCACCTTGGTGCCAAATCCCTCCACGACGCTTGGGGAAGAACGCTTTTCTTGGGGGCTTCAGCGGGGCGCTTAAGCCCAGTGCACCCAGCCCACCCGGCCGGTAACGGGGTGGCGGAGGGCCAGGCGCAGGCCGTAGGTGTAGCTTCCAGGCCTAGGGGGGCGGAAAAGCCCCCGGTAAACCCCGCCCTCCTCCCCAAGGGGCAGGATCTCCAGCTCCCCCGTGCTCCGCCTCAGGAGGAGCTGGACCTCGAGGAAGGGCCTCAAGACCCCAGGCACCTCCCCCTCCACCCGGGCCCGGACCTCCAGGGGGGTGCCGTTTAGGGTGAGGTCCCCGGGGGCCTCCACCCGGAGGGCCAGGGCGAAGAAGGCGGGCAGGGCCTCCCGGAAGGCCTTTAGGAGGGCCTCGTCCTGGGCCTTTTCCCCCAGGGCCTTGGCCTTCTGGTACAGGCCCCAGTACTCCCCCACCATCCTCTGGGCGCTGAAGCGGGGGCCTACGGTGCGCAGGCTTTCGTGGACCATGGAAAGCCACCCCGAGGAGTACCCCTCCGGCCCCTTGGCGTAGAAGAGGGGCAGGACCTCGGACTCCAGGACGTCGTAGAGGCTTTGGGCGTCGGCCATGTCCTGGGCCTCCTCGCTGGCGTACTCCCGCTCGTCCCCGATGGCGAAGCCGTTTTTGCCGTTGTAGGCCTCCGCCCACCACCCGTCCAGGACGCTCAGGTTCAGGGCCCCGTTCAGGGCGGCCTTCATCCCGCTGGTCCCCGAGGCCTCCAGGGGGCGGCGGGGGGTGTTGAGCCAGACGTCCGAACCGTGGACCAGAACCCGGGCCAGGTACATGTCGTAGTCCTCCAGGACCACGAAGCGGTCCTCGAGGCCAAGCTCCCGGATCTTGGCGACGAGTTCCCTCAGGTAGGCCTTTCCCGGCTCGTCCTTGGGGTGGGCCTTGCCCGCAAAGACCACCTGGAAAGGGTAGGGCCCCTGGAGGAGCTTAAGGAGGCGCTCCGGGTCCTTGAAGAGGAGGAGGGCCCGCTTGTAGGTGGCGAAGCGGCGGGCAAAGCCGATGGTGAGGACCTCGGGGTCCAAGGCCCGCTCCGCGGCCCTTAAGCGGCTTGGGCTTTCCCCGTTGCGCCGCCTTTGCTCGTAGAGGCGGCGGCGCACCTCCCGGATGAGGTCCCCCTTGAGCTCCTGGTGGATGCGCCAGAAGGCCTCCCCTAGCCCCTCCACCCGCCAGGTGCCGGGGTCCTCGGGGGCTTTGAGCCACTCCGGGCCGAAGACCTCCCCGTAGTGGCGCCGTAGCCTCGGGTGGAGGAAGGTCCAGGTGTGCACCCCGTTGGTCACGTGGCCGATGGGCACCTCCTCCAGGAGGAGGTCCGGCCAGAGGTGGTGGAACATCCTGCGGGAAACCTCCCCGTGGAGGGCGGAAACCCCCCCGGCCTGGTGGGCGGTGGCAAGGGCCAGGTTGGACATGGAGAAGACCGTGCCCCAGGGCTTTTCCTCCCGGGCCAGGGCCAAGACCTCTTCCCGCCCCAAAAGGGGGTAGAGGAAGCCCAGATAGCGGTCCACCAGGTCCAGGGGAAAGGCGTCGTGCCCCGCGGGCACGGGGGTGTGGATGGTGAAGATGCCCCCGGCGCGCACCCGCTCTAAGGCCTCGGGGAAGGCCACCCCCTGGGCCACCAGCTCCCTTAGGCGCTCCAGGCCCAGGAAGGCGGAGTGGCCCTCGTTCATGTGGAAGGCCTCCGGGAAAAGCCCCAGAGCCCTCAAGACCCGCACGCCCCCAAAGCCCAGGACCATCTCCTGCTGGATGCGCATCTCCAGCCCCGGGGCGTAGAGCCTGGCGGTGATGGCCCGGTCCTCGGGGGCGTTTTCCGGCAGGTTGGTGGTGAGGAGGTAGACCGGCACCGCCCCCACCTGCACCCGGTAGGCCCCCACCCATACGGTGCGCCCCGGGAACTCCACCCCCACCCTAAGGGGCCGCCCCTCCCGGTCCCCAACGGGCAGGAGGGGAAGCTCCTCGGGGTGGAGGGGCTCGTAGACCTCCAGCTGCTCCCCCTCAGGGCTTAGGCGCTGGTGGAAGTAGCCCTCGTGGTAGAAGATCCCCACCCCCAAAAGGGGCAGGCCCAGGTCGCTCGCCGCCTTGATGTGGTCCCCCGCCAACACCCCAAGCCCCCCCGAGTAGATGGGCAGGGAGCTGTGGAAGCCGAACTCCGCGGAGAAGTAGGCGGTGAGGGGGCCTTCCACCTTGGGCTTGCCCTTCAGGTAGGCCCTCAGGGCCTCCAGGATGGCCTGGAGCCGGGCGGGGAAGCTGGTGGCGAGGAGGGCCTCGAGGCGGTGGGGGTCCACCTCCAGGAGGAGCTTGACCGGGTTGCCCCGGAAGCGCTTCCAAAGCACAGGGTCAATCTCCTGGAAAAGCTCCGCCGCCTCCGGGTTCCAGCTCCACCAAAGGTTATAGGCGAGCTCCTTTAGGCCCTTTAAGGGCTCCGGAAGCTCGGGCATGGCGGTGATGCGGCCAAGCACCTTCATGCCCCGGATTATACCTTTACCCTCCGCCAAAGCTCCGGGGTGAAGAGGAGGAAGGCTGGGAGAAGCTCGATCCGCCCCGCCCACATCTCCAGGATGAGGATGACCTTGGAAAGGGGGCTTAGCTCCGCATACGAGCCCATGGGGCCCACGGGGCCAAGCCCAGGGCCGATGTTGCCGATGGCCTGGGCGCTGGCGGTGAAGGCCACCACGAAATCCCCCTCCAAAAGGGCCAGGAAGAGGGTGCTGGTGGCAAAGAGGAGGGTGTAGAGGAAGACGAAGACGGAAACCTGGCGGAGCACCTCCTCCCCCAGGCTCCGCCCCCCAAGCCTGAGGGGCAGCACGGCCTGGGGGTGGAGGGTACGGGTGATCTCCCGGCGCAGGAAGCCGAAGAGGACCAGCCAGCGCACCACCTTGACCCCCCCGGCCCCCGAGCCCGCGCTCCCCCCCACGAACATGAGGAGGACCAGGATGGCCTGGGCCGGCACCACCCACTGGGCGAAGTCCACGCTGGCGAAGCCGGTGGTGGTCACGATGGACACCACCTGGAAGAAGGCGTGGCGAAGGCTTGGCTCCAGGCCATAAAGGTGATGGGTGTAGAGGTAGAGAGCGAGGAGAAGGGCGCTTACGAGGACGAGAACGGCGTAGGCCCTAAACTCCGCGTCCTTCAGGATGGGCCGCACCTCCCGGCCAAAGAGGAGGCGGTACTGGAGGAGGAAGTTCACCCCCGCCAGGAACATGAAGAGGGTCCCCAGCCACTGGGCCAGGGGGGTGTACTGGGCGAAGCTCTGGGGGTTGGGGCTAAAGCCCCCCGCGGGGAGGGTGGTGAGGGCGTTGGCCAGGGCCTCAAACCAGGGCACGCCCGCAAACCCGTAGGCCAGGAAGGCCAGCAGGGTGAGGAGGACGTAGACCCGGAGCACCGCCTGGGCGGTGTGGCGGAGCCTGGGGGTGAGGCGGTCCTTCTCCACCCCGGTGCTCTCCGCAAAGAAGGCCTGGCGGCCCGCCACCCGGAGCTGGGGCAGCACGGCCACGAAGAGCACCACGATCCCAATCCCCCCCATCCACTGGGCCAGGGCGCGGTAGAGGAAGAGGCTTTTCCCCCAGGTGGAAAACTCCTCGGTGAGGACCGTGGCCCCGGTGGTGGTGAAGCCCGAGACCGCCTCAAAGAGGGCGTCCAGATAGGAAAGCCCCCCGGAAAGGGCGAAGGGCAGGGCCCCGAGAAGGGGCACGAAGAGCCAGAGAAGGCCCACGGAAAGGAGGACCTCCGCCCGGTTGGGCTGGGCCTGGGGGTGGCCGAAAAGGGCGAAGCCCCGGCCCAGGAGGAAGCCCAAAAGGGCGGCCCAGAAAAAGCCGGAGGCCTCCTCCTGAAGGGCCAAGGCCAGGAAGCCGAAGAGGAGGAAGAGGAGGCCGAAGCCCTGGGCGGTCACCCCCAGGAGGTACAGGGCGGCCCGAAACCCCCCCCTAGGCGACGAGACGGGCCACGACTTCATCCGCCACCTCCCGGGCGGCCACCAGGTAGACCCGGTCCCCGGGGAGGGCCTCGAGGTCCGGCCGGTAGAGCATCACCCGGTGGTCCCGCTCCAGGCCCACGGGCATGGCGTTAGGGCGGGCCAGGGCCTCGAGGGCCTTTGGGGCAAAGTCCTCGGGGAGCTCCACCTCCAACAGCTCAATGCTCTCCTCCATGGTGGACACGTGCTCCACCTCCTCCGGCCCCATCCAGTCCAGCACCGCCCGCACCGCCGCCTGGCGGGGGGTGAGGGGGAGGTCTATGCCCACCTGCTCAAAGAGCCAGCGGGTCTCCGAGCGGGAAACCCGGGTGATGACCTTCCGCACCCCAAGCTGCTTGGCAAGGAGCGAGGCCAGGAGGTTCTTCTCGTCGTTGTCCGTAACCGCCACCACCGCGTCCGCCTCGGCCATCTGCTCCGCCTGGAGAAGCTCCAGGTCCGTCCCGTCCCCCTGGATGACCAGGGCCCCCGGAAGCTCCTCCGCCAGCCACTCGCACCGCTCCCGGCTGGGCTCTATCACCACCGTCTCCACCCGGCGGCTCGTGAGCTCCCGGGCCACCATGTAGCCCACGTTCCCCCCGCCGATGACCATCACCCGGCGCACCCCCCGGCCGGTGGAGAAGTAGGCCTCCAGCTCGGGAAAGGCCGCGGGGGTGGCCACGAAGAGGATCTTGTCCCCAGGCTCCAGGATGAGCTCGGAATAGGCGGGGTGGACCGGGCTTAAGAAGGCCTGCCCCCGCACCACCCCCGCCACCAAAACCCCCTCCGGCCACTCCAGACCGGAGAGGAGGCGGTGGGCGTAAGGCCCCCCGGGCTTCACCCGGTACTCCACAAAGCGAAGCCGCCCCCCCGCCAAAAGCTCCACGTCCACCGCCTCGGGCACCAGGATGACCTCCACGATCTCCCGGGCCAGGGCCCTTTGGGGCCAGAGGACCTTGTCTATGCGGGTGCCCAGGATCTCCGCGGTCCTGGGGTCGGCCAGGACGTCCACGTACCCCCCCTTGCCCACGAAGCACAAGGCGGCCTTGGCCCCAAGCCCCTTGGCCAGAAGGGAGGCCAGGAGGTTCACCTCGTCGGAGTCCGTGGAGGCGATGAAGAGGTCGGCCCGCTCCACCCCCGCCTCCCTTAGGGTGTCGGGGTCCGTGGCCCCGCCCACCACCACCTTCACGTCCAGGTGGGCCAGGCGGTCCCGGGCCTGGGGGTTGCGGTCGATGACCACCACCTCGTGGGCCTTCTCCAGGGTGCGCGCCAGCTCCCCCCCCACCTCCCCGCCCCCCGCGATGACGATGTACATACCGCCCCTATCCTAAACCTGGACCCCGTGGAGGTCGTGGACCTCCGCCCGGGTGATGCGCACGGGGATCCTCTCCCCCACCCGCACGGTGCCGTCCGTCTCCACGTAGACCACCCCGTCTATGCCGGGGGCATCCCGGTAGGTGCGGCCCACGGCCAGGCCGGGCTCGGGGAGCTCGTCCACCAGGACCTCCAGAACGCTCCCCACCAGGGCCCGGTTCTTCTCCAGGCTGATCCTCTCTTGGAGCGCCATGAGCCGGGCGCGGCGCTCCTCCTTCACCTCCTCGGGCACGGGGCCGGGAAGGGCGTTGGCCTCCGCCCCTTCCACCTCGGAGTAGGTGAAGACCCCCACCCGGTCCAGCCGGGCCTCCTTGAGGAAGTCCAGGAGGATCTGGAAGTCCTCCTCCGTTTCCCCGGGAAAGCCCACGATGAAGCTGGAGCGCACCGCCAGGTGGGGCACCACCCGGCGCCACTCCTCCAGGGTCTTGAGGTGGCTTTCCGCCCCCCCGGGGCGGCGCATGAGACGGAGGATCCGGGGCGAGGCGTGCTGGAGGGGCACGTCCAGGTAGGGCAGGACCTTGCCCTCGGCCATGAGGGGGAGGATCTCCCGCACGTGGGGGTAGGGGTAGACGTAGTGGAGCCTTATCCAGGCCCCAAGCTCCCCCATGGCGGAAAGGAGGTCGGTGAGGTGGGCCCTTACCAGCCGGTCTCCCCAGAAGCTTGGCCGGTGGCCCAGGTCCGCGCCGTAGGCGGAGAGGTCCTGGGCGATGAGGAGGAGCTCCTTGGTGCCCGTGGCCACCAGGCGGGCGGCCTCGGAGAGGACCTCCGCCGCGTCGCGGGAGCGGAGCCCCCCCCGGAGCTTAGGGATGATGCAGAAGCTGCAGCGGTGGTTGCACCCCTCGCTGATCTTCACGTAGGCGTAGTGGCGGGGGGTGAGCTTCACCTGGGGGGGGATGAGGTCCAACAAGGGGTCGCGCTTGGGGGGCAGGACCCGCTGCACCGCCTCCAGGACCCTCTCCACCTCCCCCGGGCCCGTGACCTCTAAAACCTCCGGGTGCTTGGCCCGGATGACCTCGGGGCGGGCCCCCAGGCAGCCCGTGACCACCACCTTGCCGTTTTCCTTCAGGGCCTCCCCGATGGCCTCGAGGCTCTCCTCAATGGCCGGGGTGATGAAGCCGCAGGTGTTCACCACCACGAGCTCCGCCTCCTCGTAGGTGGGGCTCGTCTCGTAGCCTAAGGCCTTGAGGCGGGAAAGGATCTGTTCGGAGTCCACCAGGGCCTTGGGGCAGCCCAGGCTCACGAAGCCGATTTTCGCCATAGATCTCCCACGGGCCGAAGCCCTAACCATGGAGTATACCCTACCGCGAGGGGGCCTCAAAGCGGCGGGTTACGGGCCTGCCCGCCTCCCCCATGGGCCCAAGGTCCCTTCCCCCAAGGAAGACCCGCACCGCGGCCGGGTTCCCGGCCCGCACCTCCACCGGTAGGGGGAAGGAAAGCTCCGCCCCCACCTCGGGGATGCCCTCGTAGAGCCGCCTCTCCCCTTGGGTCACGCGAAGCCAGCTCCGCCCCTCCAGCCGGAGGACCAAGCCCCCCTCCCCTGGGGGAGGGGAGGCCGCCTCTTCCCCCTCGGCCCTCGGGGCGGGCAGGGGCTTAAGGGTGAAGCGGAGGGCGAGGTCCCGCTCCAGAGCCAGGGTCTCCTCCAGGGGCTCGTACCCGGGAAGCTCCAGGCGCAGGACCCGCCTCCCCCCTTCCAGGGGCGGGGTGGCGAGGGGGGTCTGGCCCAGGTAAAACCCGTCCAGGTAAGCCCGGGCCCCGGGGGGCTCCGTTTCCAGGCGCAGGACGTGGCGCCTGGGGGTGGGGGGTGGGGCCTCGGGCACCTCCACCACCGGGGCCGGCTTGGGGCGGAGGAGGAAAGCGCCCCCCAGGGCGAGAAGCCCGAGGAGGAGGAAGGGCCAAAGGGGGAAGCCTCGCCTGGGGGAAGGGGCCGGGGGAGGTTCTTGGGGCTTTGCCGGGTAGAGGGCCAGGAGGGGCTCGGGGTCCAGGCCCAAAAAGAGGGCGTAGCGGCGGAGGTAGCCCTTGGCCAGGGGGGGCTCGGGGAGCTCCTCGAAGCGGCAGGCCTCGAGGGCCTCCAGAACCTTGACCTTAAGGGAGAGGGCTTGGGCCGCCTCCTTCAGGGAAAGCCCCTTGGCCTCCCGCGCCTCCTTAAGCCTCACCCCTAGCTCGCACACACGCCTATTCTAGCCCCGAAAGGGCCAGGCTCACCCGGGCGGCCAGGCGGGCGTTCTCCAAGAGAAGCCTCCGGTTCACCCGATCCGTCTCGCCCCCCGAAAGCTCGGAAAGCCGCCTTAGGAGGTAGGGGGTGAGGGCCTTGCCCCTAATCCCTTCCCGGGCCGCCATGCGGTTCGCCTCCTCCACCCACCCCGCCACCTCCCCGTACGGGAGCCCTTGGGAGACGGGGTTCAGGAGGAGGACCGCCCCCAGGCCTAGGGCCCGGGCCTTTTGGAGGAGGAGGGCCGCCTCCAGGGGGGTTTCCACCCGGGCCGGGAGGGGGTAGGGGGAGTCGGGGCTGTAGAAGGCGGGGAGGCGGTCCGTGCGGTAGCCCACCACGCTGACCCCCAGGGTCTCCAGGCGCTCCAGGGTGGCCTCGAGGTCCAGGATGGCCTTGGGCCCCGAGGCCACCACCAGGATGGGGGTGCGGGCGAGGGCCACGAGGTCGGCGCTCTCGTCAAAGGGCTCGGGGTGCACCCCCCCGATCCCCCCGGTGGCGAAGACGGGGATCCCGTGGCGGTGGGCCAGGTGGACCGTGGCCGCCACCGTGGTCCCGGCGCTCTTGCCCTGGAGGGCCAAGGCCGCCAGGTTCCACAGGCTCGCCTTCTCCGCCCCGCCTTGGGCCAGGCGGGCCATCTCCTCTTCCTCGAGGCCCACCCGCACCGCCCCCTCCACCAGGGCGATGGTCCGGGGGATGGCCCCTTCCGCCCGCACCGCCTCTTCCAGGGCCAGGGCGGTTTCCAGGTTCAGGGGGTAGGGCAGGCCGTGGGTGAGGAGGGCCGACTCCAGGGCCACCAGGGCTTCAGGCATGGGGCCAGTATACCTAGACCTCGGGCCAGACCAAGACCTCCTCCCCCACCCTAAGCCCGTGAAAAAGGAGGTGCTCCGGGGGAAGGAAAAGCTCCACCCCGAGGCCAGGCCGGGGGTGGACCTCCAGGGGGAAAAGCCTCTCCCCCGCCTTCACCCACACCCGGCGGAAGGGGCCAAAGTGGGCCTTCCAAGCCTCATGGAGCAGGGCCTCCAGCTCGGGACGCTTTCCCCCCAAGGCCAGCCGGAGCCGGGCGGTCTTGGGGGTGCGGGGGCTTACGGAGAGGAGGCGGAGCCGGGCCAGCTGGCCCAGGCGCTTCAAGACCTCCCCCAGGGGCAGGCCGGTGCGGGCGGAGAGGTCCAGGGGGCTATCCGCCTCCTTCAGGGCGAGGAGGAGGGCCAGGGTCTCGGGGTCTAAGGTGGCCCGGGCGGCCCAAGGGGAGGGGGTGAGGCGGTCAAAGGGGCCCACCTCCACCCGCTCGTCCAAAAGCTGGACCGCCCGGAAAAGGTAGGCCTCCAGGGGGGCCTCGAGGGTGGTGCGGGAGGCCCGCACCGAGAGGAGGAAGCGGAAGGCCCCCTCCTTCCTAAGGAGGATCTCCAAGAAGGCCTCCGGCCCCTCCTTTTCCCCCAGGTGGGCGTGCACCGGCCGCCCCTTTTCCAGGTAGACCTCCCCCTCCACGGGCCCCGAGGGGCGAAAGAGGAGCTGGAAAACCCCCGTCTTTCCCCCCTGGGCCAGAAGCTGGAGGAGGTCGATGGGCCCAAGAAGCCGGAAGTCTCCCTCCACCCCCTTAGGATACGCAGGCGGAAAGGGCGCGCCTTAAGGCGGGAAGGTAGCCCGCCCCGAAGAAATGCACGTGGGCCAGGAGGTAGTAGATCTGGTAGCAGGAAAGGGCCCGCCGCACCGCCTGGGGGATGGGGTAAAGGGCCTCGTAGGCCCGCCAGAAGGCCTCCGGAAAGCCCCCGAAAAGGCGCATCATGGCCAGGTCCACCCCCCTTTCCCCCACGAAGGGGGAGGGGTCCAAAAGGGCAGGCCCCCCCTGGGCGAAGTGCACGTTCCCCCGCCACAGGTCCCCGTGGAGGAGGACGGGCCCCTCGGTGGGAAGGGGCTTCTGGAAGGCCCGCTCCACCTCCTGGGCTAGAGCCCCCAGGAGGGGCCTCGTGGCCTCCAGGAAGGGCAGGACCCGCGCCTCAAAGAAGAAGGCCCTCCAATCCCTCCCCTCCCCCCCAGGGAGGGGAAAGGTGCCGAGGAAGCCCGGCTCGGCCCTATACCCTTCCCGCCGGGCGCGGTGGAGCCGGGCCAGGGCGTGGGCCAGGGCCTCCCAGTCCTCCGGGCCCGGAGGGAGGTATTCCAAAATAAGCCCCTCCTCCCCCACCCAGTAGACCCTGGGCACCCGCACCCCCGCCTCTTCCAGAGCCCTAAGCCCCCGGGCCTCCGCCGGGAAAAAGCCCGGGGGAGGATGGGGGTGGAGCTTCAGCACGTAGGGCCCCGCCCGGTAGACCCGGGCGATGTCCCCCCCGGAAAGGGGTTCTAAGGGGTAAGGGGGAAGCCCGGCCCGTTCAAGAAGGTCCAACCCAGGCCTCCAGGTGGCGCTTCAAGGCCTCCTCCAGGAGGAGGGCCACCTCCCGGCAGTCGTGGAGGTCCCCGTAGTAGGGGTCGGGCACCTCCCCCCCGCCCAGGGGCTCCAGGACCAGGCGCACCTTACCCTCTGCCTCGGGGAAGCGCCTTAGGACCTCCCGAAGGTTCTCCCGGTCCATGACCAGGAGGTGGTCAAAGCGGGCCACGTCCTCCCGGGTAAGCTGCCGGGCCACGTGGGGGAAGTAGGCCCCCTTCTCCTCCAGCACCCGCCGGGCCCTGGGGTCCATGGGCTCCCCGGCGTGCCAGGCCCCGGTGCCCGCGGAGTCCACCTCAAACTGGGCCTCGAGGCCCCTTTCCCGGATCAGCTTGCGGAAAAGCCCCTCGGCCAGGGGGCTACGGCAGATGTTGCCCAGGCAGACGAAAAGCACGCGGATGGGCCGCTCCACAAGCCCCATCCTACACGAACCCTTGCAGCTTCGGCGGGGCGCTCAGTAGGGAAGCTCCGCCCCCACCTCCGTCCCTTTCCCCGGCTCGGAGCGCACCCAGAACCGCCCCCCCCGGGCCTCCACCCGCTCCCGCATCTGGGTGAGGCCAAACCCCCCCAGGGCCCCCGCCTCGGGGTTCTGGAAGCCCCGCCCGTTGTCCCGCACGAGAAGCCTCGCCCCCCGCTCCCCCAAAGGCTCCAAGACCACCTCCACCCGGCTTGGGCGGCCGTGCTTGGCCGCGTTAGTGAGGGCCTCCTGCAGGACGCGGAAGAGCACCAGCTCGCTGGCCTGGGAAAGCCCCACCCCCTCGGGCAGGGCCAGGTGGACCCGGAAGCCCGCCTGCTCGGCGAAGGCCTGGGCGTAGCGGCGCACGGACTCCAGGAAGCCGTAGCGCTCGAGGTCTATGGGCCTCAGGGCGAAGATGCTCCGCCGCACCTCCCGGATCTGGGCCCTTAGGGTTTCCTTTACTTCCCCGAGAGCCTTCAGGGCCGCCTCCCTGTCCTTGTCCAAAAGCCTTTCCACCAGGTCCAGCTTGAGGGCCATGAAGGCCAGGCTCTGGGCGATGCCGTCGTGGATCTCCCGGGCGATGCGGTTCCGCTCCTCGTTGATGGCCAGCTCCTCCGCCCTCAGGTAGGCCTGGGCGTTCCGCACCGCCAGGGCCACCTGGGAGGCCAGGAAGGAGAGGAAGGGGATGCGCCGGGAAAGCCCCCCTCCCCGGAGGACCAGAACCCCCACCGCGCCCCGGGCCTTGAGGGGGATGGCCAGGGTGTCCGGGGCCACAAAGAGGGGGCCTTCCAGGGCCCCCCGCCACGGGCCTTCGGGGAGGAAGGGATGCGGGGGGAGGTCCAGGCCCTGGACCACCCGGGGCACCAGGAAGCCCTCCTCGTCCAGGAGGAGGACCCCACCCCCCTCGGCCTCCGCCCAAGCGCGGATCCTCTCCAGAAGGCCCTCCAGAAGCCGCTCCAGGTTGGCCTCCGCCTTCAGGGCCTGGTCCACCTCGTAGAGGGTGAGGAGGTCCCGGCTCTTGGCCACCACGGACTGGAGGGCGCTGGCCACCTCGTGGGCCAGGACCTCCAGGAAGGGCCGGTCCGGCCCGGGGGCGCAGGCCTCCAGGTACCCCCTGAGCCCGGGGAGCTCCACCCGCACCCCCCCGCACTCCTCCCCCGAGCGCACCCCCTCCGCCTCCACCGCCACGGGGAAGCCGAGCTCGCCCTCCAAGGCCCGGGCGATGCGGAAGACGGCCTCCTCCAGGTTCTCGCTCTCCAAGGCCTCCCGGAAAACCCGCCCCGCGGCCCTTAGGCGCCGGTTCGCCTCCTCCAACGCCCTTTCCGCCCGGGCCTTCTCCAGCACCTCCTGGGCGATCCACTCCAAAACGGCGAAGGTCACCAAGGGCCCCACCAGGCCGTAGAAGCCGAGGCGCACCCAAAAGGCGAAGTCCGCGTGGCGGTAGGGCAAAAGGGCCACCTCAAAGAGGACCACCGCCAAGGCGATGAGGGGCGGCAGGACCCTCTGGGCCAGCCGCACCAACCCGTAGAGGCTAGTCCCCAGCATCCTTCCTCCCCATGGCGTAGCGGCTTTGGTGGAGGAGCCCCCTCAGCATCTGCACCTCTCCCGGGGTGAGGAGGGCCTTGTGGAAGATGCGCCTCAGGCGGCGCATGGCGTAGGGAAAGCGGTTTTGGTCGGTGAAGCCGATCTCCAAAAGGTAGCGGCCCAGGTCCTCAAAGAGGGCCTCCAGGGCCCTAAGCTCCGCCACCTCTTCCTCCTCGGACCCCTGGGCTACGAAGAGCTCGTAGGCGAAGACCACCACCGCCTGGGCCAGGTTCAGGCTGGGCTGTTCCGGGGCGGTGGGGATGGAGCCGATGAGGTGGGCCAGGTCCAGCTCCTCGTTGGTGAGGCCGAAGGTTTCCCGGCCGAAGACCAGGGCCGCCTTGCCCCGGGTGCGCCTTAGGATCTGGGCCACCTCCTTGGGGGTGCGCACCGGCGCGGGGTAGAGCTCCCGGGGGCGGCCCGTGGTGGCCACCACCAGGTGGACCCCCTCCAGGGCCTCCTCCAAGGAGCCCACCGCCTCGGCCCCCTCCAGAACCTCCTGGGCGTGCACCGCCAGCCAGTAGGCCTCCTGGGCCCAGGGCGGGCCCACCCTGGGCCCCGGGTTCACCACGTAGAGCTCCTGTAGGCCGAAGTTCCGCATGGCCCGGGCCACCGCACCCAGGTTCATGGGCTCCTGGGGCTCCACCAAGACGATCCGCACCTCCGCCACCGAAGCCTCCTTTCTTTAGGGCGCCTCTTGGGGTTCCACCACCGGGGACAGGGGCTCGCGGCCCTGGGGGAAGTACACCGCCACCCCGCTGGGGGAGGGGAGGCCGGAAAGGAGGTCCACCCGCACCGCCACCAGGCCGGGGGGCGGGGGGAGGTCCCCCCCCGGGCGGCCCCTCAGGGCCTCGGCCACGAAGGCCCGCCAGATGGGGGGGTTGACCACGGAGCTGGAGGGCTCCCGCCCCCCCATGCGCATGGGGCGGTTGTCGTCCCGGCCCACCCAGACCACCGCGGAAAGCCCCCGGGTCACCCCGGCGAACCAGAGGTCCCGGGCCTCGTTGGTGGTGCCCGTCTTCCCCCCCACCACCCGCCCCGGGATGCGGGCCCCCTTGGCCAGGCCCCTCTCCCCCAGGTCGTACACGTAGCCCTTCAGGAGGTCCCAGCCCTGGTAGGCCACCTCGGGGGAGAAGAGGCGCACCCGTTCGGGCGCGGCCTGGTAGAGCACCCGTCCCTTTGCGTCCTCAACCCGGCTCACAAACTGGGGGGCCACCCGGTACCCCCCGTTCACGAAGGCGGCGTAGGCCGCCGCCAGGTCCAAGGGGGTGATGGAGGCCCCGCCGATGGCGATGGCCAAGGTGGGGTAGCGCACGTAAAACCCCGCCCGGGCCAGCCTCTCGGCCACCTTCTCTATCCCCACGCTGTGGGCGGTGTAGACCGCGGGGAGGTTTAGGGAAAGGTCCAGGGCGTAGCGCAGGGTGATCTCCCGGTTCAGGAAGGTGCCGGAAAAGTTCTTGGGCCGCCAGACCCCGTCCTTCTGGCTGGGGTCCGGGAACTCCAGGGGGCGGTCGGGAACCAGGGTGGTCTGGGTCCAGCCGTTCTCCAGGGCCACCGCGTAGACGAAGGGCTTCACCGCGCTCCCCGGGTTTCTCAGGGCGCGGGTGGCCCGGTTGTACTCGTCCCCCGCCCGGCGGACGCCCCCCACCAGGGCCAGGACCTCCCCCGTTTCCGGGTCCAGGCCCACGATGGCGAGCTCCGCCCCTTCAGGAAGCCGAGCCCCTTTGGCCGCGGCCTCCGCCGCCCGCTGCATGACGGGGTCCAGGGTGGTGTAGACCTTAAGCCCCCCCTCCCCGTAAACCTTCTCCTTGCCGAAACGGGCCTCGAGGAACCGCCGCACCTCCAGGACGAAGTGGGGCGCAAAGCGGAAGTCCACCGCCTTCAGGATCCTGGCCTCGGGGTCCACAAGCTCCGCCTCCAGGAGGTTCCCCTCCCCGTCGTAGCGCACCCGCCAGCCCTTGGGGGCGACGGGCTCCCGCCAGGCGGCCTCCGCCACCTCCGGGCTCACCCACCCCTCGGCCACCATCCCGTCCAGGAGAAGGCGCATGCGGGCCCGAACCCCCTTGAGGTCGGCGTAGCGGGCGTTGGGGGCGGGGACGATGGAGGCCAGGTAGAGCCCTTCCGCCAGGGTCAGGGCCGAGGGGTCCTTGCCGAAGTAGGCCTCCGCCGCCCCCTTAAGCCCCACCGCGTTCCCCCCCCAGGGGACCACGTTCAGGTACATCTCCAGGATCTCCGCCTTGGTGTAGCGCCGCTCCAGCTCCAGGGCCAGGGCCCACTCCTTGAACTTCCGCTCCAGGGTGCGGGCCTGGGCCAGGTCCTTGAGGAGGGTGTTCTTGATGACCTGGGTGGTGATGGTGCTCCCCCCCTGGAGGTCGCCCTGGAGGATGGCCCAAAGCGCCCCCAAGAGGCGCACCGGGTCCAGGCCGTAGTGGCTGAAAAAGCGCCGGTCCTCCGAGAAGACCAAAGCGGCCAAAGCCGCGGGGGAAACCTCGGAAAGCCGCACCAGGCTCCGGTGGATGGCCCGCCCCTCCTCCACGCTGGCCAGCGCGGCCAAAAGGGAGCCGTCCCGGGCGTAGAGGGTGGAGGTGGCGGTGAGGCGGAGGCGGTCTAGGGCCTCGAGGTCGGGGAGGTCCCGGGTGAGGGCGTAGGCCAGGTACCCAAGCCCGGCCCCCGCCCCCAGGAAGGCCGCCAGGAACACGAAGAGGAGGAAGCGCAAAACGCGCATGCTGGGGTATAGTTTACAAGGACCCCGGGCTCAGCCCGCCTGGAGGAAGCCGAGGAGCTTCTCCCGGGTGAGGGGCTTCTCCAAAGGCCGCACCCGCACCACCTCCGCGGTGGTCCTGAGCTTTTCCTGGGGTTCAATGATCACCCCCAAGGGGATGTCTTTCAGGCGGCGCACATGGCGGATGCGGCTGGCCACGGCAAAGGGGTCCACGTCCAGATCGGTATCCAGGAGGATGGCCTTTGGGGTGTGGTCCACAAGCCAGAAGAGCCCCTCCCGGGCGGAATCAAAGTAGACCACGGGGATGCCCTTTTCCATAAGGACCAGCTCCAGATAGGCCCTCAGGGCTTCGTTACGGCTCATGAAGAGAAGGGCATCCGATAAGGCCGCCACGGGTCCAGCTTACCCATGGGGTGCGAAAACCCTATGAAAAAAGCTTGGCTGGGGCGCGTGGACTCGAACCACGACCGGCGGATCCAAAGTCCGCTGTCCTGCCATTAGACGACGCCCCAGCACGGGCCCTAGGCCCAAAGGGATTGTAGCCCAAGGGGAGGCTTCCGTCAAACGTTGAAGAGGATGTAGAGGACATCCCCGTCCTGCACCTCGTAGTCCCGGCCCTCGAGGCGCACCCAGCCCCGCTCCTTGGCCCGGGCCCACCCCCCGGCCTCCACCAGCCGGTCCCAGGGGATGACCTCCGCCCGGATGAAGCCCCGTTCCATGTCCGAGTGGATCTCCCCCGCGGCCTCAGGGGCCCTAGCCCCCCGGCGCACGGTCCAGGCCCGCACCTCCTTCTCCCCCGCGGTGAAGAAGGTGATGAGGCCAAGGGCCCTGTAGCCCGCCCGGGCCAGGCGCTGGAGGCCGCTCTCCTTAAGGCCATAGCTTTCCAAAAGCGCCCGGGCCTCCTCCTCGGGAAGCTCGGCGAGCTCCGCCTCCAGCTTGGCGGAGACCACCACCACCTCCGCCCCTTCCTCTGCCGCCTTGGCCTTCAGGGCGGCCACGTGGGGATTCCCCTCCCCTTCGGGCAGGTCCTCCTCGGCCACGTTGGCCACGTAGATCACGGGTTTGGCGGTGAGGAGGGGGGTTTCCTTGAGGAAGGCCCTCCCCTCCTCGTCCAGGGGGTAGGTGCGGGCGGGCCTGCCCCCCTGGAGGTGGGCGTAAAGCCCTTCCGCCGCCCTAAGGAGGGGCTCCTTCTCCTTCTGGGCCCGGGCCTCCTTCCTAAGCCTCTCCAGGCGCCGCTCCAAGGTGGAAAGGTCCGCGAGGAGGAGCTCGGTTTCCACCACCTCCGCGTCCTCCAAAGGGTCCACCCGGCCCATCACGTGGACCACGTTGGGGTCGGGAAAGCACCGCACCACGTGGGCGATGGCCGCCACCTCGCGGATGTGGGCCAGGAACTGGTTGCCAAGCCCCTCTCCCCTATGGGCCCCTTGGACAAGCCCGGCGATGTCCACGAACTCCACGTGGGTGGGCACCACGGGGGGCAGGCGCTCCCCCTTGGCGAAGACCTTCTGCAGGGCGTAAAGCCGCTCGTCCTCTAGGGGCACCACCCCCACGTTCTTGTCGATGGTGGCGAAAGGGTAGTTGGCGGCCAGGGCGTTCGCCCGGGTGAGGGCGTTGAAGAGGGTGCTCTTGCCCACGTTAGGTAGTCCCACAATGCCTACGGCTAGCATCTTCACCCCAAAAAAAGGCCCCGCACGGGGCCTACCGCATCCTACCACGCCCTTTGCGTATGATGGCAGGGTATGGACCTCGAGGCCCACATTGACCACACCCTCCTAAGCCCCACGGCCACCCCGGAAGAGATCCTAAGGGTGGCGGAGGAGGCCCTCACCTACGGCTTCTTCGGCCTCTGCATCCCCCCAAGCTACCTGCCCCTGGTGCGCCGGGCCTTCCCCGAGGCCCCGTTCCGGCTGGTGACGGTGGTGGGCTTTCCCTTGGGCTACCAGGCCAAGGAGGTGAAGGCCCTGGAGGCCGCCTGGGCCCGGGCCCAAGGGGCGGACGAGATCGACATGGTGGTCCACCTGGGCCGGGCCAAGGCCGGGGACTACGCCTACCTGGAGGCCGAGGTGCGGGCGGTGCGGGAGGCGGTGCCGGGCGCGGTGCTCAAGGTCATCCTGGAAACGGGGTACTTCGGCGAGGAAGCCCTCAAGGCCATGGCCGAGGCCGCCATCCGGGGCGGGGCGGACTTCCTCAAGACCTCCACCGGCTTCGGCCCCCGGGGGGCCACGGTGGAAGACGTGAGGCTCCTTAAGGCCGTGGCCGGGGAAAAGGCCCAGGTGAAGGCCGCCGGGGGCATCCGCACCCGGGAGGCCGCCCTGGCCCTCCTGGAGGCCGGGGCCAGTCGGCTCGGCACCTCCAGCGGGGTGGCCCTGGTGGCGGGCGGGGAGGGGACGGGGTACTGATGGCCAAAAGGAGGAAGCCCACCATCGGGGGCCTTCCCGGGTACCTGGTCCTCCTGGTCCTCCTCCTGGTCTGGCTCTTCCAGGAGCTAAGGCCCGCCCTGCCCCCACCGGAGGAGAGGGGGCCTCTAGAGGTCTTCTTCATGCCGGAGGAAGGGGAAAGGGCCAAGGCCCAGCTCATCGGCCTCCTGGAGGGGGCCCAGGAGGAGGCTCTAGGCGCCTTCTACGAGTTCCGCGACCTGGAGATCGCCCGCGCCCTCCTTTTGGCCAAGGGGCGGGGGGTGGCGGTGCGGATCTACGGGGAGAGCGACCACCGGGAGGACTTCCGCCGCTACTTGGTGGCGGCCAGGCTGGGCCAGACCCAAGAACCCCCTAGGGTGACGAGGAGCCTCCTCCAAACCCACCTCCGCCCCTTAGGGGGGGATTGCGAGGAGATCGCCGGGATCCCCGTCTGCTTTGACGAGCGGGAGGGGTTCATGCACCATAAGGTGCTGGTGGTGGACCGGAAGGCGGTCTTCACCGGCAGCACCAACATGACCTGGAACGCCTTCGCCCGCAACAACGAAAATAGCCTCCTCCTCACCTCCCCCACCCTGGCGGAGGGGTACCGGCGGGAGGTCCTGGCCCTCCTTGGGGGAAGGAAAGAGGGCCTGGGGGAGCCCGTGGCCTTCCGGCTGGAGGGGGGGGAAGGCCTTCTTGAGGGCACGGCCTACTTCAGCCCCGCCGGGGGGGAGAGGGCATGGAGGGCCATCCTGGAGCGGATCCGTTCGGCGCGGGAAGAGATCCTGGTGGCGGCCTTCGTGCTCACGGACGAGGAGATCCTAAAGGCCCTCGCCGAGGCCAAGACCCGGGGGGTGAGGGTGCAGGTCCTCCTGGAGACCCGGAACCTGGACTCCAGCCAGGAAGAGGCCCTCCTCCGGGCAGGCATCCCCGTGCGCCGGGACGGCAACCCCTACACCCTGCACCACAAGGTGATGGTGGTGGACGGCCTCTGGGTCATCACCGGGAGCTACAACTTCTCCTACCGGGCGCGGGCGGTGAACAACGAAAACCTCCTGGTCCTGAAGGGCGAGGCCCTGGCGGAGCGGTACCGGAAGGAGGTGGAGAGGCTTTGGGAAGCGGGGTCAGCCCTAGAGCTACCTTGAAGCCCCCTTTAATCCTGGCCTCGGGAAGCCCCAGGCGGAAGGCCCTCCTCGAGGCCCTGGGCTACCGGGTGGAGGTGGTGGTGCCCGGGGTGGAGGAGGAGGCGGAGGGCCTCCCCCCTGAGGCCCTGGCCCTGGCCCTGGCGGAGCGCAAAGGGCAGGGGGTGGCGGGGGAGTGGGTCCTGGCGGCGGACACGGTGGTGGACCTGGAGGGGAAGGCCTTAGGGAAGCCTAGGGATCCGGAGGAAAACCGGGCCTTCCTCCGGGCCCTTTCGGGCAGGGTCCACCGGGTGCACACCGCCTTCTACCTCAGGACCCCAGGGGAGGTTTTCCTAGAGGTCCACACCGCCAAGGTGCGCTTCCGGCCCTTAAGCGAGGAGGAGATCGCCTGGTACGTGAATAGCGGCGAGGGGCTGGACAAGGCGGGGGGGTACGGGGCCCAGGGGCTTGGGATGGTCCTCCTGGAGGAGATCCAGGGGGACTTCTACACCGTGATGGGCCTCCCCATCGCCCGGGTCTTCGCCCTCCTCTGGGAGAGGGGGTTCAGGCCGTGAGCGAAAACGCCCTCCGCCGCGGGCTTTTCCTCCTTCTCCTTTTCCTGGGCCTCGCCCTTTCCGCCCTCACCCGGCCCCTCACCCCCAAGGTGGCCCTCCTCCTCTCCCCCCTCACCGCCCCCCTGCCCCAGCTGGGCCACCGCCTGGGGCAGAACCTCCGGGCAGGCCTTTCCGCCCTCACAAACCGCCAGGACCTCTACGCGGAGAACCAGGCCCTGAAGGAGGAGCTCGCCCTCCTCCGCTCGGAAAACGCCCGGCTCCGCCTCGAGGTGGAGCGCCTGGCCCGGGCCCTGGAGGTGAAGGCCAAGGCCCCGGGGGTGGTGGCCGTGGCCCCGGTGATCGGGGAGGACCTCTCCGGCCTCTACCGGAGGCTCCTCCTCGGCATGGGAAGCCGCCAGGGCCTCCGGCCGGGGATGCCCGTGGCCGCCCCCCAGGGCCTGGTGGGCCTCATCGTGGAGGTGGAGGAGGACCGGGCCTTGGTGCGCACCCTCCTGGACCCGGAAAGCCGGGTGGGGGTGCGGCCCGAGGGCACGCCGGGGCGGGGGGTGGCCCGGGGGGCCCCCCCGGACCGGCTTTTGGCCGAGTTCCCCCCCACGGTGCCCCTGAAGCCCGGGGATCTCCTCCTAAGCGGGGCCACCTTGGGCCTCTTCCCCGACGGTATCCCCGTGGGCCGGGTGGAACGGGTGGAAAGGGTCCAGGGGGGGCTTAAGCAACAGGCCTGGGTGCGGCCTCTGGTGGAGCTTTCCCTCCTGGAAGAGGTCATCGTGCTAAGGCCCCTTTAGAGGTGGAAGGATGCGAGCCCTTCTCCCGCTCCTTGGCGCCCTCTTCCTCTTGGGGCTTTTCGCCACCCTCCTCCCCGAGGGCTGGCCGGGCCCCGACCTCTTCCTGGCCTACGCCCTCTGGTACGCAGGGGCAAGGCCCTACTTCCTTGGCCTCCCCGTGGCCTTCGCCTTAGGCCTCCTCCAGGACCTCCTGGGCTTCGGCCTCCTCGGGCTCCACGGGGTGGGGCTTCTCATGGCCACCTACGCCCACTACGCGGCAAGCCGGCGCGTGGTGGCGGGGGAAGCCCTGGGCATGGGGCTGGCCTTCCTCTACGCCTTCCTGGCCAAATGGGCGGGGTACTTCCTGGTGGCCTACTGGCTCCGGCTGGAACCTCCCCCCCTGGCCCTGGGGAGCCTCCTCCTGGAAGGGGCCCTCACCCTCCCCTTCTACCTCCTCCTAAGGCGGCTATGACCGGAAGGCTTTACGCCCTCACCGCCTTCTTCCTCCTGGCCTTCGCCCTTCTGGGGCTCAGGGCCTGGCAGCTCCAGGTTTTGGAGTACGAGCGCTACGCCACCCGGAGCCTCGGAAACTACCTGAAGACGGAGGGCATCCCCGCCCCTAGGGGCCGGATCCTGGACCGGAAGGGCCGGGTCATCGCCCAGGACCGGGTGGTGGTGGACCTGGTCTATATGGGGGGAGAGGTGGCCTTCAAGGAGCGGCTCCTCCCCCTTCTCGGGCTTAAGGAGCTCCCCCGGGTCCAGGGCCCCACGGTCCTCAAGGCGGGGGTGCCCGAGGGGCTGGTGCCCACCCTGGCGGAGCTCACCGCGGGGCAGGAAAACCTAAAGCTCGTGGAGCGGATCGAGCGCACCTACCCCAACCCCATCTCCGGCCCCGTGCTGGGTTACGTCCTCCTGGCCAACGCCGAGCAGGTGAAACGGGGGTATAGCCCCGATGAAGAGGTGGGCCAGGCGGGCCTCGAGGCCGCCTTGGAGCCCTACCTAAGGGGCAAGCGGGGGGTGCGGGCGGTGGAGGTGAACGTCCGGGGGGAACGCCTTAAGGAAACCGTGCTGGAGGAGCCCACCCCCGGGCAGGACGTGGTCCTCACCCTGGACCTGGACCTGCAAAAGGCGGCGGAACGGGCCCTGGAGGAGGCCCTTTGGGACATCAACGCCGGGCGCAGGGCCAAGGGGCTTCCCCCCGCGGGGAGGGTCAAGGGGGCCATCGTGGCCCTGGACCCCCGCACGGGGGAGGTCCTGGCCATGGCCAGCGCCCCCTCCTTCAACCCGGCCCTTTTCGCCCAAAGGCCGGTGCCCAAGGCGGTGGAGGCCCTCCTAAGGGACAAAGACCTCCCCCTCCTGAACCGGGCGGTGCAGCCCTACACCCCGGGCTCCACCTTCAAGCTGGCCACCAGCTACGCCCTCCTGGAGGAGGGGTACGTAGGCCCAAGCACCTCCTACCGCTGCTCCCCTTACCTGGTCTACGGGGGGCAGGTGCGGCGGAACTGGGCGGGGCGGGACATGGGCCCCATGACCGTGCGGGAGGCCATCGCCTGGAGCTGCAACACCTGGTACTACCAGGCGGTGGCCCAGGACCCCTTGGGGGTGGTGGACCGCCTGGCCCGGCGGGCGGGCCTCTTGGGGCTTGGGGAGGCCACCGGGCTGGAGATCGCGGAGAGGACGGGCCTCCTCCCCACCCGCGCCTGGAAGGAGGAGGCCTTGGGGGAGCCCTGGTACCCGGGGGAAACCCTCTCCGTGGCCATCGGCCAGGGGCCGGTCCTGGCCACCCCGGCCCAGATCGCCCGGATGCTCGCCACCATCGCCCAAAGCGGCCGGAAGCCCCGGCTCCACCTGGTGAAGGCCATCGGGGGGAAGGAGGTGGCGCCAAAGGTGGAGCGGGTGCCGGGCAGGTTCTGGAGCGTTCTCCAGGAGGGCCTAAGAAAAACCGTCACCGAGGGCACCGCCCGCCACGTCCTGGGGGAGTTTCCCGTCCCCACCGGCGGGAAGACGGGCACCGCGGAAACCCCTGGCAAACGGGCCGGGCTGGAACACGCCTGGTACATGGGCTACGGCCCCACAGACCCAGGAAGCCCCTACCCGCCCCTGGTGGTGGTGGCCTTCTTTGAAAACGGCGGGGAGGGGAGCCGGGTGGCCCTCCCCGCGGTGAGAAAGGTCATGGCCGCCTACTGGAAGGTAGAATAGCGCCATGCGGCTTCGCGCCACCCCCAAGGCCCTGGCCCTCCGCCTGGACGGGGGGGAGAGGCCGGAGGAGATCCGGGCCCTGGCCCTCCCCGAGGGGTTACCCCTGGAGGTGGAGGTGGCGGGCCCCGTGGGGCAGGAGGTCCTGGAGGCCCTTCTCGCCCTAGGGCGGCCCTTCACCCTGGTCCCCCCCCGGGGCCGGGCCCCTTCCGGCACCCTGGTCCTGGCCAAGACCCTGAGGGCCGGGGAGCGGGTGGAGCACCCGGGCACGGTGGTGGTCCTGGGGGACGTGAACCCCGGGGCGGAGGTGGTGGCGGGAGGGGATGTGATCGTGGTGGGTAAGCTCCGGGGCCTGGCCCACGCGGGGGCCCTGGGGGACGAGGAGCGCTTCATCTTCGCCCTCTCCCTGGAAGCCAAGCAACTCCGCATCGCCGGGCACCTGGCCCAAGCCCCAGAGGGGGAGGAGGGGCGGGGGCCGGAGCGGGCCCGCCTTCTGGAAGGGCGGATCGTGGTGGAGCCCTGGGCTAAAACGAGATAGTGCCCGCCTCCACCCCGTAGCGCTTGAGGATCAGGTAGATGGCCCAGCCCGAAAGGGCCACGTAGATCCAGATGGGCACCAGGACCCTAGCCCAGCGCTTGTGCAGGGTAAACTCCCCCCTAAGGGCGCGCCAGATCACATAGAGGGCCAAAGGGCCGTTCAGGGCGGCGAGAAGGGTGTGGGGAATGAGGAGGAGGAGGTAATACGCCCACCGCCAGGCCTCCGGGCCCCCGTAGGCGGTGGTGCCGTACAGGGCCCAGCGGGTGAGGTAGAAGACCAGGAAGAGCGCGGCCAAAAGGGTGGCGGTGAGCATGACCCGGTGGTGGTTCACCCGGTCCCCCCTCCTGATGAGGACCACGCCCCCCACCAGGGCCAACCCCGAAAGGACGATGCTCCACACGGCAAGCAGGCTGATGAGCTCTTTCATGCACCCTCCAAAAGCTTCTCCGCCAGGTTGCGCACCGCCTCGAGGCGGGCGGTGCGGGCGTAGCTGTACCCCCGAAGGAGGTCTTCTTCCCGCCTCAGGGCCTGGTAGAGGCGGAGGTAGGCCAGGGCCAACAGGGCGTCCCGCTCGGGGGAAGGGGGCTTGCGGTGGAGGAGCTTGGCGATCTCCTTGAGGCGCTCCGCAAACCGGGCCTCCCCGGGGGTGTCCTTCAGGGCCCGGGCCAGGTCCTCCAGGGAAGAAAGGCCCCGCATGGGGAAGAGTCTACCATTTAGGGAATCCTGCGCACCGTGCGGTTCCCCGCCGCGTCCACGGCGATGAGGCTGGCCCCGGCGGGGGCCTCCACCGCAAACGGCACGGAAGGGCCCTGGGGGAGGGAAAGGGGGGTGTACCGCTCCCCCACCCTCAGGACCATCCGCGCCACCCCCACGTTGTCCTCCGCCTGGCCAAAGACCCGGTAAAGGCCCCCCTCCCGCTCCACCCGCTCCACCCGGATCCTGGGTGGGGCCGCATCCAGGACCAGGGGGATGACCCGCTCCCCCCGGTTCCCCGCCCCGTCTTGGGCCTGGAGGCGCACCTCCACCTGGCCCGAAACCGGGGCCTGGAGGCGGAAGCGGAAGCGGGCAAGCTTCTTCCCCTGCTCCCCCTCCGGCAGGACCGGCTGGCCGTTCACCCACACCCCCACCACCCCCGAGGGGTCAAAGGCGTAGCCCTCCGCCTGGATGTTCCGCCCCGGGGCCACCCCGCTCCCCGCGGGCTCCACCAGGCCGATCTGGGGGGGAAGGGTGTCCGGCCGGGCGCAGGCGG
>FWWM01005749.1_pt1 | contig 26801 bp, 22 predicted proteins | sample 2228351 | NCBI WGS metagenome assembly FWWM01 (sample SAMEA103939774, study PRJEB20133) | metagenome | reverse complement strand
GTGCTTTTGTGTTTGATCATAAACCAAAGTTACACGATCACGCCCTCTTCGTCAACTATTCATGCACCAAAGCCCCATTTATCTATTCTTCAATGATTTCCTAGGATGGGGTGATACTTTCCTGCCACTCATTATCCCGACCTTTTTCGCTAATGCTTATGATGTGTTCTTGCTACGACAGTTCTTTCGCACCATTCCCGAAGAGATGTGCGATGCGGCCCGCGTGGATGGGGCCTCCGAATGACAGATCTTTACCCGTATCGTGCTGCCTCTGTCCACGCCCGTGCTGGCCACAGTTACGGTCTTCACCTTCCTGTGGGCGTGGAATGACTTCACCGGTCCGTTGCTTTTCCTGACCAGCCCAAAGAACTTTACCATGGCGCTTGGCTTGCAGGATTTCCAGAGTCAACGAACGATGGTTTGGAATCAACTCATGGCAGCCGCAACGGTCTTTACCGTGCCGATCGTGATTGCCTTCTTCTTTGCGCAGAAGACGTTCATTCAGGGCATTAAGTTGACGGGATTGAAGGAGTAGAAAAGCAATATCGAAAGCAGATTCATCAGAAGAAACATCCATGACGACCTACAAATTCCCCCACGACTTTCTTTGGGGCGCGGCGACTGCGTCTTACCAGATCGAAGGCGCATGGGACGAAGATGGCAAGGGCGAATCCATTTGGGACCGCTTCAGCCACACGCCCGGAAAGATTACCAACAGCGATACGGGCGACGTCGCCTGTGACCATTATCACCGCTACGAAGAGGACATTGCCCTCATGCGCCGGCTCGGTCTCAAGGCCTATCGCTTCAGCATCGCCTGGACCCGCATCCTGCCGGCCGGACATGGACGGGTCATCCCTGCCGGGCTGGATTTCTACGACCGCCTGGTGGACGCCTTGTGCGCCGCCCACATCGAACCGTTTTTGACTCTTCACCATTGGGATTATCCGCAAGCCCTGTACGAGGCGGGCGGCTGGACGAACCGCGCTAACCTGCATCACTTTGCCGATTACGCTGCCATCGTTGCCAAGCGCCTCGGCGACCGCGTGAAGTTCTGGACGACCTTCAACGAACCCAGTGTCATTGCGTGGGATGGCTACGTCAGCGGCGAACATGCCCCTGGCGAACAGGATCCCCTCAAGGCGAGGCAGGTGGCGCATAATCTCATGGTGGCGCACGGTCTGGCGGTTCAGGCAATCCGTGGCGTTGCCCCGAATCTCCACGTTGGCATCGTCCTCAATCAGTGGATGGCGGACGCGGCAGATGATGACCCGCAGTCTTTTTACAATGCTGAAAGTGCGTGGAACCGTAGCGAGACGACGTTCCTGCACCCCATCTTCAAGGGATATTACCATCCTGAGTATGTCGAGTTCGCGGGCGGCTTGCCCGAAATTCGAGCCGGCGATATGGCGCTCATCGCCCAAAAATTGGACTTTCTTGGCCTCAATTTCTACTCACGCAATCTCTACAACGCACAAGGACAAATTGAGCGCGTGGATGGCTCGGAATATACCGAGATGGGCTGGGAAGTGTGCGCGCCCGCCCTGCGCCGTATGTTGGTGAAAATCAATCGCGAGTATCGCCTGCCGCCTATCTACATTACCGAGAACGGGGCGGCGTTCAAGGATGAGGTTTCAGCCGACGGCAAAGTCCACGACTCGCGCCGACTCGATTATTTGAAACAGCATTTTATCCAAACCCGCCTCGCCATGCAGGACGGCGTGGACGTGCGCGGCTACATGGTCTGGTCGCTGCTCGATAACTTCGAGTGGGCGCACGGTTACACCAAACGTTTTGGCCTGATCTATGTGGATTACGAGACACACAAGCGCATTGTCAAAGACTCGGGCAACTGGTATGCTGAAATCATTCGCAAGAATGGGGTCGAGGAGTAGCGTGGAAAAAATCTGGAACCTGCCCCTTGTTCATTGCGTCCCTTTCTCTGAAATTGAAGAGAAGCGCGATGTTTTGCTTGTCACCTCTGCTCCCGCATGGAACGCCGTCGAAGACTCGCTGCGTGGACTGAACATGGCCGTCGCCATCGAAGTGACTGAAGCCAACACATCGCATTGGGATAATCTTCAATCGTCAATCCACAGGCGTCAACCAGAAATTGTCTATGCTGTGGGCGGCGGTCTCGTTGCAGACGCATCCAAATACATTGCCGCTAAACTCAACCTGCCGCTCATTGTATTGCCCACTGCCCTCTCGGTAGATGCTTTCATCACCGCTGCTTCGGGCATTCGTCGGGATGGGTGTGTCTATTACATCGAGACCAAGGTCCCCGAACGCCTCATTCTTGACCTGGAAACGGTCGCCAAGGCCCCGGCCTCCATCCGCGCGGCGGGGGTTACGGATGTGCTGTCTATTGCCACAGGCTGTTGGGACTGGAAGTTCGCGCATGAGCAAAACGAAAATCCCGCCGGCATGGAGTTCATCCCCTGGGTATACGACAACGCTCAATCCATTCTGAGTGGCGTGCTCGATTGTGCCGAAGCAGCGGGACGTGGGGATAGGGAGGGACTCAAGGCGTTGTATGATTGCCTTGCCATGGAAGTCCAACTTTGCAATCAAGTCGGTCACTCCCGTCCCGAAGAGGGGAGCGAGCATTACTTCGCTTATGCCCTCGAAAATGAAATGGGACATGGACTTCCGCATGGCAATCTGGTTGGTCCTGGCATCCTGCTATTTGCCCGATTGCAGGGCCAAGATACCGCGCGGTTGGAGAGGGCCCTGATGGCGTGTCATGTTCCAAATAATATGCCTCGAGAAGTGATTGACCGCACGTTGAGGATATTGCCCGCCTACTGCGCGCGTCACAATCTGGCCTTTGGTCTGGCGCACACACTGGAGGCACGATGATTTCCTCCGAACAAGATTTCCTTGCCTTCCTGGATGCTAATGGTTTCGTCTACCAACGCTTCGAGCATCCGGCTGTCTTTACCTGTGCCGAAGCGGAGGTGTATCGTCCTCGCCTGCCGGCAGTCAGTACCAAGAACTTATTCTTGTGCGATAAGAAGGGGCGCCGTTTTTTTCTGGTCGTCACGTCTTGTGAGAAGATGGTGCGCCTGGAGACCTTGTCCTTGCAGTTGGGCGTCCCGCATTTGCGTTTTGGCTCGGAGCGAAATTTGTTTCGGCTGTTAGGGCTGACGCCCGGCTCCGTGACAATGATGGGGTTGGTCAATGATGTCGAAGGCGCAGTAGAGTTATGGATAGACGAGGAAATCTGGCGCAGCGACTGTTTTCTCTCACATCCGTTGGTCAATACGGCGACGTTGGCGCTGTCTAAAGCGGAGTTGGAGCGTTTCTTTGCTCTAACAGGACATGCGCCGCATTTTTTCCATGATGGAGGTCAGCAGGCATGAAACTTGCGTTTGCAGGCACAGGCTATATCAGCAAAATTCACGCGCAGGCGGCGAAAAACGTGGGCATGGAGTTGGTTGCCGTTATCAACCATAAACAAGATTCGATGGCGGAATTTGGCAAACGTTTTGGCATTACTCGGCGATATGAAACGGTGGACGCCATGCTGAAAGATGCCAGCGTGGATGCACTGGTTGTATCCACGCCGAATTACCTCCATGCGCCGCAGACGATTGCCGCGTTGAAGGCTGGTGTGCATGTGCTGGTCGAAAAGCCGATGGCGATGAACACCCGCCAAGCCGAAAGAATGCTGGAAGCCAGCTTCAGAAGCGGCGCAAAGTTGATGGTGGCGCACTGCTGGCGCTTCGACCAGGATGTGAACTGGTTGAAAAAACAAGCGCCAAAGTTGGGCAAAATCATTCGCACCAAAGGCTACGGCGTACATGTTCACTGGGGGCCGACCGGTTGGTTCGTGCAAAAGGAACTGGCTGGCGGCGGCGCGCTGGCCGACATGGGTATCCATGCCCTCGACACGGCGCGCTTCCTGCTCGGCGACCCACAGCCGGTTTCAGTCTACGCCTGGATTGGGACGTACTATGGCGAGTACGATGTGGACGATACAGGCGTCATGATTGTAGAATGGGACAACGGCGCAATCTCGTATATCGAGTCAGGCTGGTGGCAACCCCATGCCGATGGCCCCGAGGCAGCAACGCAATTGTATGGAACGAGCGGGTTTGGTCAATTGTTCCCAACCAGGTTAGAGTTGCCAAATCAGAAAGCGGAAGGTGTGGATGTCATCGAGTCGGGTTTCGCGTTTCCGCGCCAGGAGCATTGCCCGCAGAGCATGTACGATGCGCAGATGGCCTATTTCCTGGCCTGTATTCGCGAGAACAGGACGCCTGTTCCGGGTGGGTTGGAAGGGCTGATAAACATGAAGGTTGTCGAGGCCGCTTATAAGAGCGCAAAAAGCGGAAAGGTGGTGCATATCTCGTTAGCGCGTCGAGCCGATGGGGCAGCGCCTCCTACGGGGGCAACTGCTACCTGAACAAGGGAGTTGATGTGACCCTCGAATCCATTCTTCCCATTCCCGATATTTTATCCGCCCGGCGTATCTTGTGCATTCAGCCGCATTATGACGACAACGATATCGGCGCTGGCGGGACGCTGGCGCGGCTGGCGCAAAATGGCGCCACTCTTTTCTATATCACCGTCACCGACGATCTGATGGGTGTAGTGGATGCCTCACTCTCGCCCGAGGCCGTTGCCCAGGCGCTCGAGCGCGATCGAATGGCCGCGGCTGCCATCATCGGTGTCAAAGAGCAATTTTGTCTTGGCTTTCCAGACGCGGGCGAGTACAATCGGTTCGACGTGCGCCGCAACTTGCTGGCCTTCATCCGCAGACTGGAGCCCGATTTCCTCTTGACCTGCGATCCCTGGCTGACGTATGAGGCCCACCCGGACCATGTTTGCACGGGATTGGCGGCTGCGGAGGCGGCCCTTTTCTGCGGCCTGACGCGCATCGCCTCCTCCGACCCGATGGCGGATTCCGCTTACGAAGGTCATTCTCTCCGCGGCGTGGCCTTCTACTACACCCGCGAGCCGAATCAGGTTGTGGATGTTTCGGATGTTTGGGAGACCAAACTTTCAGCAGTGAAATGCTATCACACTCAGTTCACACTCGAAGGAATGAACGAGTTGCTCATGGCGCTCGACCTCAAATCGCGGCAGATTGCGCAAGGGAACGGCTTCGAGCATGGCGAGGCGCTCAAGGTGCTGCATCCCAGCGCCTTGCATTGTGGACTTTGACCTCTTCTTCTTAGCCTCTGGTCTGGCTTTGCCGACCGCCACCAGGAGATTTCACTTCGGAAAGGATATTCATGGACACGCACAAACTTCCCTTCTGGCGCATTGCGTTGTATTCCAGCGCCTCGGCTGGGTTGAACATCCTGGCCATCACCATAGATACCTGGCTGCTATATTTCTATGCCCCGCCGCCTGACTCGGGACGCCCACAGTACCTCCCCGTTGCGCTGATTGGCGTACTGATGACTGTTGCCAGCGTTTGGGATGCGGTCATTGACCCGTTCATCGGTCACTGGTCCGATACGCTGCGTTCGCGCTGGGGCCGCCGCCGTCCCTTTTTGGCGCTGGCTGCGCCCGTCGTTTTGCTGGGGGCTATTTTCGTCTGGACGCCTCCTGGTGGAACCGTCTGGCTGGTGGCAGTTTATTTCATGTTCGTTACCCTGCTCTATCGCACCGCTTATAGTTTGGTAGGCATTCCGTATGACGGCACCCTGCCCGAAATGGCGCCCGACTCGAAACAGCGTGTTGGTTTGAGTTACTGGAAAAATGTCTTTGGCATTGTGGGTGTGCTGATTGGCTCTTTGGTGGCTGCGCCGTTGTTCGAGCAGATTGGCGCTGTATACATGGGCATCGTGGTCGGCGTGGTGGGTGTCGTGACCATCTACCTGACTCTGCTTGGCTTGCGTGAAACCGACCGGCCTTTGGGCAAACCGATGAAGGCGCTCGAGGGTTTGAAAGCCACCTTTACCAATAGCCAATTCATGGTCGTCTTCGTCTCCACGCTGTTCGTGCATGTTTGTTATCAGATGCTGCTCATCAACTTCCCCTATTTCGTCACGCTGGTGCTGGGCAAGAGCGAGGCAGATGTGGGCATTTACCAGGGTATTCTCATCATTCTCATGGCGTTGACCGGCCCCGTCTGGCTGTTGTGGAATCGCCGTCGTAGCCAGCGGTGGCTGCTCAACTTTACTATGCTGGGTCTGACAGTGGCCGTTGCGCTTGGTTTCGCGGTAGGGCAGACGACGCTCTTGGCGGTGGATTTACAGGGCCTCTTGCTGGTTGCTCTGATCGGCGTCATGCTGGGCGGCTACCTGATTGTCATTTATGCCATGATGGGCAATGTGGTGGACTATGACGAAATGCTGACCGGTCGCCGGCGCGAGGCCATCTATTATGGCACCTTTTCTTTTGCCATTGGGCTTGGCACTTCGGTTGGCGCCCTCGTCCTCTCTCAGTTGTTCGAAATCTTTGGTTACAGCCGCGAGAACCCGCTTGGCGTGCAGGTGGCTTTCCTGGTGATGGCGTTGTTCGTCTTGATTGGTTTCCTCATCTTCCAGAGGTATCGCCTGGGAGACACGCTCGAAGAGACGCGCCAAAACCTGGGCCTTTAGTGGTTTTGCCTTCCATTTTCTCTCTTACCTCGAGGATTTCTTTATGTCTTCGCCCTCTCTTTCCGCCGGCGTAGCCCGCCGCGTCATTTCCCCGCCAAAAGGCATTTTCCTCATCGGTTACGGCGACCGCACGAAAGGAAATCTCGGCGTTCACGATGACCTCTACGCTACCGCGCTTGCGCTGGAGGATGGGACGACGCGCCTGGCCATTGTGTCGCTCGATATGCTCACCATCAACGAGTTTATCGTGGATCGCGTCCGCGCCCGCCTCGCCCCGACCGAGGTGCTGTTGTGTTGTTCCCATACCCATTCTGGCCCCATCGCCTACGCCGACGAACGGTCGCCGCGCCGCAATCAGGAATATATTCAGGCGTTGGTAGAAAATATCGTTTCTGCTGTACAGGAGGCGCAGGCTAACTTGCAGCCGGCGCGTTTGGAATATGTCGCCGGCGAGGCTGAGGTGGGCATCAACCGCCGCGAGCAGATGCCCGATGGTCACTATGAAATCGGGCGCAATCCCGACGGCCCGCGAGACAAGTCGGTGCAGGTGGTCAGTGTGTTTTCTGCCGAGAGCGATTCCTTGACAGCGAGGCTTGCCACCCTGGTCAATTATGCCTGTCATGGCACGGTGCTTGGGCCAGACAATCTGCTGGTCTCGGCTGATTGGATGGGGGTCATGCGGGCGAAGGTGGAGCAGGAATTGGGTGGACTGACGCTGTTCTTGCAAGGGGCGGCGGCCAACATCAACCCCGATATGTATTGGGGAGAGGCGCACGCTTTCGAGAAGGTGGCAGAGCAGGGTCAGAGGGTGGCCGAGGCCGTTTTGGCGGCGGCAGGCCGCGGGTCCGTAACGATGCGAGGCCTCCCCTTGCGCATCGAGCGCGCCGAAGCCTGGTTGCCAACCGAGGCGCCCGTCGTTGGGCCCCGTCCTCCCAAGAATTATGGCAAGCCATTGTTGGCTCTGGCGCATTTGCCGGGGTTCATGGCTATCTTTGCCGATTTGCTGCTCGACCAACGCTATCCGTGGAAGCCGGTCATCGTGGCCAGAGATGGGTATTGGGCCGTGCCGATGAGGGTCAGTGCGGTGCGGCTGGGCGACCTGGCGCTGGTGACGTTTGGCGCGGAGACTTTTACCGAGATCGGGATGAAGGTCAAGGCCGCTTCGCCGGCAACTTACACGTTGTTTGCCAGTGTGACGGATGGCTGTATCAGTTACTTGCACACGGAAGAATCGCATGCGCAGGGAGGCTATGAAGTGGATGTGGCGCCGCTGGCCTACCGGTATCCGGGGCGGTTGCAGGCCGGCTGTGAGCGCATCGCGCTCGAAACTGCCGGGCAGTTGTTGGCCGGCTTGTGGCGCGTGTAAGGAGGAGAAAGGATGAAAATCACCGTCATCGGCGGCGGCTCGACCTACACCCCGGAACTGGTCAATGGCTTCCTGGCCCGGGCAGGCCGCCTGCCGCTCGATGAACTCTGGCTGATGGACATTGACGCCGAGCGGCTGAACGTCGTGGGTGGATTCGCTCAACGCATGGTTGCAGCAAAGGGCAGCCCATTCAAGGTTTTGCTCTCGACCAGTCAGCGCCAGGCGGTGGCCGGGGCCTCTTACGTCATCACCCAGTTGCGGGTTGGGCAGATGGCCGCCCGCGTCGCCGACGAATACCTGGGGCGGCGGCACGGACTCATCGGTCAGGAGACGACCGGCATCGGCGGCATGGCCAAGGCGTTGCGCACTATCCCGATCATCCTACAGATTGCCCGCGACATGCGCGAGACCGCGCCCGGCGCGTGGTTACTCAACTTCACCAACCCCGCCGGCCTGGTGACCGAGGCGCTGGTGCGCTACGCGCCCGATGTTCCGGCCGTGGGCGTTTGCAACGTTGGCATCACCACACGCATGGAAATCCTGGCACATCTCGAAAAGTTCACCGGCCAGAAGATTGCCGAAGAGCGCGCTGTGCTAAAAACCCTGGGCCTGAATCACCTGACCTGGCACTACGGCTTTACGGTGGACGGCGAAGACCTGTGGCCGACGCTCTTTCCGGCTTTCGTGGCGATGACGCGCCAGGAGACGGAATGGGATGCGCCCACCCTCGAGTCGTTCGGCATGATTCCGAACTACTATCTGCAATATTTTTATTACCCCGACAAGAAACTCGCCGCTCAGGAAAAATGGCCGCCCAGCCGCGGCGAGCAGGTCATCGAAATCGAGAAAGACCTGCTGCGCCAATACGCCGACCCCTCCCTGACCGAACCGCCTCCAGACTTGATGAAGCGCGGCGGGGCATATTACTCCACCCTGGCTACCCGCCTGATCGATTCGCATTACAACGATCTCGGCTACGTGGAGGTGGTGAACGTGCGCAACAACGGCGCAGTCAGGGAATGGCCTGCCGACTGGGTTCTGGAGATGCCATGCCAGATTGACCGGCAGGGTATTCATCCGCTCCCCACCGACCCGCTGCCGCCAGCCTGCTTTGGGTTGATCGCTCACGTCAAGGCTTATGAATTGTTGACCGTCGCAGCCGCTGTCCATGGCGACCGCAACGCCGCATACCAGGCCCTGCTTGCCCACCCACTGGGGCCGCGCGCGGACAAGGTGAAAGATGTGCTGGACGACATGCTCGAGACGCACAAGGCCTACCTGCCGCAATTTTGGTAATCTTTTCCCCGAAAGGATTTCCCCATGAATCCCAACCCCCTTCTAAAGAAACTCGGCTTTTCCAACGACGACCGCCTCGTCATCATCCACGTGGACGATGTGGGCATGTGCCAGGCCTCCTTGCAAGCCTTCGGCGATCTGTGGGAGTTCGGCACGATCTCCTCCGGCGCGGTCATGGTGCCATGCCCCTGGTTCCGCGCCGTGGTCGAATGGGCGCGCCAGCATCCCGATGTGGACCTGGGCGTGCATGGCACAGTCAACTCGGAATGGGACGGCTACCGCTGGGGCCCCATCTCGACCTGTGACCCCGGCACCGGTCTGCTCGACGAAGAGGGCTACTTCCACAAGCGGGAGCCGGCCGTCCAGGCTGGCGCGGACCCGGAGGCGGTGCGCGTCGAAATCGAGGCGCAACTCGACCGCGCGCTCTCAGCCGGTATCGATGTCACCCATCTCGATACCCACATGGGGACGATCACCCATCCCCGTTTCATTGGCGGGTATATCCAGATTCTCGGTCAGGCGCGCCTGCCTGGGCTGGTGCCGCGCCTGGATACCGCCGGCCTGATGAAACTTGGCCTGGATGAAGACTCGGCCAGGCTGTTCGAGGGCCTCATCCAGCAACTCGAAGCAGCCGGCACCCCCACCCTGGACGCGGTGGACTTCATGCCGCTCGACGACCCTGAAAACCACATCGAAATCGCCAAGCAGAAGTTGAGTGCCCTGCCGGCTGGAGTCACCCACTTCTTGATGCACCCGGCTGTGGATACGCCCGAACTGCGCGCCATCACCCCCGATTGGCCCAGCCGCGTGGCGAACTATCGGGCTTTCATGAGCCGCGAAATCAAAGACTTCATCGAGAACGCCGGCATTCATGTCATCGGCTATCGCGCCATTCGGGACGCCATGCGCCAATGATCAATCCGTGAAATCTGCGTAATCTGTGGCCGAAAGGATTTTTACTTATGGAAACCTCCGCCGAATTCCATACTACTCCCTTAAAACGCTTCATGTACTCGCTGATGAGCCTGGGCGTCTCTGCGCCGGTCGAGACAGTGATTGGCTTCGTCACCTACTTCATCGTGGACATCAAGAACCTGCCGGCTCTCTGGTTCTCCACATTCTGGCTGTTCTATACTATCTACAATGCCCTCAACAACCCCCTCATCGGCTTCGCCTCCGACCGGACGCGCTCACGCTGGGGCCGCCGCCGGCCATACGTGCTATTCACCGGCCTGCCCTACGTGCTGACATTCATCCTCATTTTCAGCGCCCCCTTCGACGGCAAGATCGATCCCATTGCCCTGCTCGTCTATTTCGGCGTAGTCATCGTCATCTGGGAGGGCCTCTACACTGCCCTGGCCACCGGCTACTACGGGTTGCTGCCGGAGATGTTCGGCTCGTATCAAGAGCGGACCTCCGTCGCCGCGCAGATGAACATCTTTCAAACCGTCGGCCTGATTCTCTCGGCAGTCGTCCCGCCCCTGCTGTGGAACTGGATCGGCTGGGCGGGGATGGCAATTGCGTTGGGCGTCATCTCGGTCATCCCAATTTACGCCGGCTACCGTTTCCTCGTCGAACGGCAAGACCTGAAGACCGATACGGCCTTTCCGTTTCTGTCTGCTCTGAAATACACCTTCATCAACCGCAGTTTTCTCACCGCGGCCGGCGCACAGACCATGCGTTTCGTTGGCACTGGCCTGCTGCAAACCGGCATCCCCTTCTACTTGAAATACAGCCTCAAGGTCAGCGATGCCATGTTCAGCGTCATCTTCGGCGTCGCCTTTCTGGTGGCCATGGCTTCGCTCTACCCCTGGCGTAACTGGGTAGCCATCAAACTCGATACGCGCCGCACGCTCATGCTGGCTAACGCCTTTATGATCCTGGGCGTCATTCCGCTTAGTTTCAGCCCATCCCTGCCCTTCACGATCGCGGCCGCCGTGATCATCGGCATCGGCCTAGGCGGACTGGTGCTAATGGGCGACGTGATCATCGCCGAGGTGGTGGACGAGGACGAAGTGCGCACCGGCCATCAGCGCGCCGGCATGTTCTTTGGGATGAGCGGCTTCCTCATCACTCTGAGCGGTCTGGTCGTTTCCAGCATCTTTGGGTTGATGCTGCCCGCCTTTGGCTACGATACCCTGCTCGACGTTCAGCCGCCGAGCGTGGATTTGGGCTTCCGCCTCTTCCTGAGCGTTCCTACCACCACTGGCTTCCTGCTGGCCATCTACCTGCTCTGGCTCTACCCGTTGCACGGCAAGCGCCTGACTGAAATCAAACAGGCCCTGTTGGCGAAACAGAGCGGTGGAGCGTAGCAGAGTCGAAGATGCAATATTTTCTCGGCATAGACGTTGGCTCCTCCAAGACCCACGCGCTGATTGCAGACGAAGCCGGGCGCTGTCTTGGTTTGGGCAAAGCCTGGGGCGGCAACCATCAGGGCGTTGGGTACGACGGCCTGATCGAGGCGCTACAACAATCTTTCGAACAGGCCTGCCAGGCGGCGGGCGTCGGCAAAGAGCAGATCGCTGGTGCGGGCTTTGGCGTGGCCGGCTACGACTTCCCGTCCGACCGAGAACCGCACCTCGAGGCCATTGCAACACTTGGATTGACCTGCCCGGTCGAAGTCGTCAACGATGGATTCAACGGTTTGTTGGCGGGCACGTCGCAGGGCGTGGGCGTCAACGTCACAGCCGGGTCGGGCGTCAATTGTTGCGGTCTTGGTCCGCATGGGCAAGAAGGGCGCATCGTTGGCAATGGATACGCATTTGGCGAGTTTGGCGGCGGCATCGAAATCGTCTGGAAAGGGCTGCACATGGTCAACTATGCCTGGATCAAGCGCATCCCACCCACCGCTTTGACTCAGGTCTACCTGGAAGCCACTGGCGCAAAAGACGAGTTGGACTTGATGGAGGGCCTTTCCAAAGACAGGTATCACTTGTTCCCCTTCATCGCACTCAAGATTTTCGAAGCGGCCCGTTCAGGCGATGCTGCTGCGCGTGAAGTAATCCGTTGGGCGGGACGGGAACTTGGCTGGCTGGCTGTTGCCGTTGTTCGCCAGATTGGCATGGAGAACGACGAGGTCGAGATAGTGCAATCCGGCAGCGTGTTCGAGGGCGGCTCGCTCATCATCCGGCCGATGCGCGCGGTCATCCTTCGGCGCGTTCCCAAAGCCAGACTCATCCGCTTGGACGGCCCGCCTGTTGTTGGGCCTGTCCTGCTGGGCATGAAGATGGCCGGCCTGAACGGTTATCCTCTTCGTCAGACGCTCATCCAAACCGCAAAGGAACTGGTGCAGGAATGAAAGTAGGATACACTCGAAATATCATCACCCCTTCGCTCGATCGCCCCGTATACCTGGCTGGCTTCGGCAACAACCGTCGCGCTACGACGGTCCACGATGACCTGTATGTCCGTTCGTTGGCCCTCCAAACCGAAAGCACAACGCTCGTGCTGTGTGCCCTCGATCTGATCGGCTTCTTTCGCGTGGACGTATACGAGATCATCGAAGCCCTCGAGGCCTCCGAAGCGTTCAGAAATTCTAACCCACAGGTCATTATCGCATCCATCCACACTCATCACGGACCCGACACAATGGGACTATGGGGGCCAAACGATAAAACGAGCGGGGTGGATGCGGACTACATGATTGGCCTGAAAGCCAAAATTGCGGACACCATCCTCGCCTCGCTCGCGGAGCTGAGGCCTGCTGCCGTTAAATCGGCTTCTGTCCATGTCCCCGGCCTGGCCAAGAACGCCCGCGACCCTGCCATCGTGGACGATGAATTGACCCTGCTCCAATGCGTCAGTGAAGAGGAAAACGCGCCGTATGTCACCCTGTTCGACTTCCCCTGTCACCCTGAAGTGCTGTGGGAGCAGAACCCACACATCACCGCTGACTACCCTGGCTATCTGCGGGACGAAGTCGAGCGGGTCACGGGCGCGCCGTGCATCTTTTTTGTGGGCGCGTTGGGCGGCATGATGACGCCCGACGTGCAAGACCATTCCTTTGCAGAGGCCGAATTCATGGGCAAGAGGCTGGCGGAGGCAGGTTTGAAAGCCCTCGAAACCGCCCAGAGCGTTCCATTACCTGACATCAGCGTTCGAAAAGCGGAAATAAAGGTCAAACTCACCAACATCCTGTACAAAATCGCTTTCAGGCGCAATCTGTTGCCGGATGTACGCAACAAATACGGAGAAGTCGAAACCGAGGTGAATCTTATCAAGATTGGCGGCTTGTGGCTGGCGACTGTGCCGGGCGAGATGCTTCCCAAGTTAGGGCTGGCGATCAAAGCCGGTTTGAGGGCCGCCGGGGCACAGGTCGCTGGCGTGATCGGATTGGCAAACGATGAATTGGGCTACATCCTGCCGGTCGAGGATTTCAAATATCCGCTCAATCCGTTCAGGCCGGGCAAACATTACGAAGAGACCAATTCCATTGGCAAAGAAATCGGCCCGAAAGTTGTCCGCGCGATATTCGATTTGTCGAAATGAGCCAAAACTGATCCTGGAGGTTCCCATGTCTCAATTAGCCATCCTGGGCGGGCCGAAGACCCGCACCGAACCTTACCCTGCCTGGCCCGTCTGGGACCAGCGCGACATCGATGCCGTGACCGAGGTCATCCGTTCGGGACGTTGGGGCGGCTATCCCTATCCCGGCCCGAAGACCGCTGCGCTTGCCAAAGCCTTTGCCGAGATGCAGGGCGGCGGCTATGCTGTCCCTATGGTCAACGGCACGGTGACTATGGAGGTGGCGCTGCGCGCCGTTGATATTGGCTGGGGAGACGAAGTCATCGTGCCGGCCTATACCTTCCAGGCAACTGCCGCGGCGCCCATGGCGGCCGGGGCCATCCCGGTCCTCGTAGACGTCGCCCCGTTGACCTACTGTATTTCCCCGGCCGCGATCGAGAAAGCCATCACGCCTAAAACGAAGGCCATCATCCCCGTCCACCTTGGTCACCAGATGGCCGACATGGACGCCATCATGGAACTGTCCGAAAAGCATAATCTCATCGTCATCGAAGATTGCGCCCATGCTCACGGCGCCAAATGGCGTGGACGCGGCGCAGGCACCATCGGCCACTTCGGCTCGTTTTCGCTGCAATCTTCCAAAACGCTGACTTCCGGCGAAGGAGGCATGTTGCTGTGCCGCACGCCTGAATTGGCCGCCAGAGCCGCCAGCATCATTGATTGCGGGCGTTCGCATCCCGGCGGCGGCGAGGAACGAGGCTCGGATTTCCTGATGGGCGCCAATTATCGCCTTTCCGAGTTGCAGGCTGCCCTGGCGCTCGTGGGCATCGAACGCTTTCCTGCGCAGGCCAAAGTACGCGAGGAGATGGCAGCCTACATGGACGAGGCCCTCAGCGAAGTTCCCGGCGTGCGCGTGCTGAAGCGCGACCCGCGTCATACCACCCGCTCGTTCTACCGTTATATCTTTGCGATCGACCCCGACGAATTTGGCGTAGAGCATGACCTATTATGCGCCGCCCTGGACGCCGAAGGGGTGAGTTGCTGGGTGGGCTACGAAGCCATGCACCATTACAGCCTCTTCCAACCCCAAAAATCCAAACTGGCCGTGCCAAGCGCCTTCCCGCACTATTTCGAATTCGAGAAGATGCACTTGCCCGAGGCCACCCGCGCCTGTGAACACGAAGCCGTCTGGCTGGACGAGGCCGTCTTTCGCGCCGGACCGCAGGGCGTGGACGATGCCGTGCGCGCCATCAAGAAGATTCAGGCACACGCCAGAGAATTGGCCGAGGCAGAAGAAAAACTGCGTGAAAAATATGGACGCTAGAGCGTCACTTTGACTTCCCGCCCCTGCTCCATCTTTTCCCCTTTTTCCAGTTTGAGCGGCAGCAGAACGTGGAATTTGCTGCCTGGGAAGTTGACCTCGTCATAACCGTGGCTTTCCACCCAAATACGGCCGCCGTGCGCTTCTACGATACCTTTGGCCAGCGCCAGTCCCAATCCGGCCCCGCCTCCTTGAAAGCGTGATTTACTGGTAGAGTGTTTGTTCAGGTCGCCGGGTTGGTAGAACTTGGTGAAGATCAATTCCTGCAATTCCGGCGCAACGCCCACGCCGGTATCGCTCACGGTGATTTGCACACCGCCTTCGGGTGCGTCCTTATCGCCGCGCAGTAGAGCCTTGCCGGTGACAGTGATTTGGCCGCCGTTAGGCGTAAACTTGATGGCGTTGGTGACGATATGATAAAAGACCTTGTGCAGGATGTTTGGGTCGGCTTTGATTTTGGTCAGCACTGGCAGGTCGAGAGTGAGAGACTGCTGGCGCTCGGCCAATTGCTTCGACAGCCCAAAGCACACCTCGCGCACCAGGTCCGCTGTGTCTACCGGCTGTAAGTGGAGTTGCAGGGCGCGCGCATCTATCTGAGCAATGTCGAACATGGAGTCCATGATTTCATGCAGGCGCATGATGCCGTTGTGCAGGCCTTTGATGATGGTTTGCAGGTCTGGGTTCAGGTTTGGGTCTTCCAGTAACATCTCCGTATAGCCGCGCATCACCGTCAACGGCGTGCGCAGTTCGTGGGAAGCAATGCTGATGAAATCTGATTTGGTGCGGTCGAGCCGTTCCAGGTCGCGGTTGACTTTGTCGAGTGCATGGTAGGCCTGGCGCAATTCCTGGTTCAGGCGCACCAAATTTTCGACCAGGCGCGCATTTTCCAGCGCCACAGCGGTCTGGTTGGCGAGCGCGCTCAAAGTAACCAGGTCTTGATCGGTGTAGCGATTTCCCGATAGTTTGGGGCCAAAGGCCAGCAAACCAATCCAGCGGCGCTTGGAAAAAATCGGCACGTACACTTCCGATTGGGTGGCGTTGAACCACTCCCGCTCGGGGCGCGTAACCGTCCGATATGCCGGAAGCAGGTCGAGGTCGTATTGCAGAAGCGGGCGCCCTTCGCGCGTCAGATATTGCACGATGGGGCTGGTCTCTGGCAGGATGCCGGGCTTCAACTGTCGCTCGCCGGGACTGCGTACCGCGCGCAGGAGATAGGTCTTGCGTTCGTTCTGACCGGGATCCTGGTCTACCAGAAAGAGGAAGCCGCGTGTGATTCCCAGGGCTTCGATGATGAGTCCGACGGCCACACTGGCCAGTCGTTGCATTTCCAGAATGTTGCTGATGGCCTCGCCGTATTGTTGCAGGGTGCGGCTGGGATCGAACTGTTCCACTCCCAGCCAGGAATCTACCCCGCGCCGCACAAGGCCAAGCATGGGCGTAAACAACGCTGCCAGCACCAGGGCGATGACGGCGCCAACCAGCAAGGGATTGAAATTTGGCGCCGCGCGGAAAGCCGTTTGCGTGATCGTGAATCCCAGGATGTAAAATACCGCTACCAGGAGAATTGTGATGATGTAAATCAGCGCCCGCCGCAAGATTTGGCGCGCATCGGGCATGTCGTGCGTCAACACCACATAGCCCATCAACCAGGCTGCGCCGATGCGGAAAGGATTGGCCGGCAAGGTGTGACCGCTGAACACCAGCAAATCGTTGACGAGAATGGCCAGGAAAAAGGGCCCCCAATAAATTAGACGATTGCGATATAACGGTTGCTGCGAGCGCCGATAGGCTGCTCTGACGGCTGCTGCGGCGCTGACCATGAAAATCAACCATCCTCCAAAGATCAAGTAGAGCGGCAAATCATCGCGCGGCAAGGACCACTGTCCGTTGCTCCACAAAGTATCGGGCAGTCCAACGGCGTTCTGAGTCACCAGGGCCGCTATCAACGTCAACCCTCCTGCCAGGATCAGCCACGGCCAGCCCTCCCGCCGCAGAAAGCCGCTTACCACCAGCAGCATCAATGCCGCCAACAGCAGAACCGCATAGGTCTGATATACCTGGAAGGTCCTGGTCGAAATGGCTGGCACCAGTCCCGCGCGCCAGAGCGCTTCTCCAATGCCTAGCAGCATTCCGCTCGATGCGTACAGCGCCAGGAGATAATGAACGGTTTGGTGACCGTCTTTTCCGCGCAGGGCATTGACCAACATTGGCAGGTAGAGCGCGGCAGCCACGCAATAGAGAAGCAAATTGGCAATTTGCAAAGCAGTAAGCATCTTTTGAAGTATACTCGAATTCTCTGTCAGACGCCAAAAACTCGCTGCGTTTTTTCCTTACACAGGTTTCCAGGGTAAGATTAACTTGTTTCTCGAACCTTGAATGGAAGTATCATGAATTGCTACGAATTCCACGTCTCCCGCGCCTGCCGGCAGAAATATGCCTTCGACGAAGGAATGTTTGCCACTGATGGGCGTGTGCTTTTGGCGGACTTTGCCGCCGCCCGGCGCTTTGCCGAGAAATTGTCTGCGCATCGGACTCAGCTGGTACCTGCTTCCGATATCAATGCGTTGGGTTTGCTCGATGAGGTTTTCCACCACCTCCTGCGGCAGTATGAGCGGCAAAACCCCGGTGTTTTGCGCCGCGCCTTGGAATGGCTACAAGCGCACGTCGGCGCCGAAGCCCTGACGCATAGTCAGATGCGTTTTACGGAAGACTTTCCTCCCCTGGCGGTCTATCGCGGGGAAATCCCTGCATCCGTCTATTTGGCCGGCCATACCGAGGCTGTCTCTCATCGCGAGACCATCCTCGAAGAGATGCTTCTGCTGCACATAGCCAACCTCAATCCGGCCGCCCAGCCTTACCAGGAATTGTTCGACGAAGCCCCTCTCGAAGCCACCAGTGCCTATGCTGAGGTGGTGAGCAAGTTGATAGATTTCTTCAATGGTCAGCCTGCTTTGGGTGGATCGGGTTCTGGTGAGACGCTCATCCAGGCCTTGCGCGCGCCGGCCATAGCCTCGCCATATTCGCTGGCCGGTCAACTGGAATTCGTTCTCAAGAAGTGGGGACATTTGCTGGACGAGACCTTCATCCAGCGTCTGTTGCGCGGCATGGACTATGTGACCGAGGAAGCCACCCGGCGACTTGCAACCGGCGGGTTTTCAGGTGAAGCGCCTGTGCTGGAATTTCACGATTACCCAGAATACGAACGCTTTAGCCCCGACAAAGACTGGATGCCCTGCCTGGTTTTGATGGCCAAGAATACCTATGTCTGGTTGGAGCAACTCTCGCGTAAGTATCACCGCTGGGTACGCTATCTGAGCGATGTCCCCGATGAGGAACTCGATCTCCTGGCGCAGCGCGGTTTCACCGGCCTATGGCTCATTGGCCTGTGGGAGCGAAGCCGCGCCAGCCAGCGCATCAAACAGCGCATGGGCGATCACGATGCTGTTGCCTCGGCCTATTCACTCTACTCCTATGATATCGCCGAAGACTTGGGCGGTTGGGGCGCTCTGGACAACCTGCGCTGGCGCGCCTGGCAGCGCGGTATCCGCCTCTCGGCAGATATGGTCCCAAATCACATGGGCATTGACTCCAAATGGGTCATCGAACATCCCCAGTGGTTCCTCTCGCTGCCCTATTCGCCTTACCCCAATTACACCTTCAACTCCGACAACCTGTGCGACGACCCGCGCGTTGGCATCTTCCTCGAAGATCACTATTACGACCGCTCTGATGCGGCCGTCGTCTTCAAACGAGTAGACTATCAGACCAGTGAGCATAAGACTACCTACATCTACCACGGCAACGATGGCACCTCCATGCCCTGGAACGACACTGCCCAACTGGATTACTCCAAAGCCGAAGTGCGCGAGGCTGTCATCCAGACGATTTTGCATGTGGCGCGCAATTTCCCCATCATCCGCTTCGACGCCGCTATGACCCTGGCTAAAAAGCATATCCAGCGGTTGTGGTTTCCGCCGCCGGGGCAGGGAGGCGCTATTCCGTCTCGTTCCGAACACGGCATGTCTCAGGCCGAGTTCGATGCGGCCATCCCCCAGGAGTTTTGGCGTGAAGTGGTAGACCGCGTTGCGGCGGAGGTCCCCGACACCTTGCTGTTGGCCGAAGCCTTTTGGTTGATGGAAGGCTACTTCGTGCGCACGCTGGGGATGCACCGCGTCTACAATTCGGCTTTCATGCACATGCTACGGGACGAGGATAATGTCAAATACCGCCAGGTCATCAAAAACACTCTCGAGTTCGACCCGCAAATTCTAAAGCGCTATGTCAACTTCATGAACAACCCCGATGAAAAGACGGCTATCGAGCAGTTTGGCAACGGCGACAAATACTTTGGCGTTTGCACCTTGCTGGCTACTCTGCCTGGCCTGCCCATGTTTGGGCATGGACAGATCGAGGGCTTCCGTGAAAAATATGGCATGGAATTTCGCCACCCCAAATGGGATGAGCAGGTGGACGAGGGCCTCGTGCGCGGTCACGAGTGGAAGATTTTTCCGCTCTTGCACCGCCGCTACTTGTTTGCCGGTTCAGAGCATTTCCTGCTCTACGATTTTTACACGGGCGAGGGCCATGTCAATGAGGATGTGTTTGCCTACTCGAACAAATATGGCGATGAAAGCGGGCTGATCGTCTATCACAACAAATATGCCGAGACGGCCGGCTGGCTCAAGACCTCTGCTGCCTACATGGATAAAGCCTCCGGCCAACTCGTTCAGAAATCCCTGGCCAAAGGGTTGGCCTTACCCCGCCAGGGATATGTCATCTTCACAGACTACGTCACCCGTTTGGAATACATTCGCTCCTGCCAGGAACTTTGGGAGCGCGGTCTATTCGTGCAATTGAGCGCCTACCAGCATCACGCTTTCCTGGATTGGAGATGGGTAGACGGCGAGGAATGGAGAAAGGTTCATCAGGCGTTGAACGGCAGCGGCGTACAATCGGTGCAGGCCCGCTGGCAGGAGATGTTTGGGGCGAAACAAAAGACAGAAAAACAGCCTGTCAAGAAGCGGAGGACAAAACAGGCCAGTGACGCGAAAACGATGGCCAGGGAAAAAGAAAAGCCATACAAACAACCCGACCTGATTTCCAATCACCCGATGAAGAGACCCCTTCGTAACAACCCCATGTCTACGGAGCAGTAAATGGGACCTCACTCTAGCAAAACTGTCGAGAACAAATTCGTCCTTTCCATGTTGTTGACCGCCGCCGTTCTGATTGCAGAAGTTGTTGGCGGCCTGTGGACGGGTAGCCTGGCCCTCTTGGCAGATGCGGCGCATGTCTTCATGGACATCTTTGCCCTGGCGCTGAGTTACCTTGCCTTGCGTCTCTCTGCCTTGCCGGCCGATGACCGCCATACCTACGGCTTTCACCGTCTGGAAGTATTTGCCGCCCTCGTCAACGGCGTGACGCTGGGTTGGATTGCGTTCGAAATCTTCAGCGAAGCCTGGAAGCGTTGGCTCGAGCCAGCGCCCATCAAGAGCATCGAAATGCTCGTTATCGCCGCTTTTGGCCTGATTGTCAATCTGGCAGTTGCTTTCGTCCTGGGCGGTCCCACCCATACTCAGGAGCAAAAACAGAACAATCGGTTATCCGATAGCCAAAGGCCTGAAGATCTCAACCTCCGCTCTGCTTATTTGCACGTCGTGGGTGACGCAATTTCCTCACTGGGCGTCATCGTTGCGGCAGGCCTGATCTGGTGGACAGGCTGGCCCTGGCTCGACCCGTTGATGTCTGTCTTCATTGGCATTCTTATTGTAGCGAGTTCCTGGCGGGTGTTGAAAGGTTCACTGCATATTCTCATCGAGGGCGTTCCGGAACACCTTTCCATCCAAAAAATTGCTCAGAGCATGACCGACGTTGCCGGCGTTTTGGATGTCCATGACTTGCATGTCTGGAGCATCTGTTCCGAGCATGTTTCTCTCAGCGCCCATGTCGTGGTTGCCGACCAGAAAATCACCGATGGGAACGGCGTCATGCTTGAACTCAAGGCGCGTCTGGCTCGATTTGGCATCGAGCATACCACCATTCAGTTCGAATGCGCCGTTTGTGGACAAGGAGAACATCTATCTCCCTGTGGCGCAAATCCATAACGACTGCAAAGATTCGTAACGCAAAAGTAACTGCTTACCCTGTCGAACAGGATGGAAAGGATAGAAAGGATGGCCGTTCAACGAAAGACAAAAAAATCCTTTCATCCTTGAAATCCTGTCTCGCGCTCCTTCCAACAGGCTCGATTTCGACCCAGTGGCTGCCTGGTAAGCAGTTACACGCAAAATTCATTGCGCGTTCGTAGGGCAACTCTTCAAGAGTTGTCCCTGTTGCGGCTCGCTGCGTTATGGTTTCCAATGGACCTCCGTCCAGTGGACCGGATGATCCGTGGCGGAGGTGGGAGGCAGGATGTACATCGGGTTGGCGGCAAACAGATGCGGAGACAGGAAGATGTGGTCGATGCGATTGTCGCCAGACATGTCCGTGCCATCTGCGCCGATCTTGGATGGATGAACGCTGGTCCAGGCGTTGGTGTAAACGGCAGAAATCAGGTGGAAGGCTTCCTCGGTATCTCGCAGGTTGTAATCTCCCAGAGCGATGACGTTGGCTTTGTCTGCGGAGCGCGCCTGCAAATTGCGCGCAAAGGTCAGCATAGCGGCCTCCGACCCGTCGGGGTGGACATTATAGATGGTGAAGGTGCGGCCTGCTACTGTGATTTCCGCTTCGGCGGTCCCGATCTCATCCGTGTCGCTGTAGGTGAAGACGGCGCGTGGGTTTTGCAGGGGATAGCGCGAAAGGATGGCCGTCCCAAAGGTGCCTGTCACCGTAGTGGGGCCGTAGTAGGAGTAATATCCCAATTTTGCGGCGTAGTACCGCACATAATCATTGTTATTGAACGAGATACGTGCTGTATCCGATTCTTGCAGAGCCAGAATGTCTGGCGAGACTTGTCGTATCAGCGCCAGTTGTCGTTCATACGAGCGTTCCGCAAAGCCATCGTTGGCGCCCTGAATGTTGTAGGTCATGACGGTCAATGACGTTTTGTTCGCATCGCCGGGCTGGACTCTCTCCGCACGGATCGCGCTGGCCGCCGTGACGAGAAGGATCGCCGCCAGGGCGATACCCCAACCCCATCCTGCGCCTCTGCGCGGACCCGCGACCTGCTCCGCTTCGAATGGCTTTTGTCCACCGCTGAGGAGGGTCAGCCCGCCTGCAAGTAACAAGTAGGGCAGGTAGAACTGGTTGCGAAACACGGCGCTGATCGGCTCCACATAGCCCCAGACGTTGGTAAAGATGACGATGAACACCAGCAAGACCAGGGCGAGACTCCCGGCCAACATGCCGGGGACGATCGCGCTTGGAGAGGGGGCCTCTTGCTCCAGGGTGCAGAAGAAAAGACGTAAGTCCAAGAAAATGACCGGGAAGGTCAGGAGCATCAGCGCCAGAGGGATGTGTTGGTACCAGGCGGGGGCGCCGACTACCACCGCCGGCGACTCGGGCGTAGCCGGGAACGAAATGCGATGCACCAGCAGGGTGGCGGTCAGACCGAGGGTGAACAAGAGATTCCAAATTAGCAGCGCACGCCGCGAAATGCGTTCGAGCCAGGCCGGTCTGCTCCATGTCACTGCCACCCATCCCAACGCCAGCAGGCTGACACACGAGACAATCAAGGGATAGTTGCCCTGCGTCCAGCGGACAATCACAGCAGGCGCCGCGAAGGCGAAGTAGGTCAACGTCAGGGCTAGGAAAATGCCAATTGCCGCCGAAACAACTCTCCCGTTGGAATGAAGCGTTTGGGGTGCGCGTTGCCAGTCGATTTGGGTCAGAGTCCAGCCGAAGAGCAGACCGAGTCCCCATCCGATCCATCCGCCACTTACCGTGAGGGATAGGTCCAGGCTATGGTTCACTGTGCGCAAGAGCGTCGAGAGGCCCACGCCCAGTGCCAGGCCGGCCGAGACCCACGAGCCGGCAGGCTTTTCCCCACCTTTGGGGCGGGCTGTCGTCAGGAAAGGAAAGAGAAGCAGCGCCGCCCCGATTCCCAGGCCGGAGGCGAGCATTCGATTCGATGTCCCCAGATAGGGAGCCAGGCCGCGCGCCAGAATCAGCAACCCCGCGACCAGCTCAGCCGTCCTGTCAGGAATTTTGCGGCGGAAGGGAAGCAGCAGGGCGGGGCTGAAGAAAAAGAGCAGACCAAGCGCTTTGGCGTCCAGCGAGGTGTTCATCAGGTCAATAATGTAGATGGACTCTACCAGGAGGCCGGCCAGTTGGATGAAAAACAGGAAGTAGAGGGCAAAGCCGAGCAGGAATATGGATTTGTTCTTCATGGGTCACCAGCCTGTATTATAGTATGCTCTACAAAACCTGTTATAACCGAAAATTATGCAACGTGCTCGTCGTACCCAGGCTATGCCTGGCGCCGACCATACCACTTCGTGGCACAAGTAGGTCGGCGGTACGTTAGCCTCAGGCTTGGGATTTGCGTATGTTGGGGTTGGCGGCGTGCATGGCGGTCAGAATGATGAGGCAGATGCCCCCGCAGATGAGCAGGGTGCGTGGCACGCCCCAGGTTTGCGACATCCAGCCAATCAGCAGACTGCCAAAAGGGGCCACACCCTGGATGGCCCATAGGTAGGTGCTGAAGACGCGCCCGCGCAGGCCGTTTGGCACCCGCACCTGGATGAGGACGTTCATGATGGCCAGTTGTGTCACGGTTCCCCAGCCTATGAGCGCCAGCAGTGGATAGGCCGGCAGGGCCGTGCGCATGAACGAGAGCAAGATGATGGCCAGCACGAAGGCCGCTTGTCCAAACGTCAGCCACCTTCCCTTTTTCTTGTAGGATGTGAAGAATGCCACCGAGAAGGCGGCTGCTAGCGCGCCGATGCCCTGAGCGGTGTACAGGGCGCTGTTGCGCGTAGCCACGATTTGCTCGTTGTCGCCAGGCTGCGCCAGCACGTCTTTGGCCAGGGCCGGGATTTGTTGCAACATCGGAAAGCCAAAGAAGCCCACTACGGCCATCATGATGATGATTTGCGCTACCAGGCTATTGTGGCGGATGTAACGTTGTCCCTCGCGGAATTCTGCCAGCAGGTTGCGGGGGGCGTCTGCCTCTTTTTGGACCTTATACCTGGTTCGCACCAAAAAGAGGCCGCCGATGACGAACAGGTAACTGACTCCATTCGACAGGAAGACCAGGCCGGCGCCTTGCTGCAAGGTGAGTAGCAGCGCCGCCAGCGAAGGGCCAATGACGCGCCCCAGATTGAAGGCTGTGGTTTGCACGGCAATGGCATTGGGCAGTGCTTCGCGTCCAGTCAGTTCGATGAGCATGGCCTGACGGGCCGTGATTTCGATGGCGCTAGCCGTTCCTAATACGAAGGCCAGTAGCGTGATGTGCCAGACCTGGATGTGTCTGCTCAGGGTGAGGGCGGCCAGGGCAAAGGCTTGCAGCATCATCACCGATTGCATGGCGATGACCGTTTTGCGCTTGTCCCAGCGTTCGACCAGGACACCGGCCGGCATGGCCAGGAAGAGCATGGGCAGGGTGGTGGCAAAGCCAATCAAACCCAGGTCGAGGGAACTGCCAGTGATCTGGTAGGCCAGATAGGGCAGGGTGGTGTTCTGCATCCAGGTGCCGATAACCGAGATGAATTGCCCCACCCAGAAGATGGCGTAGTCGCGGGAGGTGAGCGCCGGGAAGTGATCGGCCAAGAAAGCCTGGAGGCGGTTCATTTCAGGCGCGTTGGATTTTCAGGCAGGGAGCAGACATTCGGGCCGGTCGTTTTCGGGGCGGTTGACCAGGCTGGAGACGGGGTGCGCGGTCATCTCGTCGGTGGGGTAGGGCCGAAGGAGCGGGAGCAGGCGTTCGGGAGTCTGAGGCGCAGGATCGAGCCACTGCGCATAGTCATCAGGGCGCAAAATGACCGGCATCCGGTTGTGCAGCGTCCTCATCAGTTCGTTCGGCTGGGTGGTGATGAGGGTGCAGGTCCTCAGGAGACTGTCGTCGGGGGCGCGCCATTCGTCCCACAGGCCGGCAAAGGCAAAGGAGCGGCGGCCCTTCAGATGGATGAAATGCGGCACTTTGCCCTTCGCAGCGGGGCGGGTTTGCCATTCGTAGAAGCCGTCGGCCAGGATCAGGCAGCGTTTGTATTTGAATGCGCCGCGAAAGGCCGGTTTTTCGGCCAGGGTTTCGCCGCGTGCGTTGATGAGGCGGTTGCCGATGGAGGGGTCTTTGGCCCAGGAGGGAATCAGCCCCCACAGCAGGAAGTCGGCGCGCTTTTGGCCGTCGTTCAGGATAGCCAGCACCGGCTGGGAGGGAGCAATGTTGAAACGCGGGGCAAAGGTTGGTGGGAAGGTGTAGCCTTCAAAGGCTTTTTGCAGGTCGGCCGGGTCGAGGGTTAGGGTGAATCGTCCGCACATGGGTTGTTTTTTCCTTTGGGGATATTTTACCATCCTGGATGCAGGCGCCTTCGTGATATACTGCCTGTATGGACGCCCTCGCTTCCCTTCGGGCCTGCTCTGCTCCGCTTCCGCCGCGCGCCAGGGAGGGGATTTTGCTGTTGAATGAGGGCTGCTATTTCGAGGCGCATGAGGCGTTGGAAGATGCCTGGCGGCAGGAAACCGCCCCCGTCCGTGATTTGTATCGCGGTTTGTTGCAGGCGGCGGTAGTTTATTTACATGCCAGCCGCGCTCGTTGCGCGGGGGCGGTCAAGGTCTACGAACGGTGTGTGCGCCATTTACGCCCCTGGGCGCCGCTTTGCCAGGGCGTAGACGTGGCGCAATTGTTGGCCAATTTGCAGGCCTTACGAGGCGAAATCGAGCGTTTGGGGCCTGACGGCCTGGGTGGGCTCGATCCGATTTGGTTGAAGCCGGTGACGTTGGTAGAGTGAAATCGTTTGCAATAGGATAGAGAGGTTATGCAGGCTGGTCTTGCTTTTTCCAACCAAATAGCCCTGGTGACCGGTTCGGGACGCGGCATTGGGCGGGCGATTGCCTTGCATTTTGCCCAACACGGCGCCGATGTGGTGGTCAATTTTTTCCGCAACCGCAAACCGGCCGAGGAGACGGCGCGGGAAGTGGAACGACTCGGACGCCGCGCGCTGCTGGTCAAGGCCGACGTGGGCGACCTGGCAGATTTGCAACGCTTGTTCGAGGAGGCTGGTAAAGCCTTTGGGGGGCTGGATATCTATGTCCACAATGCTGCTTCGGGGTATAACCGTCCGGCCATGCAGCAAAAGCCCAAAGGCTGGGAATGGACGATGAACATCAACGCCCGCAGTCTGCTGTTTGGGGCGCAGCAGGCCGTCCCATGGATGGAGAAGCGCGGCGGCGGTTATATTGTCAGTCTGAGCAGTCCGGGCGCGGTGCGTGTTTTGCCGGATTATGTGGCGGTGGGCGCGAGCAAGGCGGCGCTGGAGGCTCTCACCCGGTATCTGGCGGTGGAACTGGCCCCAAGGAACATCGTGGTCAACGCGGTTTCACCGGGCGTGGTCGAGACAGAGGCCTTGCGGCATTTCGACGCGGTGCGCTCGCAGGAGGGCATTCTGGCGCGGGCGGTAGCGGCTACGCCGGCCGGTCGTATTCCTACGCCGCAAGACATCGCCGGCGTGGTGGCGTTCTTGTGTACCCCGGCCGCAGCGATGATACGGGGGCAGATCATTGTGGTGGATGGAGGTTATACACTGACGGTGCGGTCGTGAATGCAAAAAAAAGAGGATAGCGTTATCGCACCTTACAAAACTGTAAGGTTGATCCTCTTGCCAACGACCGTCGAACATTGTATAATATTACTCTACAA
>FWWM01005738.1_pt1 | contig 26824 bp, 21 predicted proteins | sample 2228351 | NCBI WGS metagenome assembly FWWM01 (sample SAMEA103939774, study PRJEB20133) | metagenome | reverse complement strand
ATGGTTCTTCAACTATGTGCGAGCCAACTCCTACCAAGGGTATCAAACCCCCATCGCACTTATCCGTAGCACGGCGCCTCACATCGGCCCTCATATCGGCCTGCTCCGACCTGTCTTCCTCGAAAATCTCCTACCTCCATCCCATACTCCTCCATTCCAAAAAAGGGGATACCATGTATGGACACTTGACTATTAAATTCGCGCCGGCCCCCGAATCCGTAGCAAACGGGACGAGGTAGGCTGTTTGCTACGGATGGTAGCCGAAAGAAGCGAAAGAAGACGCCGAGTGACGATTGCGTGCCGTTCCTCGGAGGTGTGCGCCGAGTTTCATCCGGCGTCATTTTTCCGGAACGGAGCACACCCCATCCGAGGAACAGCGAGGGGCGCGGACAGCAAAAGGGGGCTTCGACAGAGGCCGAGCGATAGCCTCCTCGCGTTTCGAAGGCCGACCGGGCCTGCACTCGCCCGATGCGCAGCAACCACGCGGGCACGCGGATCAGCACGCGGACGGGCTGCCTCCGCTCGCCTGGCGGCTTGCGCCGCAGCGGAGCAAAGGTCACAGCGGCCTTCATTCCTCCCGGCGTGTGTCGCCGCCCCGGCCAACGCGCCTGGTGCCGGGCCGGCCACCCTCGCAACGCGTGCCCTACACGTCGCTCTCCGCCGCGTCGAAAAACTCTTTCCGCTTCGTCCCCCTGACACACCCACCCCGGCGTGGCCAGTGCCCAGACGTCATCCCCCAACGTCCTGCGGATTCGCTCCTTGCCCGTGCGTTCCGCATCGGTCAACCCGCGGACGTTGTCGCCCTTTCCTTCGTTTCCTCATCAGGGGGTTGAATCGCAGCGGTCAGTCCAGGATCTTGATGGGCATGTCGTCCTTCCATATTCCTTTGATCTGCCGGCCATCGGGATAGAGGCATGTGCCTCGGCCATCTTTCTTCCCGTCCTTGAAATCCCCGACATATTCAGAGCCGTCCTCATACACATATCGGCCGTGTCCGTGACGTTTGCCGTGGCGGAATTCTCCAACATACTTGGCGCCGCTGGCGAACACGTACACGCCGCGTCCGCAACGCTGATCCTCCTTGAATTCGCCTTTGTACACGTCCTTGTTGGCAAAATACAAGACCCCATTGCCCCATTTCATGCCGTTGCGAAACTCGCCCACGTACTGGTTACCATTCTGATAGAAAAGCGTACCTCTCCCGTTCATCGTGTCGTGGCGGAACTCGCCCACATAGCGGTCGCCGTTGGCAAAAAACAGCCGCCCCGTTCCTTCCCGGGCGCCATTTCGGAACTCCCCATAATAACGATCGCCTGTCCGATAGTACATGGTGCCGCGGCCATGCTTCAAATCGTTGAGGAACTCGCCCTCATACCGGTCGCCACGGGCATACCAATAGATTCCCCACCCGTTGAATAGGCCGTTCTTGAACTCGCCCTCGTAGCGGTCACCGTTCGGAAAGGTGATGACCGAAATTTCCCCTTTTGGTTTTCCCGGCGGCGGAACGACTTCTTCGTCCCATCGGATATCCGCGCCGTCCGCGCGCAGCCCGAGTAGCTCATCGGAATGGCCCACGGGTGGCGGTGGGGTTTCCTCTGGGCGCTCGGGGTTTCCGGACGTGGCGGGGATGGGGGGAACGGCGGCCGGCGACACAGCAACGGATTTTTCCGGCGAGGGCCGCACGGCGTCGAGGCGAGAGACAGAATCCGTACCGCGCCGTTCGGTCCGCTCATGTTCCCGGAGAACAATCTGCTCGGTAATGTCCTTGAGACGCGATTCGAGCGCAGCCAGAAGCTGTTCCCGATCGCGTTGTTGCCGGGCCGTCATCCATTGACCGAACCGTTCGAGGTCGCTTTTGAAAATTTTGTTCTCCCGCGTGAGCTCGGCCTGCTGTCGTACGGTGTTTTCGGCGATTTGCTTCTGAGTCTGTTCCAACACGCGGACCTTGTCGGAGACGCCGCTCAACTGGGAGTTCACCGCCTCGACTTGGAGAGTGGCCTGATTGGCCACGCGAGCCGCTCGTCGCGCGTTGCGCAGGAGGTAGACACTGACGCCTACGAAAAGCGCTAGCACCGTCAGCGTCACGGCGAGAAAGCCCGCCCCCATCCACAAAAACAGGCGCCGGGCGCGATGGCGCTCGCTTTCCACATAGCGCTGAACCAGATCGAAGGTGACGCCGCGGTCCAGCACGCGGGGCAACGCATCACCGGCCGGCGTGATGAGTACCGGCGGTTCCCCCGCAGGATCGCTGTTCCTCGACTCGGAAACGTCCTTCATCGACGTATTTTACTCCGCGCGGTGCGGTCTGTTCCTATGGCCCCTCGTCAGCCGCTGCTGGGAATGAGGGCCGCCGCTCTTCGCCGACAGCAAAAATCCGTGCCACACTCATGGATCCCACCAGTAGTCCGCCTTCCTTCTGAGGCGCAAGCGTCAGCCGTTCCACCCGAAGCAGCTTAGGCGACGTGCTAACCCGGTGAAGAAACACAAGTAATTCCCGGAGTCCGGTCTCAAATTTTTCGATTTCCATCACGCACTCCTCGTAGTGACCATGGGGAGATTGCCGTGTTTCGCGATGCTTGATCGCTTGGATGCCAAGCCCGGTTTCGCCGGCCAATTCATCCAGGTCTGCCCGCAGACGATCGGCCGCGCTGACGCCCGGGGGTCGCTCGGCCAGGAGTTTTCGCAGCGCGCGATATTCCTCGGCCACCCGTCGGCCGGCCTCGATGATCCGGCGGTTCTCGGCCAACCGATACAGTTCCGTTCGGATTGCCTCATCCATGTGACGGAACTGCTGCGCGATGAATACCAGGGCGGTTCGATCAAGCAAGGCCGCTCCAACGAGTAAAGCGCCTATAAGAAGAAACGCCCTTTCGCGCGGAGCCAGGCTCGCCAATTTGTCCGCGATCATTCGGATCCCTCCACTAGGCCGATCACCTTGAATCGAAACCGGTTCGTTCGCGGATCCTTCACAATGGGACCTTCTTCCCGAATCGCACTAAACCGGGGAGATTTTTCCAGTTCCGTCATCAAGGAGCGGATGTCTCGAATAGACGCCGCGTGGCCGCTGAGGCTCATGCGGCATCGTTCCCGGTGGACGTCGATGTCAACAGCATCCAGAGAAAGCGTGCTCGGCACCCGCGGGTGAAGTTCAGACAAAATATGAGCCATGGATAACTCCGGGCGGCGGTATTCGCGTACAATGGTTCGGATTTCGAACATCCGCTCGGCTTTCCGGCGAGCGGGCATGAGTCGTTCCGTCCTTGCGCACAACTGGTTGTACTCCTGTTGTTGGAGTCGGAATCGGGTGGTGACATAGAGGGAGAGCGCCATCAGAAGGCTTATCGCCGCCCGGCTCAGGCCTCCCCAGCGTTCGGCTTGAGCCAGGGCGGCGTGCCGGAGTTTAACCGTCTCCGGCATGAGATTGATCTGCAGCATGTCCGGTGCCGCCGCGAGGCCCACTAAGGCCGTCAGCGAAAAGGTTCGGGAAAAGGCCGCCATGTCCTCCGTGGACCCGATGAGGCGGGGATCTTTTGTTTCATCGTGCGAACGGACCGGAAGATTGAGAGCGGATTGCAGGTGTCCAGCCAGCCCCGGGATGCGTGCTCCCGCTCCGCTCAGCACAATCCGGCTCGGCGCGATGCCCTGAGCCTCTGCCCGACAGCCCTCCAGCAGAGGGCGTATTTCGAGCGCGAGGTCTGCCCAGCCCGCTTCAGGATGCTCCAGCAACCGGGTTGCGCCCAGGCGGAGGCAGCGAGAGAATATCACATCGTGACCAGCTAAAACAACAAAGTCGGAATATCCGGCATCGATATCCAGAATTGCCGCCACGCCCTCGGTCGGCTCACGCGCGAAGTGCCGATACCAATGGAGCAGCCCTTCCGAACTGGCGGTCATCCAGGCCACCTCTGCGCCGAGATCATCGAGCACGTAAAAATACTGGCGAAGTAGGCTCCGCTGCACGATGACGAGCATGACACGGGTATACCCCTCACGCCGGGACCCGAGAAGTCGGTAGTCCAAGAGGACCTCGTCCTTAGAATACGGCGTCTGCCGGCCGGCCTGGAAGTCCACCATGTCGGCAATTTCGTCGGGATCGGTGGACGGAAGCTCCAAAGTCCGGAGGTTCACCATAGGCCGCGGCACACAACCAACCAAGCGATAGGTGCGGCGCGGCACGCGCCGGAACGCGTCGGCTAGCGTTTCGGTCAGAGGCGCGCCCCCGCCGGGAATCTTTCGCAGGAAAAGATTGTCCACGGCAAGACCGGCTCGGGTCTGGCGGGTAAGCAAGAGTTTGATTGTATCGGTTCCCACTTCCAGCCAGGCTATGGGTTCTCCGGCGCGCAGGACTGACCGGCTAGTCTTCATGCCATCGGATGATTGTCAGTGTATGGCGGTTGATGACAAAAGAAATGCGACGGGTTTCCGCCTCCGGAAGACCCGGCCGTCGAGATCGCCCCTCCGCCTGTCCGCCAAAGCATGTGGAGCGAATCGTGGCATAACGGAGAAGCGCTGTAAAGAGCGCCCTTTCGTCGGCACTGAGACCCGCGAAACGGTCCAGTTCGCTCACCATGACCCCCGCGGTTGCCTGCCGAAACATACCGCCGGCTTCTTGGAAAGCGGCCAATTTGTCGGTCAGCGATTCCGCCACCGGACCTGCCTCCGGACCCGCGGCCCGAGCCACGCTCAGCAGCACAGGACGGGGGGCGCTGTTGAGATTGATTTTCCCAGTGCCGAACACGGTTATGAACGGGCGAAGGCGTTGGAATGTCTCGGGGTGCATTCCCTTGACCAGCAGAAGTTCATGCACACATCGAAAGGGCGCATTCGGGCAGGCATAGGACGGCTTCAGTCGCTGATAGTGGTCCGTTTCCGCCCCGCCCGGCAAGGGGACGTCGTCGGGGTCACGCCAATCCACAATGGAAGCCGCCAGTTCCTCAGCGGCTTGTGAATCCAGGCCGCCGGTTCCGTGCAGGAAGGCGGCCAGCAACGGGACGTCCGCGCGGTTCAAGTTGATCCGCGATTCCTCGCCGAGAGGGCCATAGCCCATGATCTCTTCCGTCGACGCTTCATGCGACATCGCTTCCCGGCTGCGGATGGAAAACACACCCGCCTCGAAGGGAACATCCCGGAAGAGGCGCTCATTATCCGGGCGCCCATCCCAGGCATTGGTTTGCGTGGCCATCCAGATCTTCGCCCGTTCCACTGCCGCGCGCGCGATGGAGTAGGCGGTGAGCCGCGCCCGCATCCGGCGGGCAAAATGGACCTCGGCGGAAGCGCGATGAGCCGCACTCACTGCCATCAGTGTAAGCAGAAAAAGAGCCCAAAGCGCCAGGATGAGCACGCTGCCGGCGTGAACGTGTTTGACGCGGTTCTCACCGATTCGAAACGGGAAGGCGGAAAAGATCATAGGGCTCCCTCCCTCGTGGGTTCATCGGCAGGCAAAACCCACGTGCGTCCGTACTCACGGACGCGATCGCGCGTGCCCACCAAAAGCTCTATGCGGACCATGTGGGGGCGATTGGTCCGGGAGAACCATTCCTCCACCCAGGTTTCAGCCCCGGGGGCCTTGTGTTCGGCGCGCGGCCGGAAGCGGAATCGCACCCCTTGGACCTGCGTCAAAAGGGGTTCCGGCGCGGACACGTCTCCTTCGTCGAAAGGAAAAGGTTGGATGGCGCGCACCAGAATCTGCCGTTTCGCGTCCCAGGCGTATTCGACGGCCACCAGGCGTTCATAAGCAACGGTATCCGGCGCAGAACCGTGGGCCCAACGGCCTGCTACGCCCATTCGGGCAATCCCCGGAAATCTCAAACGCGTCGCCTCGCCACGGAATTCAAGAAGGGGGAAGAGAACGCCATTCATGAGATCGCGTTCCAGAAGGGCCATGGCCAAAGCGACCTGGCTTTCACGCTCCGTACCCGGTCCCACACACTCCCATGCGCGAATCCCAGCGACGAAGCAGGCGCCCATCACTCCGGCGGCCAACGCCACCAGAGTTGTGACCACCAGCACCTCGATGAGGGTGAACCCGGCGGTAGACGCGCGGGCATACTTCCTGGGAAAACCCCGGAAAGACCGCCCCTTCACAGGCCCTGGACGCAAGGTGACCGAACTCATCGGGGGTGACGGAATTCCGGCACGGCTATCAGGGTCTCAACAGTATGTCCTCTGACCCGATCGCCCTCTCGGCTGACGGTCAGTCGCACTGTGTACCACCGATGGCGTCGCGCCATGTCGTCCTTTGCGATGGTGTCAGGAACCGTTTCTTCCCTCACCTCCTGCTCCCACACAAAGGCTTCATCCGGCGTTTCGCACCGACCGCGTCCGGACGATGGTGCGCCCCCTCCCGTAGCGACCGCAGCTTGGATTTCCGCCATTCGCTCCGCGATCAGTTGCGAAGCCCGAAGCACGTCGCGCGCCTGCGCTGTGGCTGTGACCGAACGTTGAAAAGCGCCGAGCACAGCGACCAGTCCGAACGACACGATAACCAAGGTGACCAGAATTTCTATCAGCGTGAAGCCGGCTTCACGCGTTCGGCCTTGCCGGACTACGTTCTTTCTCCCTGCTGTCCGCATCCCGGCCTCCTGTCCCGACGGAACTACTCCTGCCAGTTTCCAATGTCGTCTTCGGTGCCGTCTCTCCTGTCCGGCCCCATGGACCAGAGGTCATAACCGGCTCGGCTCCGGGCAGCGGGATGGCGATATTGGTATTTGCGCTCCCAAGGGTCAAGGGGTTTGCGATCCAGAAACGGCTCCGTCCAGTCTTTGGATTTCCCCGGAAGTAGAAGAATGTCCAATCCTTCTTCTGTGGTGGGATAGCGATCATTGTGGAGGCGGTACAGGTCCAGCGCCACCTTGATATGGGCCAGGTCTCCCCGAGCAATCTTGCGTTTGGCGGAATCGGTGGCGGGAATGACCCGGGGCAACACCATGGCGGCCAACGCCGCTATAATGATCACAACGACCAGTAACTCGATCAGCGTAAAGGCTTCACAGGATCGCTTCATTTCATTCCCAGCTATCGTTTCCGCCCCTGCGTATTACCCGTTAGACGCCAACGTCTCCGACCGTGCTCCCTTCAAAATAGCCGATCTCGCGCTGCAAGTAAACCGGAAAGGCCCAAAACTGCGGATAAGGAACCGCGAGCGAGCAGCCGAGCCCCTTGGTGCCGGCTTAAGGGATCGGCTCGCGGTGTCACGCAGCGCGGGATGGCGGGGGATCGTGGCAGGGAACCGGACGGTCGCCCACCGGTCGTCCAACGTGCCGTCCGCACGAACTACCGTGCGCGCGCGACTCGCACATCAGGGAAACACGGAAGTGGGAGGGCTCGCCACGCGTCCAAGGGTGCCGCATACTTGAATCCCGGCGGTCAGGCAGGTCGGGAATTCATCCGTAGCATTTGATCTTTCTTGTCATGGCGACACTCTTGTCCAAAACGCATCAAAAAAACGCTCTCCTCCTTTTCCTAACGGAACCGCACCGTTCCGAGGAAGCTGAAAAGCGGGACTTCCCTTCGAAAACGCCTTGAGGTATTAAAGGAGCTCACCCAAAGCAGGGCAGTGAGATGCCGGACAGAAAGGAGGTTGATCATGGATTGGGGTAAGGCCAATCGCTTGCGACGACTAATCCAATCGGATGGACGCTGCTTTTTCCTTCCTATCGACCACGGCTATTTTCAGGGGCCGACGGCGTGTCTGGAAAAACCCGGGGAGACCATTCGGCCCCTTCTGCCGTTGGCGGATGGGTTATTCGTCACCCGCGGTGTCCTGCGAGCCTGTGTGGACCCGGCCACCCCTGTGCCGATCATCCTACGCGTATCGGGATGCACGAGCATGGTCGGGAAGGACCTGGCGGACGAGGCTCTCACGACCTCTCTGGAGGACATCGTGCGGCTTAACGCACAGGCCGTGGGCGTTTCGGTGTTCATCGGGACGGACTACGAGCGGCAAACTCTGAAGAACCTTGCGGACATGGTCAACGCATGTGAGGGAGCAGGTATCCCGGTGATGGCGGTGACGGCTGTTGGGCGAGAAATGGAGAAGCGAGAGGCACGGTATCTGGCTCTCTGCTGCCGCATTTGCGCCGAACTTGGGGCGAGCGTGGTCAAAACGTATTGGTGCGAAGGATTCGAAAAAGTGGCTGAGGGGTGCCCGGTTCCTGTTGTCCTGGCAGGCGGGCCGCAATGTGAGACGGAGAGGGACGTCTTCTGTTTTGTCCACGACGGACTGCAGCGCGGCGCCATCGGGATTAACCTGGGTCGTAACGTCTGGAAACATGCCCGGCCCGTGGCCATGATGAAGGCTCTTCGCGCTATCGTCCACGGCAAAGCAACCCCGGAAGAGGCATACGACGTATTCCGCCAGGAAGCGTGATGAGTTCGCGGGAGCGGCAACCATGCGTGTGGCCGTTTACTACAACAACCGCGACGTCCGTATTGAAGAACGCCCCCAACCGGCTATAGGTCCAGGCGAGATCCTTGTGCGCGTGACGGCCAGCGGCATTTGCGGAAGCGATGTGCTGGAGTGGTATCGTCTGCGCACCGCGCCTCGTGTCCTCGGCCATGAAATCGCTGGAGAAGTCGCGGAGGTGGGCCAGGGGGTGACCGGGCTCCGGGTGGGCGATCGGGTGTTCGTTTCCCATCACGTGCCGTGCAACACCTGCCGGTATTGTCTGGCGGGCCACCACACCGTGTGCGAGACCCTGCACACCACACAGCTTGACCCCGGGGGATTTTCCGAGTACGTGCGGGCGTCCTCGCTGCATGTGGATCGCGGCACGTTTCGCCTTCCCGAGGACGTGAGCGACGAAGAAGCGACGTTTATCGAGCCGCTCGGGTGCGTGGTGCGCGGGCAGCGGCATGTGGGGCTTACGCCAGGCCACTCGGTTTTGATTATTGGCAGCGGCATCTCAGGGTTGCTTCACCTCGCGCTGGCTCGGGCTTCCGGTGCCGGGCGTATCCTTGCTACGGACATTCGCACGTTCACCCTGCAGCGCGCCCGGGCCCTCGGCGCGGACGCGGCCACGCACGCCGAGGACAACCTGCCGGAGTGGGTCCGGCAGTGCAACGAAGGGCGGCTGGCCGACCGCGTGATCGTATGCACAGGTGCTCTGTCGGCGTTTCGCCAGGCCCTGCAGTGCGTGGACCGCAACGGCACTGTGCTATGCTTTGCGACAAGCGAGCCCGGGGCGGATTTGTCCGTACCGATCAATGCATTCTGGCGGAATTCCATCACGGTGACCTCTTCCTACGCGGCAGCACCGTGCGACCTAACCGTGGCGTTAGACTTGCTCCGACACAAGCGGGTGGACGTGCGGCCGTTGGTCACGCATCGGCTGCCTCTCAGCCAGGCGGCTGAAGGGTTCCGACTTATGAGCGAAGGGGCCGAATCGCTCAAAATCATTTTGGATCCCCGCGCGTAGCGTGCAGCGCCACACCGTCTGTGTGGCCGTGAACCGGGTCTCTATCACGCCTAGGAGCGTCCCCGGGCAACGGAGATCCTCGCCGCGCGGGGGACGCGAGGAGGTGTAAACGCCATGACCACCCGACATTTGCTGGCCGTGGATCTGGGAGCCTCGGGAGGAAAATGTTTTGCAGGCATCTTCCGCGGTCGCTCTTTTCGGATGGAAGAAATCCACCGCTTCTCACATGAAAGCGTCCCCTTCTACCTGGCAGACCACTCCGGCCGTGTCAGCGAGCGACTCTATTGGGACGACACGCTGATCCATCACAATATCCTCCTGGGTTTGCACGAATACCGCCGCCGGATCGCCTCCCGTCTGGACGGAATCGGCATTGATGCCTGGGGCGCCGATGGCGCCTTTTTCAACCGCGACGGCGAAATGCTGGGCAAGGTGTATTGCTATCGGGATCACCGGCTGGATCGGATGATCGAGGAGGTGCAAGCCTGTTTGGACGTCCGGCGCATCTATACGATCACCGGCAATCATTTTCAACCCTTCAATCTGACGAACCAGCTTCTCTGGTTTGTGCGAAACCGACAGGACCTTTTGATCCCCGGAAGCTTTTTCCTGCCCCTCCCCTCGATCTTTTACTACTACTTGGGCGGCATGAGGATCGTGGACAGCACGTGGGCTAGCGTCTCCCAGCTCATGGACGCGCGCCGCGGGCAATGGAGTTCCACAATTCTAAGGGCCTTGGGGGTCCCGCGGCGTATTCTTCCCCGGATCGTGCCTCCCGGCTGGATAGCAGGAACCCTGTTACGCCCCCTGGCGCAACGGGTGGGGCTGAATGCTGCGAGGTTGATTGCTGTGGCATCCCATGATACGGCCAGCGCTTTTGCCGCCGCGCCCGTCACGGACGCAGAACACGCGCTCATTATTAGCTCCGGCACCTGGTCGTTGATCGGCCGGCTCATTCCGCGGCCTAACACGTCGGTGGAGGCGCAGGAGGCCAACCTGAGTAACGAAGGAGGCATTGGAAACATTCGCTTCCTCCGCAACTGCATGGGAACGTGGATGGTGCAGGAATTGCGACGCGTCTGGCGCCTAGCCGACGGCCGTGAAGCGTCTTGGGAAGAACTCAACCGGCTTACCGAGCAGGCGCAACCGTTCACGGCTTTCGTGGACCCGGATGACCCTGGGTTTTATAACCCGACGAACATGGAGCAGGCCATTGTGCGATACTGCCGGCGCACACGGCAACCCGTGCCGACGCATCGCGGGACTTTCCTCCGAATCGCCTACGAGAGCCTTGCGATGACGTATCGAAGTGTCAATGAGGCGATCAGCCGAATCTGTGGAACGGCAACCCGCGTGGTGCACATCGTCGGCGGTGGAAGCCAGAACGTTTTTCTCAACCAGTGCACCGCCGACGCCCTCGGGGTGCCAGTGCTGACCGGTCCGGTGGAAGCCACCGCCGTCGGAAATTTCATGGTGCAAGCGCTCGGCTTGGGACTCCTCCGGTCGCTGGCGGAAGCGCAACCGGTTATCCGGTCGGCCTTCCCCATCCGGGAATATCGCCCGCGTGCGACGGAAGTCTGGGAGCGGGCCTACGCACGTTTCCTACGCCTACGCCTATGCCGGTAGCGAGGCGTGCCGGTCCGTCGCGCGTGAAACGTCGAGCGACTCCCGTCGTTTCTTTCCTCCTCAAAAGGAGCGCGGCGTTCACGGAAGGCTACCCGTGATGCGATAGAGGCGCCTTCCCGCATTGTCCGTGGGATCGAAAACCTCGATATATTCGCCGGCGCCCGGAATACCGTTAGTCAGAACTTCCTACACACCCACACGCAGGTCGCTGCGACGCCACACGCCGTACCGCCGGCCGGTCTGGCCCAGGAAGCGCAGGACGAATTCCTGGCCATCTGGACGCGCCTGGCTCACCTCGAAAACGGAGCCCAGATCGCGCGGATTGGTCCCCGCGATGTACTCGTGACGGTTGGTTAATCGGTCGCCGTCCGTGTCCTCGTCGGTGTCTGCGGCGTTGCGGGCATTGAGCCCATGCGCGGTTTCCCAGGCGTCCGGCAGGCCGTTTTTGTCGCCATCCGAATCGAAGCGGTCCGGGGTGCCATCGCCGTCATAATCCGAAGGCGTTGCAGCGGCCAGAGTCTGGATCAACTCCGGAGTGACTCCGCCGCTGTAAAGGCGCACATCGTCCAGGGTGCCGCAATACCGGCCGTAGGAATTTCCACCTAGGACACACCCCGGGTGCACGGCCTTTCCGCCGCGCAGACCGGTCCGCACCGGAACCCCGTTGAGGTAGAGGGTGGGCCATCCGCTTTCGTACACCACCGCCACATGCGTCCAGTCGGGCAGGGGAAGCCGCATGGACCAGGACGGGGGGAAGATAGAGGTCGGTGTGTTCAAAGACGCTGACGCCGTTCGTGCCCACCGACACGCCTGCCCCGACGTGGGGGGCTAGGCCGTAGGTGCGGGCTCCATGCGCCGAAAAGATCGCGTAGCGTTGCCCGCTCGTTCCGGCGGTCCCGCTCGTGGACTCCGTTGTAGCGTTGCGGGAGACTGTGGGTTTAGCCCAGAATGCAATGGCAAAATCCTGGCAAACGGCCACGTACTGCGTTGCCTCAGCGAGGACGTGGTCATTGGTGCCGTCCAACCGGAGACCGCCATCCACTCGCCCGGCTACCCACACGGGGCCATTGGTGAGACGGCCGTGACTACCGCGCGCCCAGTCCGACGCCGTAAGCCCGGCATCGCCACCCAGGGCTCAGTGCGTGACGAGTGCCGAAGCGCGAATGGCGATGTCCCGATGGGCGACCTCGCCACGGTCATCGGTGACCAGGAGGGTCACTCGGTGGCAACCGGGTTACGTAAAGGTGTTCGTGACGATCGGACCCTCGGCCCATGTGTGATGGCCGAATTCCCACGAATAGCACACGATCGAGCCATCAGGGTCTGAGGAACCTGATCCGTTGAAGGTGACCGTGAGGGGAACCGCACCTCCGGACGGAGTGGCCTGGATGGAGGCCAGGGGAGGTTGGTTATTTCCAGCCGTCCGCGTGGCGATCTGTTCCGGCGCCAGGCCGTGCAGGTAGAAGCGGACATCATCCAGAGCTTCGCTGAAACGTTGATTGTTATTCTTGTGATTTCCGACGGCGTAGCCGCCGGAGGTTGATTTGCGGTCGCTGGTCCCCACCCGGACGCCATCCAGATGGAACGTGGTGCCTGTGCCAACCGCTGCGAGGGGGTGCCAACCGGCACTTAGGTTCGTCATCGTGTAGCCGCAAGGGCGGAATCCGGATCCACCGGCGGTGTCGTAAACGCCGAGCCTGCTGTCGCTGGCCATGTAGATCTGGTGGTCGACGTTTCGTCCGCGGGTGAGGGGGTGCGTGCCCCCGTGCCCGGAAGCGGAGCAGTGAACCAGGCGCTGATAGTCCACTCCTCGCCCAGAGGGAGTTCCGGGTTGACGAGCATTGTGTTGGTGGCGGTAGGCAGGAATAACGCCCCGCCCATATAGCGCGTCCTCCTCGGTGCCGGACACGGCCTGAGCCACGTATCCTTCGTTCCCCCCCCCCCGAGTACCCCCATGTGCCCGTGACGAACGCCTGGTCGTGGAGCCAGAGCACACCGGCGCTCTCGGTCCAGTCATAGCCCGGCGTATAGCGGCTCATATTCCAGCCGCCGTTGACACGGAGGGGTTCACCTGGGGTGGTGGGACCAACCGCGATCGTCACGGACTGCCAAGTCCGCGCGTTGTCGTTGTCCACCACATGAACTGCCGCAACATAGCGATGGGGGAGCGAAAATGTATGGGAGAGATTGGACATAATCCAAGATTTTGCATTTGGGCAGATGTCGCGAGTTCTGGAAGTGTGACAGCTTTTTGAAAAAGCGCACCTCAGTGGTCTTCGCACCAGTTCCGTAGACAGATAACAATAGGGCGTGCTAGATGTTACACAATAATCATACCAACGAGCACTCGTGTCTCACCCACTCGATCCTAGGGCTCAAACTCCGTTGGCACAGACGGAACGAGTTTCTCCCTCAACCCGCCCCCAAGAGAATATTCTTCTCACAGTCCAGTACCCAAGGGACAAGCCTAACCCAAAACTGCGGATAAGGAACCGCGAACGAGCGGCCGAGCCCCTTGGTGCCGGCTTGAGGGATCGGCTAGCGGTGTGAAGCAGCGCGGGATGGCGGGGGATCTCGGCATGGAACCGGACTGTCGCCCACCGGTCGTCCAACGTGCCGTCCGCACGAACTACCGTTCGCGCGCGACTCGCACATCAGTGCCTAAAACTTGGCCTTGTCATGCAGACCGTTCCGGAGTATGAAACAACAAATATCGTAGAGGTTGTCTGCACACACGGCGCGAAGCCCCCTCCAGAAAAGCTGGAACCCATGAGGGCACACGACGAGCGGCATATTCACGTGCTCCTAGTCGAGGACGACCACGAGACCGGCAAGACGTTGAAACGTCTGCTGGAACGCCAGGACATGACCGTGACGCTCACCACCCGTGGCGAGCAGGCGTTGGAGTTGCTCTCGGACGAATCGCTCTTCGAACTGGATCCCGATGCCTTCGACATTGTCGTCACAGACGTCCGCATGGAAGGCATGGATGGCGTCGAACTTCTTAAACGCATCCGTCAAAAGGCTCCAGACTTTCCCGTCATTCTTATCACCGGATACGATGACTTTCGTTCCGTGATGGAGGCGGTCCGATACGATGCCCAGGACCTCATTTTAAAACATCCGGGATCGGTGGAACATTTGGCCATTCCGATCAAAAAGGCGGTGCACAATTACCGCCTGTTGGTTCGCCATCGTGCTCTAATGCGCGAACTGGAACAAAGCGAGGCACGTTTTCGCGATCTGGTGGCGCTGTTGCCCGAAGTGGTCTGGGAGACGGATGACAACGGGCGACTCACGTTTTTGAATCAGGCGGGTTTGGAGCGGTTTGGCCGGCAGCCGGAGGATATCCGGCAAGCCATCCCGCTTGAGGCTTGTTTTGCCCCGGAAGAAGCTGGGAAAATCCGTCGGCTTCTGGACCAATGCCGCGCGGGCAAGTCGGTCCACAGCGTTCTGGCTGTCGGTATGAGTCTCAACGGCATTCGTTTTCCCGTCTTGCTTTCTGCTGCCCCGATTATACGGGAAGAACAGTGGGTGGGGGCACGAGGCATCGGAATCACGCCGCCCTGATCGGCTTCGCCATCCGTTTGCGGCAGGGGCGCTTCGAGAAAAGCCTTCGCCCCGGATTTCAGCACGCGCGGGGGGCGCCTTGCTCCAATGAAAAGCCCGGTGGTCGTGAGGGAAACGCCACAGGCTATGTACATCGCGGCGCCAAGTCCCCCTCACGCGACATCCAGGATGCCCCTTGGCTTGACGCGGAGCTCTTCACGTACGCGGGCCGTTTCGCGTGGACGGGATCATCAACAGGAAAAAACAGCCGCCAGCAGGAGCGTGTTCGCCACCAGCAGCAAACTGGAAGCACTATGGGGCAGCTCCAGACCGGGGGATCGTGACGGTAGGCGCTGCACGGCATCGGCCCATCACGCCGACAACGGCAGCCAGCAGTCCCGCTACACCGCGAATCCAGGACACGATACGCATGCTACTGCCCCTTCCGCGATAGCTCTGGACAGGCGAAACCTCCCGGAGTCTAATTCGGATACATCTCACGGAACGTTATGGCAAGCCTATTTTCCGGTCATGCCAACCAATTGCCTTTGCTGGCAAAAACACACAGGGCCGGCGCTGTCCCGGAGGCCGGATCCAATCCCCTGGAGCACGACGGCCCATCGCAGGGGCAAGGACCCCTAATCTGTGGAAACCAAGCGGGATGGGACGTGCAAAACGTCGTGAGTCTGGAACGGAGCGCCTTTCCCCGACGGCCTCCAACACGTTACGTTTTTTCCATTCTGGAGGTGGTCTTGGCTAAATAAAACCGCACATCGACATGCGACCTTCCAGCCCCGCCGAAACGCGCGGCTGGATCGCGTGGGGTCTTCGCGTCTCAGCGTTGCTTTTCGCATGGGAACGCGATACGGTAATGTTCCATCGCTCGGACGACAGCACCCGGGCCTATACCCCCTGTTCGGAGGACGCATGAACTATCAGGAACGGGCACGCGAGATTCTTGCCCTGGAAATCGAAGGACTTGAGCACGTCCGCGCAAGACTCGACGCGTCCTTTGACCGGGCCGTGGACATGCTCCTCGCCTGCCTGCGCGCGGGAAACAAAATCGTTGTGACCGGTGTGGGTAAGAATTTACATATCGCTCAGAAAATCGCCGCCACTCTTTCCGGCGCCGGATCCCCCAGCGTTTGCTTGAATCCCTGCCAAGCCGTCCACGGCGACCTCGGCATCCTGCGCACAGGCGATGTCCTTCTCGCCTTGAGCTGCAGCGGAGAATCCGACGAGATCCTTTCTCTCCTGCCCTGGGTGCGCCGAATGGGTGTTGCCATACTCTCCATCACATCCCGGCCCCGCAGCACGCTGGCCCAATCCAGTGATTGTGTGGTGCCCGTTCCCATCGAACGCGAAGCGTGCCCTTTCAATCTCATGCCGACCACCAGCTCAACCGTGACTTTGGCACTGGGCGACGCGCTGGCCATCGTTCTGCTGGAAGCCCAGGGGTTCCGTGCGGAAGACTACGCGCGATTACATCCGGGCGGCGCTATCGGTCGCACTCTGCTCCTGCGGGCCTTCGACATCATGCGCACGGGAGATCGGTTGGTTGCCCTTCTTCCCTCTGCCACGGTCAAAGAGGCTCTCCTCGCAATGACTCGAGCACGTTCAGGATCCGCCGCCGTCGTGAATCCGGAGAATCGTCTGCTGGGAATCTTCACCGACGGTGACCTGCGCCGCAGCCTGCCGGTCCGCGAGCGGATCCTGGATGCCCCGCTTGAAACGGTGATGACCCCCTCGCCGGTTACCGTGCGCAGCGACCAACTGGCCGTGGACGTTTTGAAAACATTCGAAACCCACAAAATTGACGATCTTCTTGTTGTGGACGCGGAAAACAGGCTCGTCGGCGCTATTGACATTCAAGACCTGCCGAAATGCAAAATCCTCTGACGGTATCGTCCGCATCCCGCCGGCCTTCCCCTCTCACCCATACACACTCTTTCTGGCGTCGCCGCAGCATGTCCACTTCTTTCAGGTAAGTTTTCCCCTGTTTTTGCTAAACGAGAGGACAGGCGAGCCCGTGCCCAGCGGCTTGGGACGCCGAGGGGGTATACTGGCGGGGACGACGAGGCTCGAACTCGCAACCCTCAGATCGACAATCTGATGCGCTAACCAATTGCGCCACGTCCCCAGAGTCACGTGATGGCAAAGAGAAAAGAAAAACAAGATTTAGAATATCCCTTCTATTGCGCCGGGCAAGGCAAAAAACGCCGTGTGAAGGAACGGATAGCTATGGAATATGGCTAGCTTGATGGAGGGCGAACTTTGCTGTATGGTATACGGGTGCGTGCCGTAATCGTCATGCGCTGCGGCGCCTTCCTGCAGACCGTGACGTGTGCGCGTCCGTTGGTCGGGAATAGCCTGAAGCGAAGTTACCTATGTCGCGCCGTTGTAACCAACTGACGGGAATGCTCCTCGCTGGGCTGATGGCTGCGCTCCGCCACACCCACGCGAACGAATCCGGAGTGGCGGAGGACTGGATTTTTCGCCACGAAATTGCGAGTTCGCGGGGAAGGCTTTATTTCCGAAGCGCATGGAATCCGATGCGTAGCCTGCGCCTGAAACTGTCCTGTGCCACCGACGGACGGAGCGTCTTGCTCGAGTTGCATCGCCAAACCGCTTCGATTCGACCAGAGCCGGAAAAAGCTTTTCCCGCAGAGCTTGTAGAAAGCACGCAATTTAACGTCTCGGCCTTGCCCGATCGCGTCCTGGAATCTGCGCGCCTGGTGTTCACGTGCCATCCACAGATGTGGGTGGTGTATGTCGAGGATCGTCCCGTCGTTTCCCTGCCCGCCCCGTTCCACCCGCCCGTCCGGCTTTATCAAAGGCCCGACGATCTCCCTCCAGAAAACGAACGGGACACACGATTTCAGAAAACGGAGGAACATTTCCGCTGGGGCGACGATTTCTCGCCTACCGACGATCGAAAAAACCCTCTGGAACAATGGGAGATGATCGCGGGAACATGGTCGCTTCACACGGTCGTCGACACCTCGTCGGAACGAGGAGATATTCGACCGGGCACTCCGGAGAGGCGATACCCGAAACCCGACTTCAGCCCCAATTTTTCCTGTCTGGAAGGAAAGGGAACGCCGGGCGTTATTCTCACCGGATATCCGCATTGCGACTCCTACATTGTGGAAGCCTCCGTGCTGGCACTACCTGGCGAGATGGGCATCGTATTTTTTGCCACGGAGCGCGGTGCCTATCATGCCTTCACCGTCGCGTTGGCCGAACACACGCATCGCGCGCTATACCGCCTGTGGCGGGGCGCGACGGCCAGTCCGCAGGAACGCACGAATCTGGCGGCTGTGACCGCCTCCCTCACCAAGGGCCAGTGGATCCGGATGCGGGTCAAAACGTTCTCGAATCGGGTACAATGCTTTGTAGACGACACCCGGATTCTTGACGTCTCGACGGAGTTACCGGCCGGCGGTCGGTTCGGATTTTATGTGCATCGGCCGGCCGGTACCCGCTTTGACGATCTGTTCGTTAAGGCCCATCACGATCTGGATTTCCGGACCATGAACGACATTCGGCGCCATACCCTTGTGGAACGGGGCAGTTTCTTTCCGCGGCGCCGGTTTTTCCATCTGTTTCCGCCCAAGGACACGGGCAACGCGTTCGAGGTGGATCGCTCGCGGGAGGAACAATGGCTAGTCATGGGGACGCCGGACGCTCCCGGTCACGTCATGGGCGCCACGTTTGAGCCGGCGTCTTCCCCGCATGAGGTGGGTTTGATCTTGCAGTACCGGGACGATACGACACCCTACATGCGCTGGCGTTGTCGCCGCGCAGGCGCCTCGGAAATCTTCCGGCTGGAGCGCGTGGAGAGCAACACGGTGACGCTTCTGGAGGAGACCCGCTTTCCCTGGCAATCTCGTGATCCTCCGCCTCCGGTATGTCTGCTGGCCGATCTCACAAACCAACGCGAGGCGAACCCCGGCGAGTGGGTCTCCGAACGTGAGGTGCGGTGCTATCGGGATGGCCAACTCGTCCTCATCCACCACCTTGACGCGGACCCACGCGGTGCGTCCGGACTGTGGGTAGGGGCTCAAACACGGGCGCGCATCCGAGATGTGGTTTACAGCTCGGAGCGCGAGGGGCTCTACCGGAACAAGTTCGAAAAAAATCGCCGGTTTGTGGAGGACCCCTTTATGCGCCACTGGTCCTCACCCGAAGGGCAGTGGATCGAATCGAAAAGTGGGCTCACGTGGTACCGGGGGGATTTTTTCGGCCGGATGCTTCTACGAATGCCGTGGGTGGATCGTTCGGAACTTCATCTCGGCGTGGGCGAAACCAACACGCAGGGCGACGTGGTCATTCGCGCGGTTTCCAACCGGCTTACGCTGGCGGTGACGGATGCCGAAGGACGTCTCTCCGATCAGGCCTCGGTGTCGGCGGATACCCTCGTCCCCTATGTGGCCGAGGGCAAGGATGTGCCGCGCAAGTGGTACCGTGTGCATGTGGAGGATTACTGGGTGTGGGTCACCGGAAAAGACGGGTTGCTCTTCAAGGTGCGCCTGGAGCAGCCGCTTGCAGGCACTCGTGTGCGAATCGCGGGATTCAACACGGAGTCCCTCAAACACAGCTACGTGGAGCGGTTTCAGGTCAAGGACTACCTCTTCACCGAGGCTCCTTACGAATGGACGGTCAATGGTGGCCGCTGGGATGTCGTCAACCGCTTTCAGTGCCAGCCGCGCTGGTCGCACATGAATGGAGAAAATCCCAACGGGCTGGCGGCTCTCTGGTCAAAGTACCGCTTTCGGGGCGACTTCTGCCTGGAGCTGTTCGCCGGGATCCGCCATCGCTGGTACGCAACAGCCGGCGACCTGAACGTTACCGTGATGGCGGATTGCGCGTCGCCCTCCCGGGGATACACCGTCACCTGCACGGCGTGGGATCCCGACCGCTCGCAACGCCATTCGCATCTCTATCGAAACGGGGTGCGGCTGGACACGTCGGACCAGTATTTGGTCCCGCGGAATCGGGAAGGCGGCCAGCGTCGTGGGTACGAACCGCTGATCCGATCGGGCCGCGATCTGCACGGTGCGTGGTACTATATCAAGTTCCGCCGCATCGGCCGGAAGCTCGAATACTATTTCGACAACGACCTCGTGTTTGCCCGGGAGGATGAGTCCCCTCTGGACTCCGGCCTCTTTGGCGTATGGACGTTTCTCAACTCGATGATGGTGGCGCGTGTCAAAATGGCAGCCCGATCCATTGAACCTCTCGGCTTTTCCTTCGAACCGGTTCCACCGGATACGGCACCCCCGGCACCACCCGATGTGACGCCATGGGCAGCAGAATCGGGCGAGCTCTTTCATCACGGCCGTCCCCTCGAGTTGACCGTTCCGTCCGCCTGGTTGGCTGACGATCCCACCGGCCAGGCCGAGACAACCTGGGTGTTCTCCGACTCCGGCATCCGATGCCCTGCCTGGATAACGACAACCGTGCTCGGTAGTGGAGAGATGTTCACCCGGTGTCGCCTGCCTCCGGTGAAGTATGACGATCTGGCCGGATGGCACATGGAGGTGAAGCGCACGCCGGGCGCCCACTTCAACTTCCATTACAGCATCGGCACGCTCAATCCCAAGGGCGAGTTCATTCCGATGGAACACTTTTTCCACCATCTTTCGGGCGACGATTTCTCTAAGGGAACCTTCCGGATGAGCGGCGCCACACCGCTTCCGGCTACCGAAGCATCCGGACCTACCTGGCACAAACAAGGCGTTTGGACGCCGGTTTTTGCCTGGCTTCCCCCTCCCGAACAGCTTCCCGCAAGCGCCAAGCCAAAGGATCTCTGGGTGCAGGTGGAAGGGTTCGGCAATCTGGCTCCGAGTCTCATCCTTCAGGGGCTTCTTGGCAACAGGCCGGGCGAGGCCTACGCCGTTCGACGATTCGCCGAAATCCGCTACGGAATTCCGTCGGTGCATGGGAATCCGGATCGCGCCTTCCCGCGTCGCGTGGTGATCATCGAACCGCGCTCCCAGCAGCCTTTTACGGTGTGCACCAATGTGGTTCAGGTGCAAGAAGCGGTCCGTGGCATAGCCCGGGAAGGACTCAACCACGTGCTTCTGCGCATCGAACGCGAGCGTGGCGTCACGCACACGGACCTTGCCTGGATCGCCCTTCCCGCGCAGCCAGCATGGACATGCCGCTGGAGCGTCGAACGCCCCAATACGGTCGTACTCGCTTCCGCGGAAAACTATCCGGACCGGCGTCTGTTTGCCGCAGAACTGTTCGTCGGAGGCGTGTCGCTCCCTCTGATTACCGATCGTTTCCTGGAACGCAGCGCCCCCCTCCCGCGCTGCGACACCTTCCTCGCCAGCCGCCTCGATCCACTCCCCATCCGCATAACGGCACCCCCGAGTCTCGTCCTCAACGCGTCTCTCTTGTGGCGGGATAACGTCACACAAGAGGGACCGGTTCTTTTGAAACTACGAGGACTCACGCCCCTGGCCTTGACCTTCGAAGACCGGCAGATGCCGACGGGCCTCCACGCTGACGGTCCGCGCATTCAACTCCGCCTGCTGGATGCCGAGCAGGGCGCTTGCTTGAAGGTGGCCAACCTCGGCAAACCGCAACGGCTCACCTGCCACGTGTCACGCTCTCTGGATCTCGCGCGTCATCCCCTGTTGCAGTTCCGCTATCGAGCCCGCGGGATGGTGCACGTGTCGTTGGCATTATCTGGCGGCCACACCGTGGCCCTCAGCGAGTCCTTCCATCAGGCCTCCACGGTGCGCTATGCCTCCAACCTTTCCCTCGACGGCCAGTGGCAGACCTGGTTCGGAATGATCAGCGATGCCGTGAAGGACGGCACCGTTAGCCCGCGTCTGTTCACGACCGGCGGATTGACGTTCGGATCTCGACATGCCGTTGATCAAACAGGGCTTTTCTCAGAATGGCTTCTGGACGACCTTGTCGCAGGCCCGGCCGTGGGACCCGAAAATGCGCTCACGTTTACGCCCGAATATTTTGACCACCAAGGAGTCGCTAAGGTCGAACTGGCCATCCGACACGGCCCAGAGCCCTACACGACCCTCAACGAGTCGGAGCGTCACGCTCTTTCATGGCGCGTCATTCCTAACCACGCCTCCGTTACGCCGGACATCAGCGCCCTCAGCGACGGTCCGGCTCATCTCTTCCTCCGAGCCGAAGACACGCGCGGCCACTGTTCTGCGATTACCGACATTCCTATTCTCGTGGACCGCACGCCGCCGCGCCTTACCTATCGTTTTGAGCGGAGCACCTCTCCTTTTCACAACGGCTCCACATTGAACATCGCCGTGCACACCGACGGCGGCGCGCCCGTTTCCCTGAGCGATCTCGTCTTGAAATGGAACGATGTGCCTGTCCCGCTCGAACCACTCGGCTCCACATTTCAGCATCGGCCTCAAACGGACGTCTTAATCCTCAACTGGCCCTACCTGTTCCGCCATGCACTCCATTCAGCCGAGGAGGGAAAAACCAATTTTATCGTGGTCGCCCAGATTCGGGACGGGGCCGGTAACCCCGCGCCCGTTCTTCGTGTGCCGGTTGTCCTTGATGTTACAAAAGACACCACACCCCCGACCCTCCTGCCCATCACCCCACCTTCCAATGTCCTACATTGGATTGCTTGGGAGAGCGATCAAGAAACGTCTTCCCAGCTTGTCGCAAGCCATCCCCTTCGCCTTATTCGCAAACCCGGGGAGGAAGCCTACGCGACCGTCTCGCTGCCTGAAGGACACGCAACCTTGACCATTCCCCTGGCGCACAGACGTTGGACACTCGATCGTTACCCCTACCTGGCGTTTCGACTCCGTCATCCGGACCTGCACGCAGCCGACGATTTCCATCTCCGATTCCAACTCGTGCTCGCCGGCGGACGCAAAATTTCCCTCTGGCTGACGTCTCCCCCTCCCCAGGGGCAGGCCCAGCAGGAACCTTCCGTCGTCGTGTCCGACCTCGCATGGACGTCCAACCGTTGGGTCACCGCGACGCTGGATTTACCCCAGAGGCTGCAGGCTATCCTCGGCGAATCGAATTTCCAAACGGCCAGGATTGAACAAGTTGCGCTTGACGTTTACAACCGGCGCAAAAGGGCCGTTCTGGATGTGCAGACGCTGGTGATCTTCGGCCCCTGGCGACCGGAGGATTCGATCCACATTGAAGCCTTTGACGAGAGTGGAACGGAAGACATCATCTGCGCGCAGGAACGACTGCTGAATGGCCCGGCCGTCGCGCCCGCCCAACTGGCGCGGAGCGACGCCGGTAACCGTTGGATGGTCATGCGCGCGCGGGACCGAGCGGGTAACCTCTCGCGCCCCGTTTCGGTTCCACTGGGACCTAGCCCGACGCCGACCGTCCCCTGACATTCGATGGGTGTGCCTTGGCAAAGTGGAGCGCGACCGTTTTGCCCCACACGGAGAAGCATGGGCCTCTATGCGCCGCGTTGTCCTGCCGAAAGTGGACGCTAATATTGAAGAGATCACCGTCACACGGTGGCTTAAAAAGGAAGGCGAACCGGTCCGAAAAGGGGAACCCATCGTTGAACTGACCACAGAAAAGGCATCCTTTGAGTTTGAATCGCCCGCCTCAGGCGTGTTGCGAAAAATCCTTGCCCGTGAAAAAAGCGTTCTCCCCGTAGGATACATTCTTGCTCTGATCGGACCGCCGACGGAACCGATCCCGGACGTCTCAGGCCATAACCGCCGCCTCCTGGCGCGCTACCGGGCGTTCACAGCGCAGCCCACGCCGACCGTACCGCCAACACAAACGGTCGGCCCTCGTCTCCGCGCCACGCCGGCGGCCCGCCGTCTGGCCCGGGAATGGGGAATCGCTCGTGAAAACGCGGCGGCTGGGGAAAAGGTCAAGCGCATCTCGGAAGATACCGTGCGCCGATACAAGGAGCGGATGCGCCAAACGGAAACGGGGAAAACGCCTCTGTGAGTTCAAAACCGCCAAAGAAACGCCTGGTTGCTGTCACGGGCCTGGGCATTATTTCGCCGGTGGGCCTAACGGTGTCTGCGTTTTGGGACTCCCTCCTGGAAGGTCGGTCCGGAATCGGTCCTCTCACGCGGTTCGATACGTCCGGATTCGCCTTTACGCGCGCGGGGGAAGTGCGCGGTTTCCGCCTTCCAGAGGCGGTGGCGAGTCAAGCCCACGCCGCCGATCTCGGCACGCAGTTCATGCTGGCGGCCTCCCTGGAGGCTCTACACGACGCACACCTCGAAACTCCTGTCGAACGCGAACCGGTCGGTATTGTTTTTTCCTCCAATTTCGGAGGAATGCTCTCCGGCGAACGCTTCCTGGAGCAACGGATGAGTGGCCACCCCCGCTCGTCCGGTCTCTTCAGAGAGTTCGTTTTTCAGAAAAGCGCGGATTGGGCGGCGCAAGGCTTGGGGCTGGCCGGGCCGCGCGCGGTGTTGTCCCTTTCCTGTAGCTCCGGCGCCCATGCGTTGGCCTGTGGGGCCGACTGGATTCGCGCCGGCCGCGTGTCCCTTGTGCTCACGGGCGGCTACGACACCATCAGCCGCTTCGCCTGGAGCGGCTTAAGTTGCCTGCGCACCATGACACGGGGCGAGGTCCGTCCGTTCGATCGCACACGAGACGGCACGATTTTCAGCGAAGGGGCTGCTGCCCTTGTATTGGAAGAGCTCGAACATGCCAAGGCCCGCGGCGCGCGAATGCACGCGTTGCTGCTCGGCCACGGACACAATAACAACGCTTTCCACATGACAGCACCCGACCGAGGCGGAGCCGGCTTGGCTCTGGCCATGCGCATGGCGTTGGCGGACGCCTCCATCACGCCGGAAGAAGTGGATCATATCAATACCCATGGCACCGGCACACCGCACAACGATCGCGCGGAAACCGAAGCGATCAAGGCGGTATTCGGACCCCGTGCTCACTCCATCCCCATCACGGCCAACAAGTCCATCATCGGACACATGATGGGCGCGGCGGGAAGCGCGGAGGCCATTGCCGCGATCCTGACCTTGCGGGACGGTATCATCCCGCCAACCATACACTATGCCGAGCCGGATCCGGAGTGCGATTTGGACTGCGTGCCAAACATCAAGCGGGCTGTCCCCGTGCAGACAGTCCTGACCAATTCCTCGGGCATCGGCGGGTGCAACGCTGTGGTGGTTTTCCGCAAACCGTACTGAAACACGCACGTGAGGAGTCTCTATGAGCTGGCCGTCCGTTGTGGTGAGCGGCGTGGGTCCCGTCTGCACAGCCGGAATCGGCCGCGAGGATTTCGCAAAGAGTCTAACGGCCGGAACCTCCTCTGTGACGAACGCGACACCGGACGCGGCGCAAGGAGCACGCCACGCCGCACGTGCCCTCACGAACTTCCGCGTGGACAACTACCTGGAAAGTCAGAAGGCGTATCTGGACCGGTCGTCCCAACTGGCCTTTTCCGCCACGAGCCTTGCCCTGAAAGACGCGGCTCTCGACGTCAAGGCCCTGGACCGCACCACCGTTGCACTTTTGCTGGGTTCCGCCGCCGGTAGCTTGGAAACCGTTGACCTCTTTTTTCGTGACTACCTTCAAAAAGGCCCCCGTTTCGTCAAGCCGTTCCTATTTCCGCACACCTATCCGAACACGCCCATCAGCCTCCTGGCCATTGAATACGGCCTGAACGGGTTTCATATGCATTTTGCCTCTGGTGCCATTTCCTCCACGCTCGCCCTGGCCTACGGGCTGGACTTGATCCGCCAGCGACGAGCCCTCCGGGCGCTCGCGGGAGGTTACGAGGCGCTCAGCGAATTGCTTCTGGACGGGTGGAAGGAGGTTTGGGCCATGGCCAGTCGGCAGAAGCAAGAAGACGCCCTCCCCGCCCCCGGAGAAGGCGCCGGAATGGTCGTTTTGGAGGAAGCGGAAACCGCGCGTTCCCGGTCAGCACAACCGATGGCAGAACTCGCCGGGGCCGGTCTTGCGGGTGTTCCACCCTCTCACGATGAAGCAGGTGGCTTCCGTAAGGCTATCCGTTCCGCCATGGAGGCCGCCCTGAGTGATGCGGGACTTCCGGTGGCCAACCTCGGCGGTATCGTGGCCCACCGCAACGGACAACCGACCCTGGACCGCGAGGAGGCAGCGGCCATTTTCGATCTGCTCCGTCCACAGCACGCGGATCAGGTACCCGTTACCACCCTCAAGCATCTCACGGGAGAAACCTGGGGTACATCGGGCGTACTGGCCGTGGTGGCAGGAGTCTGTGCCTTGGCGCAGGGTTTTCTTCCGCGTATGCCTGCACCGTTACCACCGTTACGGACCGGCGAACCGCCTCTGCGCTTTGCCACCGAGCGTGACACGGCCATGCTATCCGCCCCCTCTCTCCTTATCAACACCGTGGACCCGGGCGGTGCCGTTGCCTGCCTCGTGTTGAGGGCTGTACCTGCGACAACTCCTTCCAGGAGAACAAGCGACAAAAAACGTGTGCAGACGGCCTAGGGTTGCCCAGGCGACAACCCAACCACCTCAGAAAGCTGATTCTCCAATGTGAATCCTCAGAGAGTCCTACCAATATCTTTCTTCTTAGAAAGTCTCCCTCCCGCGTTGTTCACACGCATCATCCACTTCGTGACCCTCCTGCCTCCGCATGCGTCACCTCTCACAGCATGCTGCACACCACCGACTGCGACGTGTCCTGCCGAGACGCTTCCCAGCCATTGATCAAAGCCGCATCGGATTGTCGGATTGAATGTTAAACAAATACCGGCCGGATGTATACGTATCTGCGCATAAATCGTCCGGTTCATCCGCGTATGGAGACTATTTCCCGCGAAACGGGCCTTCATAATCCGGTGCCCAGACCCCGAAACGTCCGCCATCACCCCGCAGTAGATTTTCGCCCGACCCGGCACCAAGCCACCCTAACCTTTTGTATCGGATATAGTTGAACGACGAACGATGTGATGTGTCGAAGATCAACGTGGGGCGAATGCGGTAAGGCCATGTCCAGGATTATTATTGAAGGATTCGGCAGACCGCGCCGGCCATGTCCGCCGGGAGTTGAACGTGGTGATGAGGTCCAACTCTCCAAAACTCCCATGATTTCCAACGCGGACGTTTTCCTGCCCGTTGGCCGCAATACGGTATGAGCCAACATTGTTCCGGAGGATAACCTGATGCAGCGCGGGATGGCGGGGGATCGTGGCAGGGAACCGGACGGTCGCCCACCGGTCGTCCAACGTGCCGTCCGCACGACCTACCGTTCGCGCGCGACTCGCAAA
>FWWM01005736.1_pt1 | contig 26830 bp, 25 predicted proteins | sample 2228351 | NCBI WGS metagenome assembly FWWM01 (sample SAMEA103939774, study PRJEB20133) | metagenome | reverse complement strand
GATAATGGGGGCGTTTCTGGGGATACCGTTGCTTGGTAACTATTTCACGCTCAGGATCCTGCCATATCTTTTACCAGAGCTTGAAAGGGCTAAGGCAAGGCTTTTGAGGGAAGTGGATATTTTAGAGCTTTTAAAAGAGGGGCCTGCTGTCCACTAGCTTGGATGGAACCCATAAATATCTTCGATAATTTTATCTAATGCATCTATGCCTCTTATCTCTGTAGGGTACATCTTGATGAAACCTCTCACATGCTCTCCAAGGTCCTTCCTTATTATGTTTAGATAGTTTTGCTGCTCCTCCCATTTAGAACGTAGATATCCTGTAGGGTCTGTCGTAACATCTGACCTGTCCAAGACCATGTTTACGTATACCCCGCCGATAGGTATGTTGAAAGATTGTACCATGTTTATAAATCTTCTAACCACTGAGATGGGCAACGATTCAGGCGTCGTTACAAAGTAGAACATCGTCCTTGAAGGGTTTGTGATCTCTTCACGGGTCTTTGTGAATTTTTTATAAAGCGATAGAAGGTCAGCAATAACCGGGTCTCTCTTTATCTCCTCCATTACCTTTTCTTTCCTTACAGATAGTCTAAGCCTATACTCTTGAGCCTCTTTACGTGACTGCATCATTCTGGCGAGCCATAGACCATAGAGTTTGCTGAGACCTATCAACCTCACCGCATTTGCGACCGCTGCCGTGTCAAAAACCACAACGTCATACTTCTCACCCTCCTCAACTATTATATCCATAACTTTGTCGAACATTGCTGATTCTTGGAAGGCTGGGTTTGTTGTCGCTATCTGTATGAAAGGCTCTGGGTTTATGGGTATCTCAGCCCACTTGAAGAACTCCTTTAGCCTAGCAGCCATGTTTAAACGATACCTTTCAACCAGATCGTTGATTTCTACCTCTATCGCCGTCAACCCATCTACATCCCGCACCTGTTTGAACACACCTCCCGACAGGTCCTGCATGAATAGGCTGCTCAGTGAGTGGACTGGGTTTAGGCTAGCCAGCAACACCTCCTTTCCACGGCGAGCTATCTCCATGGCCAGGGCCCCTGCCAAAACTGTCTTGCCTACCCCTCCTTTACCGCCGACAAACATGTACTTGACCTTACCTAGCTCTTGCCCACCGTTCATGACCATTCTATACCTCCATTCATCAAATACTCTGATACGGTTGCTATTCCTTCAAGACCCCTAGGCTCTTTTGGAAACATGGGTATTATAGCTGTTATGAGTTTACCAAATTTGTCGACTATCTCGGCCATACACTCCCTCTGTTGCCTAAGCCTGTTTACTATGAATGGTGAAGGGTTGGAGGCCATTTCAGGAGGTAAGACCTTGTTCACGACTATCCCTGCAAGCTCGATCCCAACAGACCTAAACATATCTAAAGCCTTCTCTGTGTCGATGATCGACATCCGCTCCGGTGTGATGACCATGAAGAAGGCTGATTTATTTCTGTCCTTCATGACGTCTGTGAATGTGGTGAGTTTGTTCTTGATGTCGTACAACTCATTCAACACCTCATCCTCCTTAATCAGCTTCTCACCTTTCAGCCTCTGTGCTATCTCATCATACTCCCTTGCTTTTTCACGTGCCTCGGTAAGTTTTTCAACCCATGCGCTCAGTATGTCAGCCATCGTTACCATTCTTATTCCATGTCCGAAGGGTGGCATGTCAAAGACATAAAGATCGTAGGCCCCTCCAGCAAGGTATTCTGCCATTGCGTCATAGGTAGCGGATTCATACATAGCCGGCTCGGCTACAGAACTGTCTATGTACGACTCTATCTCGGGCGGGATCTCAGTCTTATACATATCTTTTATCTTTTGCTTTATCCCGTTGATGTAAGCCGATATCTTAGAGTCGGCATCTATTTCGACGACAAATAAGTTGGGTTTTATCTCTACTTCTCCCTTCCCGAAGATGTTTTGCTCGAAGATATCGCTGAGCGATGCCTGAGGGTCAGTGCTAAAGCATAGAACCTTCTTAAAGCTGCATACTGCGTAGGACAGTGCTGCGCTGCACGTTGTTTTGCCAAGCCCTCCTTTACCGGCAAAGATGACCATCTTAAGGTCTGGTTTTGAGTCTAGAAACTCTTTAAACCCCTTCAACCGTAAATCACGTCCGTGAAATCTCTCTCCCTGTAAAATCTGTGCTTCCAGGCTTTGACGTTGGGTATTGCGTAGGGGAGAAGACGTAGTGAATAGTATGGCGGAAGTATTGGGAAACCTAGCATATCGCCCATGATCATAAGGATAAACATATGCTCCATATACATTCTTGTCTTGAGGATGGATGTCACCTGCTGGTGCAATGCTATACCATAAAATATATCTCCAAGTGCTTTTTTGAGGTTGCCGAGTAGCCCGACTCTTTTTTCAGTCACGTAAATACAGATTATACATTTATTTAAAAAATTTTTCCCTACTAAATAAGTACCGCCAACCAACTAGTTTTGTTATGGCTGCGTTCGGCCCTTCTATAATTTGTCAAAGAGCAGGGCTGTCACTGGTTGCAACAACATATCTTTAAGACCCTTAGCTATGCTCCTCTTCTACTGGTGTAGATAGCCAGAACTTTTGTTGAATCTATGTCCACAGTCGCCCAGACGTATTCACCTATACTGGCCACTCTTCATGATGGCCTTCATCCACAGCTACAGCCTCTAAGACCAATAGCCATAACGTCCGCTAACATCTTACCTAACCTAAACGGAGAAAGCATATACACATAACACGAGGGCCAAAGACATATCAACATAGAACTAAATAAAAGTTAACAGCACATTTTAGAATCTTCTCAAAGCTTATATGAGACGTTATTGATATATAGATGTCTAGAATTATGTTTCAGGTTCTCTCCTCCGAGGGCGAAGTAGTTTCAGAGTTTAAGCTTGACCACTCCCTCCTGGTTTCGATGTATAGGGACATGGTTTTGAGTAGGGTGTTGGATGCTTGGCTGATGCGTTTACAACGTATGGGGAAAATAGCTATCCACGCACCGTCGGAGGGGCATGAAGCAGCATATGTTGGAACAGCTTATGCTCTAGATGAAGAGGACTGGATTTTCCCCTTATACAGAGAGTTTCCGGCATACATTGCCAGAAAGGTCCCGCTCAAAGAAATTATCAACAGGCAGTTAGCTAATTCGATGGATCCTTTAAAGGGGCATGAATTTCTCATATTTGGCGATGTTCGGCATAGAATTGTTCCTGCTCCTGTACCTGTCTCTTTACACATTACCCCAGCAGTTGGGTTTGCTTTAGCTTTCAAGATGACTGGTAGAAAAAATATCGTTATGAACTATTTTGGGGATGGTACAACCTCTAAGGGAGATTTTCACGAGGGCCTAAACTTCGCAGGGGTTTTCAAGGCACCTATTGTTTTTGTATGTACTAATAACCAGTATGCCATATCAGTGCATATCTCCAGGCAGACGGCCTCGAATACCATTGCCGAAAAAGCAGTTGCTTACGGGTTTGAGGGCGTCAGGGTGGACGGGAACGACGTCATTGCTTGTTACCTAGCTGCTGAGAAGGCCGTTGGTAAAGCAAGGATGGGTGGAGGGCCTACGTTGATAGAAGCCTTTACATATAGGATAGGGCCCCACACAACCGCCGACGACCCACGCCGCTACCGCTCAATAGAAGAGGTCAACGAATGGAGGGCGAAGGATCCTATTAAACGTTTGAAAAAGTTTTTGGTTGACAGCGGTATATGGAGCGAGTCGGAAGACAGCTCTTTATGGAATGAATGTGAGGAGACCGTCAAAAAAACAATTGAGGAGTGCGAGAAAGTTCCGCCTCTTCACTACACAGCAATATTTGAAGATGTCTACAGCTCTGAGCCATGGCATTTGACAGAGGAGAGGGAAGAATTCATTCAACAGCTGTAAACCATTTGATATCGAGTATGCTTCCAATCGTCCGCTCTCTAAACACAGGTCTAACCCTTAAACCAGTCCTTGGAGGTATTGAGGGGTCGAGAATGTGGACCAGCCCACCCTCGATGCCGTCGAACTTGACGAAGACCCAAGTCGTCGGCTTATCTTTCAGCTCCCCGTCAATGTTAATGAAAGAACGGGTATAGGTAGCTATTTGTCCAACCCCTTCAACCTCAGGATATTTTTCAACCGGTTTGTAGCATTTTAAGCAGTAGGCCCTTGGCGGTATTGTTAAAGTTTTACATATGCTACATTGGCTAGCCACTATCTTCATCCTAGTCAACCCTTCAAAAAATTTTGAAAGAGCTACGCCGGCAGGATATTCGTAAAAGCTTTCGATACTCATTCTACCTCAGCCCAGGGGTGTGAAATAAGCTATATCCAATATGCTCCCCTCCCTTTCTTCCGGCTTTTTCCAGACTGGTCTTACACGCATTCCAACTTTAACTTTTTCTGGATCGATGCCCTGTATCTTATGCAATATACCTGCCGCATGTAGAACAGTTTTGGATGATTTAACAGCCCTCAAAGTTTCGTCAAACCAGATTACTGCAACTATCACGGGTTTCTCAAACCTTTCAGCTGGGTCTGTACCGATGTAAGATAAGGAGTAGGTTGAGACCGTCCCTGTCCCAGGGTGTTCGAGCCATTTGTCGACGTCTTTAAAACACCATTCGCAGAAAATACGTGGAGGGATGAGTACCCGTCCGCAGCCATCGCATCTTGTTCCAAGTATCTTGCCACCTTTGAGGCCATCGAGGAAACGGGAAAGTGCCTCTCCTGGAGGGCGTCTGTAATTGCAGGCGATATGCCAATAGTTTAGGATTAGCGTGTCGATCTGCCATTGCCCTATTTCAGTATACCTTTTAGATAGCGAGGATGCCCACTCATCTTGTCTTCCAAACTCTTTTTCAAGACCATGTCTTTGGAGATACGCCATTATGTCGTCTGGAAGTTGCTGCAGATAATCTCGCGAAAACCTTGAGGGGATGGCCTTCATGATCTACAGACCACCACCTGAGCTACCTGCATCAAGTCTCCCCATGCCTGGGCCACGCCGACATAGGCGTTGGGGACCTGTCTCTTACCGGCCCTTCCCGAGAGCTGCCAGTAAAGCTCAGCCACCTTCATAAGTCCAGCTGCAGCTATAGGGTTTCCTACACCAAGAAGTCCCCCCGATGGGCATGTGGGAAAATCACCATCCCTCTCCAACTGGCCTTCCGCCAGAAGCTTAGGGGCAATCCCAGGCTTCCCAAGCAAAGCATCTAGATGATGAAGTTCCTTGTAGGTGAAGGGATCATAGGGCTCGAAGATATCGATCTGTTTGAGCGGGTTGGTTATCCCAGCCATCTTATACGCTTGCTGGGCTGCCAAATAAACGTAGTAAGGATAGGCCAGGTCCCTATTTGTCCAAAACTGACTGTCCAAACATGCTCCGATACCGTCTATCCAGACAGGCGTATCGGTTATCTTCTTAGCTTCATCCTCTGAGGCTAGAACCAATGCAACAGCGCCGTCAGATGTAGGACTTATGTCGAGCCTGTTAACCGGCCATACTAGAATTGGTGATCGTAGTACATCGTCCACAGTTATCTTTGCTCCAAGTTGGGCGTATGGATGGTCGAGGGCGTTGGCTTTATTCTTTACAGCGACACGGGCTATGAGTTCTTTGGATATTTTATTAACCTCCATGTAACGTAGCATCTCAAGCGCAAATATCCAGATTAGGTTTGGGCCTAGAGGTTGCTCGATGACGGGTTCAAAGATCGTTCTGAAAAGGGGTTGGGCATGAGGATATGGATGGCTCATTTTTTCATACGCTACAACCAAAACTTTTTTAAACGCCCCAGAAGCGATATGCCACCAGCCTGCTACAGCAGCTCCTACACCTGTTCCACCACCTACAAAAACTCTTGAATAAGGCTTTCCAAACCCGCTCGATGGCTCTATCCCAACCAGTCCCTTACTATGATAGCCGTCGAATGCGTCGGGTGCAGAGCCTGCCACCACAGCCTCAATGTCGTTAGGCTCGAGCCCGCAGTCGTCCAAACATTTTCTCACAGCCTCGAAAACAATCTCTTGGGATGTCATTGGAAGCATCGAGCGAAAATAGGTCATGCCAGCTCCGACTATGGCTACCCTGCACCCCATTTCGTCAAACACCTGCCTTAAGTATTACAGCCGAGCCTGCATCGACGACCTCGCCGTCGGGCGAGGCGGTCAGGCATGTATTCCATTTACCTTCGTTTAAAAGCTTTACGGATTGTATTATTCTCTGAAGCCCAGCAGCGTTCAACGGGTACCCCATGCCAATACATCCTCCCGATGGGTTGACTGGCAGGTGACCGTCGACGTTGAATCCGCCCTCACGTAGCGTCTTGACCGTGTCCTCCTCTAGATGTAATGCCTCCAACACCATCAACTCGGTGTGTGCGAAAGGTTCAGAGATTTCTACAAAATCAATCTTTCTCAGACGGTTCTGTTTAAGCAGCATATCCGCAACATTTTTTGCCCACAAAGCTTTACCCCACTCCCGTAAAGCAAGGTCGGTTGCGACGTTCCCAGAGGCGTGAGCAAAAGCCTCTACACGTACTTTCCCTAAGCTCTTCTCGGCTGTGATTATGACTGCTGCTGCGTAGTCGCAAAGCTTGGCTACATGGCCTTCTTTCAAAGGTTCCGCATAAACCGCTGACTTTTCAACACTTTCGACAGGGATATCTTCCGGATATGCGGCCGAAGGGTTTTTCAACGCGTTTTTCCTGTTCTTCACTGATACGAGGGAAAAGATGTAAGGCTCTGATTTTGTGTGGTAGAGGTAGGCTTGCGCGTCTAAGGCAGCGATTGTATAGTGGTGTATAGATAAAGGTCTAATTATGTATGGGTCGAACGAGTTTAAAACTATCTCCGAATAGTTTAAAATGTTTGAGGCTTTTGAGTACGCGGTTACAATCAGCGTTTTAAAATGTCCAGTCTTCAAAAGCATACATCCATGGATGAAGGCATTTAGGCTGTCGTTGGTGACAAGCGTGTTGAACTTTAACCGCCCACCCACCTGGTCTGGAGTATATGAATCTGCGATGCTCACCCCTTCATAGAAATCCAGCCCGCTGGATACCACACCATCTATCTCAGAGGGCGTAATACCTGCCTCGAGGTAAGCCTGTTTAGCCGCTCTGTAGAGCATCTCCCTAAAATCCATGTTTTCGTAGCTTGGTCTGCAAGGTATCTCTCCAACACCAGCTATCCATATATCCATCTTGAACACCTTTCAATAGGATTTCGGCAACCCTAAAACATGTCGTCCGATGTAGCTCAACACAAGCTCGTTGGTAACAGGGGCCGTTGTGAAAAGCCTTATCATTGGATAAAAGGTGATTACGTCGGTATCTAGGTCATAAGCGTTACCTCCAAAGGTCTGCATGGCAATCTCGAATGCTTCTAGACCGGCTTCGGCTGCAATAAACTTGGCCATGTTCGCCTCGGCTCCAACTGATTTCCCAGAGTCGAAAAGTTTAGCAGCATGATAACTCATTAACCTGGCGGCTTCTAAATAAGCTTTCGCCCGAGCCATCCTGAACTGGAGCCCTTGGTGCGCACCTATGGGCTTGTCAAAGACAACCCTTTGCTTGGCATATTCAACAGCCTTGCGAAGGACGTGCTCGCCCAAACCTACGCTACAAGCGGCTATCAACACCCTCTCTACGTTTAGGCCGTCGAAAAGATAAAAGACACCCTTCCCCTCTTGACCGATCAGGTTCTCCTCGTCCAACCATACCTCGTCAAAATAAACTGTGTACTGGGTTTCCGGAGAGTACAGCTCTATGTTGAGCGGCTCAAATGCTATGCCGCTCAATTTTGTTTCCATAACAAACAACGATATTCCCATCTTTTTATCGTCAACCTCTTCATATTTTTTCGTTCTAGCAACAACCAGCAAATAGTCCGCTTCACGTGCCCCGGTGATATATGTTTTCTGACCGTTGAGTACATAGCCTCCGTTTTTTCTCTTTACATAGGTTTTAATACGCCAAGTGTTGGAGCCGGCATCAGCCTCGGTTAAGCAGAAGCTTATCTTCTTTCCCTGCTCACATGTTGGCCTAACAAATCGTTCAAACTGCTGTTCTGTTCCATGCCTAGCGATTATATCTCTGGAGAAATGTGTTGTCAGAAAATGGAGAAGAGGTATTCCGGCCCTCGCCAGCCCTTCCTGAACGAGCACGGCCTCCATCAACCCTGTTCCTGAGATTTTCTTAACACCCGCAGCCATAAGGCCCGTCTTCAAAAGCTCAGCCCACAACAACTCAGGCTCTCTTTTCTCTCTGGCACAACGTAGCCAGTAGCTCCGTCCAACATTTGTCCCGATCTTCTCAGCGGTTTGAAGTATTAGAGCCTCCTCGTCAGAGAGCATGCCCTATATTCTAGATTATTGGTATTAAACGTTATGGGATATGTTGTTGTGTAATGAACTTATATAGATGTATACAGATGTGTTGTAGGCTTGGTCTCAGCGCATATTATGCTAAGGGTTTTATTCAAAGTCGTAGGTATGTTGCTGGTAATAGGCTCGGGGCTGATGGCTTACCAGTTGAGTACGACTTCTTTTGCAGCCATACCAGTCATAGGTGCTTTGACTGTTTTCTTCATGGTTTTGATGGTCATAGGTTCCCTCATAATCCTTTTGTCATAGAGTAGGGTTTGCTGTGAAGCTCCTAACAGTCCAAAAATGCATCTCCTGCGAAGCCGAATATCCATCCGACGAAGTTCTCTATACATGCAAGTTCTGTGGTTCTCTGATAGAGGTGATATTGACCAACTTGGAGGAGTTAGATGGTCGAGATCTATCTCTAAAATGGAGAGGGCGTGACAGAACTATGTGGCGCTACAGCGAAGTCATCCCTGTAGAGGGGAACGTAGTAACCTTAAAAGAGGGTGGGACACCCCTATATGAAGCTGAAAAAGCAGCCCTATGGGCAGGTGTCAGAAAACTTTACCTAAAGTTTGAGGGGATGAATCCGACCGGAAGTTTTAAGGACAGAGGGATGAGCGTTGGCGTATCGAAGGCCGTTGCGCTGAGGAAGAAGGTTGTTGTCTGTGCTTCCACGGGAAACACGGCATCCTCTATGGCCGCTTACGCAGCAGCGGCAGGGCTTAAATCGGTTGTTGTAGTTCCTAAATATGATGTGGCCGCTGGGAAGCTCTTCCAGACGGTTCTTCACGGTGCCAAAACTATTCAAGTCGTTGAAGGATTTGACAAAGCGCTTACCATGATCCTCTCATCAACTTTGGGCAGCGAATCGTACATACTTAATTCTGTAAATCCTTGGCGTATCGAGGGGCAGAAAACCCTTGCCTACGAGCTTTGGGACGATCTAAGGGATTCAAACTATTTTGTAAGCATCCCAGTAGGGAACTGCGGAAATATATCGGCCCTGTGGAAAGGTTTCAAAGAGCTACAAACCCTTGGCATTATTAGAGATCTTCCACGTTTGATAGCTGTGCAGGCGGAAGGGGCTTCACCATTTGTGGATATGGTTAACCGTGGCGACGAGAAATTAATACCTGTTGAGAAACCAATGACGATAGCGTCGGCGATCAGGATAGGGAGGCCTGTTAACTGGAGAAAGGCTTTGAGGGCCTTAAAAGAGTCTGAGGGTTTAGCGGAGAAGGTCAGCGACGGTCTAATACTTGAGGCCCAGAGGGTGCTGGCTTCTGAAGTTGGGGTTGGTGTTGAGCCTGCTTCAGCCGCCTCCTTGGCAGGTGTTAAGAAACTTGTTGACAAAGGCCTTCTCGACAAGAGCTCAACCGTTGTCTGCATAGCGACCGGTCACGCCCTCAAAGACCCAAACATTGAAATAATCTCAAAATATCTCTCCCCAGAAATACCAATCGAAGAGGTTTTAAAAAGTCTTTAAATCAAGCCTTTACCATAAAATAGCAGGTGATCTGTTCAAATGCCTCCACAGCTGCAGAAACTAACCAACAACACATGGCTCATCCCACAAAGCTATAGGAGCGATATGAAGGTTCCCGTCATCATCTATGCCTCTGAAAAGTTGTTGGAGAAGATGAAAACAGATAGGACGCTTGAGCAGGCTGTCAACGTTGCCAGCCTAGCTGGGATAGTGAAGCATGTAACCGTCCTGCCCGACGCGCATGAAGGCTATGGTTTCCCCATAGGTGGGGTTGCTGCAATGGACGCGGTGGAAGGTGTTATATCGCCAGGGGGAGTTGGCTACGACATCAACTGTGGAGTTAGGTTGATGGTTACTAACCTATCTGTTGAAGAGGTGAGGCCTAGAATAATTGAGCTTGTAAACACTGTATTCAGAAACGTGCCGGCTGGCTTGGGGTCTAGACGTAAGGACTTCATTGTCACACACTCTGACCTGGACAGGATCGCATTGGAAGGTGCACGATACGTCATCGAGAAATACGGGTTAGGTTGGAGCGACGACTTTAGGAAAATGGAGGAGGAAGGCCGTTATCCCAGCTACAAATCCGGAAACATACCGGATCCTGATCCAAGCGTTGTCACACGTGAGGCCAAGGCCCGTGGGGAATCTCAGATAGGCACTCTTGGTAGCGGCAACCACTTCCTCGAAATACAGAGGGTCGACAAGATCTTCGACCATAAAGCTGCTAAGCAGATGGGCATAGTTGAGGAGGGGCAGATAACCGTCTTAATACATTGTGGCAGCCGTGGATACGGCCACCAGATATGTAGCGATTATCTTAGGATTATGGAGAGGGCCGTTGCGAAATACGGTCTTAGGCTACCCGACCGGGAGCTTGCCTGTACACCTGCGAGTAGTCCAGAAGCTGAGCAGTATCTCAAGGCCTTCGGATGTGCTGTAAACTTCGCCTTCGCCAACAGACAGGCCATCAGCCACTGGGTCAGACAAAGTTTTGAACAGGTCTTTAAAAGAAAAGCCGAGGACATGGGTATGCAGATAGTCTACGATGTCTGCCATAACATCGTCAAGCTGGAAAAACATAAAATCGACGGCAGCGACCGCGACGTCTTTGTCCACAGAAAAGGCGCTACCAGAAGTTTTCCCGCAGGCCATCCATTAATACCTCAAGTTTACAGGGATATAGGTCAGCCTGTGTTGATTCCAGGCTCGATGGGTACTGCGAGCTGGGTTCTGCTGGGCAGCGAGAAGGCGATGAGCTTAAGCTTCGGAAGCACAGCACACGGAGCTGGGAGGGAGATGAGCAGAAGCGGAGCAAAGAGACGTTATAGGGGAGAGCAGGTCTTGCGGGAGCTTGAGAGCAGGGGGATTTACGTCAAGGGCGACAGCATGGAGACCGTTGTGGAAGAGGTTGACGCAGCCTACAAATCTGTTGACGAAGTTGTTGAGGTCAGCCATCAGGTTGGAATAGGGACAAAGGTAGCACGTCTAGTCCCAATAGGCGTAGTCAAGGGATAACCTTCTCATTAACACTCTCAATGGCCTCCAGCCCCTTTTCTGTGAAAGAAGAGTAGACATTAAGAAGATGTCAAGAAACATCACGAACAGGATAGATACTGCCAGCGTGGACGTAGCGGAATGATCGTCAACCGACCGGTCGAATAACCTGGCCAGTTGTAATTGATGATTACGAGAGCCGTTAAGTATATTAAAGATATCTCCATCGCATGGAGACCATGCTATGAAGGCCTGTACAGTTCTCTCTCAGCTGAGACAGTGAAAGGCTTCATCATATCCATCCAGCATACGATCTCCATCCACTGTGACAAATTCCCAGCCTCTTGGTTAAACACTGTAAGATCCCCTTCCAGCTCTGCTAGACATAACCGTAGAGCAGAATGCGGTTAAGGTGAAGAAACAGTTCTTTAAACCTCTTGCGAGGATAAGACTATAGTTCCACAGTTTCCAGTAACTTCATAAACATCTTTAACGCTGCTAGAACATTGCCTCAGAAACCGTTCCAATGAACTTGGTGCGCCCCCAGAGATCCTCGACAGCTTGGCCAGACCTTTTCCAAGGCTCCATCCGTATTTCTTTTGTCGAGTAACCTTTGCAATAACTGGTTGTTAACGTATTCTGAAAAATCTTTCGTAGTCATAAAATTGTTAGACCATACAACGTCATTCGCTCTACCGCTCCAGCGCACAGTTCGTCTAACCCTGCCAACAGGATTGCCCAGGTCAGAACATAAAACATCTCATGGTCTAGCTTTAAAGCCCTGATTTTATTTAACTCTACCTTGTTTCTCGATTATATACCATGCTGGCCTTAAGCTATGATGGCCGTCATATAACCACCAAATCTCCTATCGAGGGGTCCCAACATACTTCGCATAGTAGGGTGTCTATCAATTCCTTCTAAATAGCATGTTTGCTTCAGCCCCTTCTATCGAGACAATTGCCGTATCCTTAAACACATTTTCTTAACGTTTATAGATTTATTATAGGTCTTTGTGTTAATTGGTAGATTGCTTGGCAAAGGCCGCCATCTGTATCGAGAGCTTGTCTCGACAGCTGTCAGCGAGGGGTTCCAGCTTACTGAAAGAGCCTTAAAAAAACTTGAGGAAAGCGAGACGCCCATCGAAGACCTTTTGAAAACAATCAAGTACATGAAAACACATAACCCGGATGCGTTGGTGATAGATGTAGACAACATAGTACAAGTTATAGAAAAAAAGGAAGAAGTTATGCAGCCTATGTTTGAAGAAACACAGCCTATCTACCATCCAAAAACTTCAATCGAGAACCTGATCGGTGAAGATCAACGAATAGAGGGTGTCATTGAGGAATTTCGAACCTATTTCCTCAACAGATATTACGCAATACGGGGGATTCTCGGAAGGCGGAGGATAAATTTTATCCCTGTCTCGGAGGCTGCATCGGTCAAGGAAAGTGAAGAGTTTTTTATATCTGTTATGGTTCAAAATAAGCATGAACGTACAAATTCTATTGTTCTTGAGGTTGACGATCCGTCTGGAAACATGGAGGTAATAATTCCAAAGAAAAACCAGCGGCTCTACGAAGAGGCTACACATCTTGTCAACGATGTGGTTGTTGGGTTAAAAGTGAAAAAAACAGGAGGCTTTTACATTTTAAGTGAAATAATTTATCCCGACTTAGAGGAGAAAATGCTTAAAAATCTTCCTCCGCTGCCTGATCTCTATGTCTGCCTTATATCCGACATACACGTAGGCAGCAAGCATTTTAGAGAAGACCTATTCCAAAAATTTCTTGACTGGATAAACCGTGGAAGAGACGGCGTTGTAAAATATATCTCACATTTAGTGATCGCAGGAGACTTGGTTGAGGGTGTTGGTGTCTATCCTGGGCAGGAGAATGACCTCATGATAAACAACGTAGAGGACCAGCTGAGGAAAGCCGCAGAGCTACTGGCTGACGTTCCGGAGAATATCGAAATAGTTTTCAGCCCAGGAAACCATGAACCCGTCAGAAAAGCGCTTCCACAGCCTCCACTACAGAAACGATATAGAGAAATAATCAACGCAAAGCATCCTACGCATTTTGTCTCAAACCCTGCAATACTCTCGATAGAGGGCAGAAGAATACTGATATACCATGGCCAAGGGCTTGACGAGCTCATCCAATCGATGCCCAACGTATCATATAGCAATTTAAGTGAAAAAGCTGGTATGATTATCTCTTCGTTGCTAAGATTTAGACACCTCGCCCCTGTCTATGGCGAGAACACCCAACTCCTTCCAATGTCTGAAGACAGGCTTGTAGTTACAGAGGCCCCCCATGTACTGCAAACAGGCCATATCCATGTGACTGTCAACACATCTTACCATGGTGTTTTACTGGTCAACGCAGGGGCTTGGCAGGATCAAACCGAGTTCCAAAGATCTCTCGGTATGGAGCCCATGGTTGGTTATGCGGCTTTGTTCAACCTAGCGAGGTTAGAAGTAAGGTTGAAATACTTTGGTGCTTGAAGCATGGGCAGCGTCAGGATAAGGATGGTGTTAAAGTTGGACGCTTTAATCTTCGCAAGCATCTAGCCGAAGGGCTTAGGATATCTGAAATGTTATCCCGATACTCACGCGTTTATTAGTAAACCTATAACACACATTGTATGGCACTATAAATATAACTTTTCATGCTTATAGTAATCCTTGCCACCCTCAACACTCGCTAGATCGCCATACTCAGCGGCTTCATGCAACAGTGGTCAGCTACCTGCCCGGCCTCATCTTCGTCGCAGACGCCACATCATCGCTTAGAAGAGGGGCAAAGTAGAGTACTATGGTACTCTATCCATGGTCACCTGATTCGAAGAGCTGTGGTGCTTCACTCCAGCGGAGGAGGGCCGGTGAACCTAAGAGGTTGAATATTGTACACCGCACATCCAACCCAGCCCATTACACTATTCCTGCTGAAGGATCGGGAGGAGATTTTCAAAATAACTAAGAGATTCAGGGTTTATCAAAGCGTCCCTGTTAACCACTTTCCTTCCGTTCACAATGTTCGAAACAGCTATCTCAACTTTTTTCATGTTATAAGTATAGGGTATATCTGGAACATCTAAAATCAAAGCTGGAACATGTCTTGGAGAGGCCCTCTCCCTTAATTCTTTTTTAATTCTGTCTTTGAGTTCGTCGGTCAGAGAATAGCCCTTAGCCATTTTGACGAAGAGTATTATCCTTTGGTCGTCTTTCCAGTTCTGACCAACAGCTAGGCTGTCGGCTATTTCTTTAAATTTCTCAACAATGTTATAGATCTCGGCCGTCCCTATCCTAACACCCGACGGCTTGAGCACAGCATCCGACCTCCCCAAGAAAGTTATGCCGCCTGTATCGCTGTGGAATATTACGTAGTCGCCGTGTCTCCAAACCCTCCTATGGGTATAAAATCTAAAGTATGCGTCAAGATATTTTTCGTTATTCGGATCGTTGAGAAAATACAGCGGCATAGAGGGTGCAGGGGCTTCGCAGACAAGCTCCCCTTCCCTGTCATAAACAGGCTCACCACTTTCGTCGTAGCATTTTATCTTCATACCCAAGGCAGGTGATTGAAGCTGTCCAGCATACGTTGGTAGGATTGGGCTGCCTATTGCAAAGCAGCCGTTTATATCAGTCCCCCCAGAAATGGAATTGAAGTGGTGGTCCCGCTTGATATTTTCATAAACCCATTTAAACCCCTCGGCTGACAACGGGGAACCTGTCTGCGAGATCTCCCGGAGCGATTCAAGGTCAAATTCTTTCTTAGGTGATGCATTTACATTTCTGAGATAGTTTATATAGCTTGCACTGCATCCGAAAATCGAGACATCATACTCGTCAACAAGGGCCCACATCCTACGCCAGTCAGGGTAGTTAGGGTCACCATCATATATCAACAATGTAGCACCTGTGGCCAGAGATGTCATCAACCAGTTCCACATCATCCAGCTAGGAGATGTGATGTATGTAATTGTGTCTTCCGGCTTTAAATCGGTGTGGATGATAAGCTCTTTCAAATGATTTACTAGAATTCCGGCCACAGATTGGACCATGGCCTTTGGTTTACCTGTAGTGCCTGATGAAAACATTATGTATAGAGGTGTTGAGGAATCGACCTGCTCGAATGAAAAACCATCGCCCTTACTCATAAAATCTTTAAAAAGGATCGCATTATCTATGGCATCTATTTTTGGGTTTTCATTCAAATAAGGAACGATGACAACTCTTTTTATCGAGGGGATGGTTTTGACTATCTTTTCTACCTTCTCCAATGTGTTGAAGCTCCTCCCTCTGTAGTAGTAGCCGTCTACAGTGAACAACACCTTTGGCCTCACTTGTTCGAACCTGTCGACAACCGCATCAACACCCACTTCAGTCCCTACCGAAGACCATGTGGCCCCCAGCGAGGCGGTTGCAAGCATACCTACAGATGCTTCAACTATGTTTGGAATGTAGCCGCAAACCCTGTCTCCAACCCCTACACCAACCTCTTTCAAACCTTTGGCGACGCCAATTGTAGCACGGTAAAGGTCTAGATATGAAAACTTTCGGCTGAGGCCGTCCTCTCTTACTGCTATTAAAGCTGTCTTCTCGTCCCTTCTCCTTAGAAGGTTCTCGGCAAAGTTGAGCCTTGCTCCAATAAACCATGAAGCTCCTGGAAATCTTCCTAAATCATCGACTATCTTTTGATAACGCTTGGAAGCTTTCACATCGACGTAGTCCCACACAACCTCCCAGAAATCCTCAATTCTTTCAACTGACCAGTTGTAAAGCTTAAAGTAAGCCTTTTTTTGGTAAGGATCTATAGAAAGGCCTTTCTTCGAGTTTACGTATTCTATAAAACGTGTCATGTTGGCCTTCTCTATTACTTCTGTTGAAGGTTCCCAGAGTAGCAACCCATTAATATCTTCAGCTAGCCGTTAATATTTATAATTTTAGAGAATTTAAAGGGCACGTCGGTTGTATCACCTTCTGCTTGGCTTTGTTAGATTGTGGATGGTTGTAAGTTTTACCTGTTTCTATCTTTCTGGCTTATCACTTAAAAGGAGTATGGTACGAGTACTATCACAACCTTGCTTTGCAACCTTCTTTAAGCAGTTTCATCAATGATTATTGTATTCGTCGTATATCGGTTGTGAATTTATCTATACCCTCGAGCACCGGTCCGATTGGCTACAGCATCATAGTCTTCACCCCTACTTTTGATAAGCCATTTACTCTTCCTAACACCTATATCTCTAGCGTTCTACTCCATAACCCATTTTGTGCAGATATTCTAGCTAACTATAAGGTCTCATAGGTGCTTAGACGTGACAAAGCCAGAATATGCAGTGACATACTCGAATGTGCTGTTTCGCAGGTAGCTGCTAAACCGACAAAAATTATGATCGACGCTAACCTCTCATATGACCATCTGTCAAATATCCCGACGTCCTTTTAGAGAAAGGACTGCTTAAAAGCTGGCAGCTTATGGACTATTTATAAAATAATTGGTTATTTGTTGGGGCTCAAGCGTTTTGAAAGGTTTGCCGTTATTTTCGGCCTATGTAGTTCCAGCATGCTGAGTCCTCCTCTTAACTATCCTTATCCTACACAGCAGCGAGTCACCATCTTTTATCTCGAAGATCTTACGGATCTCTTCAGGTATTGTTATTCTTCCACCTGCAGTGACTTCGGCGAAGAAAGGTATATCCTCTTCTGATATCTCAACCATTTTTTCAATGGTCAAAGAGTTAAGCTTGCTTAATAACTTCACGTTACTCTGGCAGGCCCCCCGATCACCGATAGATAAGCTCTAAACCCAAGGTCCTCTATCCTGCTTAAAACATATCCGGAATCTTCTGGATGGGTGTTGATGAAGACCGTCGGGCCTGTTTGCATCGAGAAATAACATTCTAAGCCTTCTTTTCTCAGGTCCTGTACAGTCGATATGATCTTTAGGCTTTCTGCGGTGGCGAGTATCAATCTTTTTGGACCGGTTGCGGTTACTGCGTGCAGCTCGATTGTATCAAGCTCTTTCAACTGGCCGAAGGTTTTAAAATCACCCTCCTTTATCGCTTTCTCCATGACGTCACATCTCTGCTGGGCCGTCTCGATCCTTCTCTGGAAAAAAGTCGACAGCTCAGCTTCGAGGTGGGCTTCTTCTGTTGAATACTCAGCCATGAGGGGTACCACGACCACCTTCAGCGGTAGGTTCTTTTCGTCGGCAAACGAAACAGCGTACGAGTCCTCGTCCCCTGTCCCTGCATACCACCTGGAATAGTAGCCGACTATGCTTCGGCAGGCAGAGCCCGCAAACCTACGCGCTATCCTCGAAAGCAGACGCATGTCCCAGCCATTGATTTTATCTAGGCCAGCTGCTTTGTAGGTTGCTGCTGCAAGGGCCGCGCCGGCTGAGGAAGAGAAACCAAGGCCCTTAACCCTGCCTTTCGGTATAGAGTTGTGCGAATAGACCCTAAAATCCTCTTCTATCCCAGCAAGCTTTCTCACGTAGTCGACCACTTCACGGATACGTTCAAACTCCCTCCCCGAAACCTTTACACCGTCTACATAGGCCTCATCTACCTCGAAGTCTCCAAACTCGACAAGGGTCTCTGTTGTAAAAGCCTCCAGGTTAACGGAGATGCTGTCATGATATGGTATCCTCAGCCGCCAATCTCTGAGGCCGTGGTACTTCACCAACCCCTCCATCGTATGCGCTAGCGCTCTGCCCTTCAACTGATCCACCTAGGTAAACTTCACCGTTTTAAAGCGTTGCATAAGTTTCCCAACCTCCCGAGAAACCCTTTCCCCGTCGATGGCCCTTCTGCAAAGTTTAGCTATGGCTGACATTTGTTTAAAACCCATTCCACGTCGTGTAACCTCAGCGGTCCCCATTCTCACACCTATATCGACGAGTATTCCGTTCGACTCGAGTAGGTCTCTAATCATTCGACCTTCATTTTCTGGCCGTGGCAGGTATATCTGATGGGAAAGTGTATACCCCTTTGCGTTTTTGAAAGGCTCAAGACCTACTTTTTCAAGCGACGTTGCAAGCTCCCTAGCGTTCGCAACAACCTTCTCAGCATATCTCCGTCCGTTACGTTTCATCTCATCCAGCGATACCGCTAAGGCCGCAATCCTGTTGAAATGAAGGTTGTCTACAAACTTGTGGAACGTCACAGACTCGATATCCTCGGCAATTTTTTCGTCTTTCGTGAGGATGATGCCGCCTTGTGGACCGAAAAATGATTTATGTGTCGAGCCGAGCAAGACGTCAGCCCCTTCCTCAAGGGGTTGTTGAAATATTCCTCCTGCTATCAAACCTAGGACATGGGAGCCATCGTAGATCAGACGCCCTCCATAGGAGTGAACAGTTTCAGAGATTTCTTTGATGGGCATTGGGTAAAGGAATATGCTTGCACCTAAAACCACCACCGTCGGTTTATTTTTCTCGATTATGCTGAGCGACTCTTCTAAGTTGAGCTGAAAATTGTCGTAGGGGAGCGCAAGCGCTGTACATCCATAAATCTCTGGTATTTTGTCTTGCATCAGGCCTGGGTATCCACCGGCAGATGGGTCGACGGCCGCGATTTTTCCTCCTCTTCCAGCCAACGTGTAAAGACACATCATCAAAGCGATATGGCCTGAGAGGGGTGCGACGCAACAGTAGTCTGCTTTGAAGACCTCTTTTCCAAGTTCTTCTGCAAGCCTCCATATCTCATGTATTTTAACTGTGCCGGAGTAATACTCTGGTCTGGAGGCATATCTTGAAGCCATATCGGAAGCCAATGCTTTTAGAGCGGTTGGGCTTAACACGTTCTCGCTGGCTATCAGGTTTAAGCATCTCCGCCGGAGTTTGTTGTGCTGGGCGATTATCAGAGAAGGGCCCGAAACCATGTCTACATAAAATTTGAAGTACTGTATATAAGGCTAAAGGCTATAACATATAACGTATCTCAGACTTCACAATTCTGAGAGTAACGTAGGTATTGACCGATCTCACGCCTTTAATTTTTTTAATATCCTCAACGACCTGCCTTATATGATTCAAGTCATAGCCTATCACAACAGCTATGGCGTCGTAGTCGCCTGAGAGCTGGTAGATGTTATGAACCTCTCTTATAGATTTGAGCTCTTCTAAGACCCTGTCCAGCTCGGAGGGCTCTATCTTTATCATCAAGGCGGCTGAGTTTTTCAGCCCGAGTTTAGTGTGGTCGACCAACGCGCTCACTTTTCTTATCACACCGTTCTTCAACAAACGGTTGAATCGAAAACGGACCGTGTTTTCGCTGACACCAAGTTTTCTTCCTATATCGGCAAACGAAGCCCTGCCATCTTCGTACAAGATATTTAAGATCTTCTTATCTAGTTCGTCTATCTGCTCCGTCATCTTCGACCCACCTTACAACTAATGCTTTTTCAGCGTTTAGGTTTGACAGGTCGACGAAACGCCAGCCTCTCCCCACAAATCTGATCGCAGCAACGGGTCTTGGGTTGAACCTCCCTCCGCAGTGGGGGCACTTGATCTCAAACCTTTTAACGAACTCTATCAACCGCCACAGCTGATCTTGGTTAAGCATCGCATATTCTTTTCCACTGCTCTTGACCTCGATGGCTAGGACTTCTCCGCCGTCAACGGCCAATATGTCGGGCTTAGCCATCTTACCTGAGCCGCTTCCTGGAGTCCTCAACGCGTAGAACCCATTCTCACCAGTATCGACAAATTTTCTCAAAAGCCCGTATTCCCCCTCGTAGCCTATACGTGCCTTATATCGTGGGGAGTTTGGTGACGATGGTTTCTTAGGCATGGCCTGTCTAACGCCTGTCTTCAATCTGTATGATCTTTTTCTCCTGCCTCTCTAGGGCGGGAGGGTTTTTCTCTATCTCGTTAAGCTCAATCAGCAACGGGCTTAAGTATCTGCTGAAGGTTGCAGCGTTTTTCATCCACTTTCTCTCAGAAGGTTTAGACAGATATCCAATCTCCACCAGATTTGTCAAGAAGGTTGAAATACTCCTTCTCTTCTTCTCATCTTTCACCAGCGAGCCGGCTAGGTTTTCGGCTAGGTCTGTCAGCGTGAATGGGGTTTTTTTAACGTTTGCCACAGCAGCCAAAACATGCATGATCTCCTCCTCTGTCAGAAGCCTTGTTTTCCATTTGAGCATGGCGATGACTGGGTTTACGCCCTTCAATGCGATCAGCCCCTGTAGAATTTTTCATGTAGGTATGTAGGGTCCACTGAAATGTCTTTGCTGCATGTGCTACACGATGTTGTAAGAAGGTCGCGTTCTGCTATTGCTGCTTCCAGCTCTGTCTTGGAGGGTAGAACGAGCAGGTTTGTTGATTGACAGTATGGGCATTTGAGCTTTACCCTCGTTGCTGTATCATCATATAGTGATGTGCCTTTTCTCCGCAACCTAAAGAAAGGAGTTATTTGGACTGGCTCTTTCTCTTCTGTGGTCTGTTTAAAGCCTTTGAGCTTACCCAGCTCGGCCCTCAGCTTCTCGTTCTCCTCTTCAAGCTGAGCCTTCTTGGCTACAACCTCTTTAAACTCTTTCTCAAGTTTCTCAAATACCCATTTGGGGATTAGGTCATTTTTTATAGCGGGCAGTACAAGCTCGATGACCCTTTTCCTCACGTTTTCGACGAGGGGCTGTTCCAAGTTTTTTAAGATGGGGATCTCTCCAGCCTTGACTCTTGCCACATTCAAGAGCTGACGTGAAAGGGCTTCAAGGTCTTCTCTTTTAACAAGCTCAGGTTTTTGTAAAAGCATTAAAAGGGAGCGGGCTGAAGCAACCTCTTCCTCCAAAATATCGATCGTCTCTTTCTTGGTTTTGATCTCCTTGTCCAAACTCTCGAGCTCGGCCTTTCTCTCCTCGATAGTTTTTAAAATTGTATTTACATCGGCCTTAAAACCCATCAACAACTCATATTCCTTCGCCATTTCCTCAAGCTTTTCAGAAAGCATCCTCTGCCTCTCCTCCAGCTCAGAGATGCTTTTCACCAGACCGTCCCTGACCTGTGCGAGATCCTCTATCTCAGGTGACCATTGGACAATTTCTTTGAGCCTCTTCTCCTTCTCATTCAGCTCCGATTGAATCTGTCTCAGCCTTTCCTCTTCAGAGGCTATTTTTTCCTCGAGTGTTTTTAATGTTTTTTCTGTTTCTTCTAAACGAACAAGTACCTCAAAAATATGTTTTACATCTAGACCTGCTGATGATATCTTCGCCGCAGCTTTCGCCAGGTTTTCAAGGTTATTGATGTCGACCGAGTGTTGTTCAAGCGTTTTTAGCAGTGCTACAACCTTGTTAACAGTCTCAAGCGTAAGCTTATGTTGTTCCATGTAAACTCTTAGGTCGAATTCTATCTTTCTCCTCTTTTCAAGAAGCTCGTTTATGCTGTACTCGAGCTTTACGCTTTCACGAAACTTTTTCTCATATTCCCTGACTAATGTGTTGTAGTTTTTTCCGTATTGTTTCTCAAGCTCCCTCAGCCTCATGGCCGCTTTGACGTATCTCTTTATCTGTTGTGGTCCTAGCCCTATTTCTCTCAAGGCGTTAAATAGCTGGCTTATATCCTCCTCGGCCTTGTTTACCCTCTCGAATTCCCCTGTCTCCATAACTGCTGTATCTAAATCAATCGACAATGATATAAGACTTAAACCCTACTACGGCCTATATACAATTCGAATATGCTTTGGGATGTTTTTGCCGGATTACCTATGTAGTATAAGATTAAATAATCACGTTCGCTAATCATTCACAGGTGAGTTACGCCGTTGCTGGCACCTGAACTCATTGTTCCATTATTTTTTGTCTTACTACTGCTGTTAATAATACTTTCTGCATCGATAAAAATAGTTACGGAATATGAACGAGCTGTCATCTTCCGTCTAGGTCGCCTCATAGGCGTTAAAGGCCCTGGAGTTGTAATAATAATACCTATTATAGATAGAAGGAGGATAATCGATTTAAGGCTTGTGACCTTTGACGTCCCTAAACAACGCATCATAACTAAAGATAATGTAACGGTTGACGTTGACGCCATAGTTTATTTCAGGGTAATTGATCCGCAGATGGCTGTCATAAAAGTCAGAGACTACTTTACTGCTTCAACATTGCTTGCGCAGACAACTCTTAGAGACGTGATAGGTCAGGTTGAGCTTGATGATTTGTTGACAAGACGTGATGAGCTTAACAGGAGGATCCAGCAAATACTCGACGAGGCCACAGAGCCGTGGGGTATAAAGGTGTCCATGGTGGCTATAAGGGATGTTGTAATCCCTGAGATGATGCAGCGGGCTATAGCAAAGCAGGCCGAAGCTGAGAGAGAGCGTCGGAGCAGGATTATAGCGGCAGAGGGCGAGCTGATGGCCGCTGAAAAAATGGCTCAAGCAGCCGATTATTATGCAAGGCATCCTATAGCTCTTCGTCTCAGAGAGCTGCAGACGTGGAGCGATATAGCGAGGGAGAGGAACATGATAGTGGTGACAGAGTCGGCAACAAGAGACCTTGGGACAATGCTTGGAATCATGAGGAAAGAGGGGTTAGGGTAGCCCTATCTTTACCTTATTTGTCACCGATGGGCCAAGAGGAGCTGAAGGACCGTGAACCAAAATGATGCGGTTGGCGTCAACCTCTCTCTCCTATCTATCCTTTTACTTTCAGTATTTTTTTCAGCGGCAGCCGCAGAGCAGCCAACCGTTTTATGGCTAGAAATAACAGGCTACATCTCACCGGGAACAGCCATCTACGTTGAGGAGGCTTTCGCTGAAGCCTCGAAGTACTCAGCTGTTTTGATTACGATAGATACGTTGGGCGGTCAGGCAGATGCTACGTTGAAGATTGTTGAGACAATACAACGGTCACCCGTACCGGTGATCGGGTTTGTCTACCCTGTTGGCGGGAAGGCTCTGTCGGCAGGAACCTACATCCTTATGGCTAGCGATTTTGCAGCTATGGCGCCAGGGACTTTAATAGGCTCTGCTCAGCCTGTTGCAGGTGGCGTTCCTGTCACCGACTCAAAGGTGCTCAACTTCTTCGCTGAGAAGATGGGGACCCTTGCTGAAGATCATGGCCGTAACAGGTCCGAGGCGATGAAGATAGTTTTAGAGAACAAGAATTTTAACCCTCAGAGCGCTTTAGAGGCTGGGCTGATCGAGGCTGTCGCTGAAGATATTGAAACGCTTTTGTTAACAGCCGACGGAAAGACGGTCAAGACACTAACAGGCGAGAAGGTTTTAAACGTTAAAGGTGCATCACTCGTCAAAAAAGGACCGAGCCTAACTGCTTCCGCGGTTGCAATATTCTCTGACCCTCTCATATCAAGCCTTTTAATAACGATAGGTATACTCACACTAATCTACGGCCTATCGTCACCGGGATGGGGAGGGGAGATAGCAGGTGGTCTGATGATAGTTTTAGGGTTAATCGGTCAGGGTTTAAACGTCAACTGGGCTGGTGCCCTGTTGATCGCCGTTGGTGCAGGCCTTCTTCTGTACGAAATACTATCGCCTGGGTTTGGAATAGTTGGGATTGGGGGTTTGTTATCCCTTACCATAGGGATTATCCTACTTGGAGGTTATCCACCTACGCCAGCCTTTGTAGCGTCCGAATGGTTAAACCAGTTCCAAAACTCAGTGATCGCAATAGCAGTTTTCGCCGCGGCTTTCCTAGCTTTTTTAGGATATAAGTCATACATGGCCCAGAAGAGAAAACCTACTTGGTGGGCAACAGCTTATGGTAAGGCTATGGAAAATATTGATGCTGGGAAGGTTGGCTATATTTTGGTCGAGGGTGAGTATTGGCGGGCGAAGGCCCTTAAACAAGTTAAGGAGCAACAAAGAATAAAAATAGTTGGACGAGAGGATGGTTTGTTCATCGTGGAGCCTGAAGAGCCTACCTAAAAGACCGGCGTCTCTTGGGTCCCTCGACTTAAATCCCCTCTCCCTTCTCTCCTCGGAAAAATAGCTCTCTTTCTGGGAAAGGTTGTTCTCGATGTTTACCTCAGTTATATCTATGTCAACCGGCTCTATCTTTCCAAACTTCCCTATGTTAAGCTGCATTTTGCCTTTGAACAGCTTTATGAACCCGTTGGTAACCTTTACGGCATCTCCTTCGCTGACGAGGTCGATGTTGTCGTCCCATAGAACGAGTGTTATGGCTCCTGTTTCATCGGCTATCAACGCTTCTACCAGCCTGTGCTCTGACTGGTCGTACTGCGATGAGACAACACGTGGCTCTGGTTTCTCTACAACTTTTGCAACGAGGTTAATGCTCCTTGAACGCGGGGTGAGGTTTCCAATCTTAATTAACTCGCCCAACTCTTTTCTTCACTCTTTTTGCATTAATTCACCAGTTGACTATTATATAAGTCTTCATCCCTATCGATGCAAAGCTGCCGTGGAGAAGTTGGGAACCTTTGTCGTGAGATAGTTGAGCTTCAACCCAAGCGAAAGTAGGCCATCATTATACCGAGCTTGTTGAGGTTTTATCCCATCCCAATACGGTATATCAGCTTTCTTGACAGACAGGGAATATTTCTTCATCAGCTACTAGAAGGGATGTTATACCTTTAAATTCTCCACATAGCAGGCTCAGTACCATAACAAATATACTTGCTGCTTGGCCATTCTCCATAAGTGTTTTAGGTGAGGTGTTGTTTGATGATCTCGTAAGCCCTCTCCCTTCCCAAGTCTTCTATGATAAATGTGGCCAATCGTGGGCCGCTGTCCTGGCCTAGCAAGACCCTGTAAAGCGATTGAAAGAGAAGCGAGGGTTTGATGTTATGTTTTCGAGCGATTTCAAAAATCTTTGACTGAAGAGCCTCAGGCTCATCTATCTGCTTGATCGCCTCGGCCACTTCAGAGATAGCCAACTTAACATCGTCTTCCAAAACCACCTGCACAGCTGATGGTTCTCCGAAAGAATTGTAGTAGTTGATGGCCATTCTCACACGTTCCTTTATCTGGTCGTTGATTACGTATCCGTAGCGTTTAAGCTTAGATATGATGAAGTCGGCCATGCTTGTCTTTGGAGCGATAGAGGCGAGAAAAACCAGAAGGTTGTATGGGACTTTATTTGGAACAGTCTTAGGAGGTTTAAGAAAATATGCATATACATAAAGTCCTGTTTTACGTGGATCTCCGCTGCCGGAGAAGTATTGCTGGGCAAGACGGTCAAGCTCATCCATCAAAGCAGGTATGAGCTTCGGAGAGACTATTCGGGTGCCTTTAATCCTCTTCAAAAGCAGCAGAACAAGGCTTTGTGGAGAGCCGTAGTTATACCATGAATGGGGCGTGAATATTGAAACGCCCCTGGACTTTGATATTTTACGGCGCGACTCATCGAGAAACAGCTCATACTGGACGTGAAAAGGCGGCTCAAAGCCTAGGATATTCTTACAAACCCAATCATTAACCTTTACCGAGTCGGCCAGGTCTTTCCCGTAGGCTTCAAACCGTATGTCTAGGGCGGCCCACCGAGCAGCCAACTCAACTTTCCACGAAAGCTTGCCATCGGCTTTTGAGATATCGGCCTCACCTTCATAACCGCAGCCCTCAAACCATCTCTTCTTAATCTCAACTCCTCTACAGACGTAGTGGACACGGTTTGTCGCAGCATCAAAGGATAGCGTGTGGGTCGTGTAGATTCTTCCACATGAATTGCAAAGGGGGAAATAGGGCAAGATCTTCCTAAACTTCTGCTGACCTGTAAACTCCGCTATCTTCTCGCCTATCACCTTCCAGTTCTTGAGGATCTCACTTATCTGGTTCTTGAGTGACCCGTCCCTGTACATCGAATATCCTCTAAAAAGCTTGACCTCCATACCAGTCTTCGATAAGGCATCGAGAAGCATGTTCTCCATATGTACCGCGTATGACTCGTGGCAGCCAAAGGGGTCTGGTATCAGGGAGACGGGCTGGAGAAGGTATTTCTCAAATTCCGCCGGGACCTCTGCGGGGATACTTCTAAGGCCGTCCATGTCGTCGGCGAACTGTATCATCTCTGAGTTATATCCTAGGTTTTTTAAGGCTAGGGACACTGCATAGGCTCTCACAGAGTCCGACATGCTACCGATGTGAACGAAGCCTGACGCAGCAATCCCTGCCTCTGTCTTTAACATCGTCAGCTCTCTTCCGAGAGATTTTTCCCTCTCAACTATTCTCCAGGCAAGCTTATCGATCCATGTGCCCAGCCCAATCATTTGCTTATCTGTCATATCCAGTTAGACCGGTTCAAGCTATTTGTTATACCTTAATAGCCTTAACGCATCTTGTGCTTGGAATATACTTTGTTTTGAATCCAGCCCTCCTCAGCCTCTCCATCACACCAACATAAAGCCTGATCCCCCGTCTTATTCCAGGCTGTCCAACATAATGAACCAATACTCCACCAGTTTTCAATACCCTATATAGCTGAAGGTAAAGATCTAGAGAGTAGAGCTCGCCGGCCATCTTTACTGTTG